>MDTB01040478.1_pt1 | contig 11382 bp, 6 predicted proteins | sample 811161 | NCBI WGS metagenome assembly MDTB01 (sample SAMN05326650, study PRJNA326480) | marine metagenome | isolation source: seawater | place: Mediterranean Sea | collected 2009
AAATTGAGTAGTTCCATCATCAAAAGTTAATAATGGTCCACTTGAATCCTGAATATGTACCTTTTGAGTAGGACTCGCAGTGCCCAATCCCAAGCGGCCAGAGCTGTCAACAACAATGCGCTGCGTACCACCAGTCGTGATCGCAACAGAATCTGCTGCAGGTGCTAGCAATCCTGTATTTGTATCGCCGCTAAAAAATACGCCAGGTGCAGATGCAGTGCCTGCAACAACACCAAGCGCACCAGTCATCGTGTCGCCAGCAGAATCGACGAACGTGCCGGATTCACTGCGCCATGCGCTGCCGTCGTAAATCTTCAGTACATATGTCCCACCAGTGGTATCCAACCACATCTCACCTTTCTCGACGCCTTGCTGGCCTGACACCGTGCCAGTACCAGTTGTCGTACCAGTCGCCGTGAAGATAGTCCCAACAGTATTGGCAGAAGCGCCAACCGACGTGAAGTCAGACGTGCCAACCGTCAGAATCTGGTAAACAGTACCGGTGACGAGTGCGGTCGCTGCAACACTCGCAGGCGAGCTGTTTGGTGCGTCCTCACCGATATGCACCGGACCAACCTTGACTAAGTCGCCATTGCTGTCCTTAAAGAACACCGCAGGCGATGCTTCGTTTGTGTTGATGGCAATCTGCCCCGCCGACATCACAGTCGGGATCGGCCGCTTGTGTGCGGTGCTGCTACGCAGGTGCTGAAGTGCCATCCTTGACGCCTATAGAAGGCCGGTAATTACTCACCCATCTTAGTGATCAAAAGGTGCCATCATCAAGCTGTGAAGTCAAAGCGACCGTTCCCGTGGCGTCGGGCAGTGTGATTGTGCGGTCTGCTGTCGGATCAGCCAAGGTCAGCGTTGTTTCAAGAGCGTCATCCGTGGGCCCTTCAAAGACCAGTGAGCCGTTATACCCGACGTGAATTTCACCGGTAAACGTTCCACCGGTTTTGGGCATTGCCAGAGCAGCCAAGTCATAAGCGGTCTTAACGCCATTTGGTGTTGCAGCAGTTGTCGTACTCGATGACGCGACACCATCAGTCAGCTGCAAAACACCAACAGCACTTGTGGTGCCAGTGCTAACCGTCAGTGCAGGTGTCGTCGTACCATTCGTAACACCAAGCGGTGCAGTAACCGAGACGCTAGTGACAGTACCGACTTGATTTGCAATCCACTCAAGGCCAGTTGTTGTGCTGCTGTTAGCGCTAAGAATAAAACCGTTTGTGCCAACACCTAGCTTGGCAAGAGTTGTGGCGGCAGAAGCAGCGAGTAAGTCACCTTTTGTATAGCTGGCAATATTTGTACCGCCACGATCAACGTCAACAGTGCCAGTGCTTAACCTGTCAGCATCTCCGGTTTCAGTACTTAACTCTTCAATCGCACCTTGAACGTTTGTTGAAGCAATGGAGCCCGCCGGGCTAAACGTGATGTTATTAGCTGTTTGAGTTGAGAAATTAGTTGATACATCAATTTCCAACCAGTTGTCGCCATTTGAAAGCAACAGGTCAGGCGGAGCAAGTGCGACGGTTGGCGCGGGGCTTGTGCCTGTACCACCAGTGCTGACAACCAAGTAATAGTTGGAATTAGTGGAACTAGGGCCAGGCAGTGACTCTCCGGCCTGCAATCCAATTGCAGAGCCCGCGTCAGTTACAGAAGCAATTTCATTTAACGATGCGTCGTAAGTACCAGCCAGCACGATTGCACCGGCTGAGATGCCAATGCTCTGGAAAACGTTTCCGTCATGCATGAAAAAGTTCTTGCTGACGGGGTTGAAAAACAACTGCCCCACAAAATCAGGCGTGGGGAATGTTTCTCCAATTTTTGCAATCGAATAATTTGCGAGCTTTGTCCCAGTTACAGCATCGTCAGCGATGCGGTCCGTAGGCAGAGTCCCTGAAGTGATCTTCGCCGCATCTAGATCAGGAACATCCGCAGGCACCAAGGAAACTGTCGAGGTTATATGACCTTGAGCATCGAATGTGATGCCACTTGTCGTCCCAGCGGTAATCGTATTGCTGTGATTGAGAGTGCCACTACTTACCTCAAGTCCAGTGCCTGGTTGAATGATGCCTTTTGTCGTAGCCGTAGCATCCGGCAAGTCGCCTGGCTCCAAAGCGCGGAATGTTGGTGCGGCATCAGCTCCAGACGAAGGCCCGATGAACACTGCATTCGCTGCCTGCGTATCAAGCGTTAATGTCAGATTTGCAGTAAAAGCATCTGGATTGTTAACGACAACTGATAACGGTGTTGAGTCGGTAATCGTAATTGACTGGATACCAGACTCCTGAACCCAAGCGCTGCCTGTGTATCTATAGGCCAGGCTGGTCCCTGTATTGAACCAGGCTTGACCCGCGAATGCTCCCGTTCCAGTAGGAGCTGCGTTGGCGACAACACAGGTAGACTGATCGCCTAATTTGTCTTGGTTAATCGCATCGTCGTTGATCTTGGCTGTGGTGACTGCACTCGCTTGGATATTGGTGGCAGCAACGATGTCTGAAGCAAGAGTGGTCGCGAACGAGCCTGTACCACTACCTGCAACAGCGCCGGTAAGGGTAATCGTTTGATCACCTGTATTTGTGCCACTTGACGTGCCAGAGAAAGACGAGCCATTCGTCCAGGTGCCAGTAGCAATAGCAAGAGGGCCAAGGCCAAGAGTTGTTCTTTGATCAGCAGTAGTTGCATCAGCGAGCAGATCCCGCCCTGCTGCAGTGCAGGCGATTTCTTGGATAGTGCCCGCCCCGGCGGTGCTGCGACCAAGGATAATGTCGGTGCTTGTTGCGTCTTGCAGCTTTCCGTAAGTGACTGCGTCGTCAGAGATGTTTGCAGAGCCAACAATGCCATTCGCGAGCGTGGTAGCGAAGCTGCCAGTGCCCGATCCTGTAACAGCGCCGGTTAACGTAATTGTTTGATCGCCTGTATTGGTGCCGCTGGAACTTCCCGAATGTGTCCCGGCAAATGTACCGCTAAAAGTGCCGCTTTGCGTGGCAAGCGTGCCTAGGCCAAGAGTGGTGCGTTGATCCGCAGCACTTGCGTCGCCTAATAAAGCCCGACCTGCCGCGGTACAAGCAATTTCTTCTACATTGCCCGCGCCTGCAGTTGAACGACCGAGCAGCCGATCAGTTGCTGTAACATCTTGGATTTTGGCGTAGGTGACTGCATCGTCCGCAATTTTTGCGGTCTGGACAACATCGTCAGAAAGGGTTGTTGCAAACGTTCCGGTCCCAGTGCCAGTAACAGCGCCGGTCAGCGTGATCGTTTGATCGCCAGTATTCGTGCCGGATGACGTGCCGGAATGCGTGCCACTAAACGTACCGTTTTGCGTTGCAAGTGTTCCTAGACCTAAAGTTGTGCGCTGAGCAGCCGCATCGGCGTCATCCAGTAGTGCTCGACCTGCAGCTGTGCAATCAATCTCTTCAATAGATCCAGCGCCGGCTGTGGAACGACCAAGAATTTTGTCGGTGGCGCTTACATCTTGAATTTTTGCGTAAGTAATATTTGCATCTGCGACCTTTACAGTGGTCACAGAGCCGCTAGCAAGCTCAGTGCTGCCGATTGCGCCAGCATTCAACAAATCATCGACATTGCTGTTACTAACAGGATTCAAGACAGCAATGCTGCCCAGGCCAAGAGTTGTCCTTTGGGCTGCAGCATTAGCATCATCTAAGAGGGCACGCCCTGCTGCCGTTAGCGAATAGGTCGCATAGGTGTCTGCTGCAGTCAGGTAAATGCTCTGATTTGCGGCAGTTGTCAGGGCTGAGATGCTCTGCAGCCCTTGGTCGAAAGCTTGAATGTCAACGCCGACTTCCAAGCCGAGATTGATCCTGGCTCCTGCTGCCGTACTGCTGCCACTGCCACCATCAGCGATTGCAAGGTCTGTGATGCCGGTGATCGTGCCGCCAGTGATTGTGGCGTTGGTGCTGCTCAGATCAGCAGTAACAGTACCGAACGTAACGGCATCATCGATGTCGATGCCAAGCGTTGTACGCTGTGCTGCAGCATCAGCGTCATCTAGCAGCGCCCTACCTGCGGCAGTACAGATAATTTCTTCGATAACGCCAGCACCCGCAGTGCTTCTGCCTAGCAGCCGATCAGTTGCCGTTACATTTTGAATTTTGACGTAAGTGACACCATCGTCAGCGAGAGCGGTAGTACCGATCTTGGTCGTGCTGCTCTGATTGAGCTTTGATAAATCGATGATGCCATCAGCGATGACATAAGAGCTTGCGGTAGTGTCAAAGCCGCTTTCGATCAGGCTCGTAACACTGACTTTTTTTGTTTCACTGCCGCTAGTATCGACAATCGCCAGAAAGTCATTAGCCGCGACCCCAGCCTTGCTTAGCTCATTTAGCTCTGATATGCGTTGATCAGCCAAGGCTCGGCTCCTGCGACACAGACATGTGGTTACAGTTTAATCGGTAACTTCCTTGAGCAGGAAGTCAAGAGAGTCTTCTACCTTAATACGATCGTCGTCCTCCTTGAGCAGATAATCGGATGGCACGCCAAAAATCAAGCGAGTTTCCCCTGTCGTAACGAAATCTATCGTGCAGGTAATAATATCGCCAGAACGCAAAGAAATACCCGTATTCGTGGGCACAGCCGTCAATAGGTAGAACAGGTTTTGCAGGGTTGGGTCAACGGCTTTGTCGGTTAGGTACAGCGCCAAGTCAAAAGCGCAGCCAATATCAAGCCGTTGGATAATTTGCAGTAACAACAATGGCGCCTCCTCTACGCCCGTGGTTTCATAATTAAAAGCGCATTCGATTCTCCCGCTGCCGCTAAGCAGTCCGGCATCGTACTGTCGCTTGTACTTGTCCGACAAACTTGTGACATCAATTGCGTCCCTGTTGGCATTGAATTCAAATTGACTTACGCAACCCAGAAGGCTGTACTTAACATCCCTGATTGTCAGCCTAAGGTTTAAAGGCGAACCACTAAATGATTGCAGAGTTATTTCATTAGATCTAGTGTTATTAACAGCGTCCCCGAACGTAGGGAACAGCCGAAGCCCGCCGACTTCATTGACGTGAACGAAACAGCTAAATGTATCTTGAATTTGGTTGATAGACCAGTTGCTAGCAGGGATAAAGACCAGCCCTCTGCTGTCCGTAGTCGTTAGATCGACCCTATCGCCTGTCAGTAGGTTTTCAGACGCGTTTTCAAATCCAACCCTGTTCAGGACAAGGCTAATGTCGTCTGGCTCAACGTCAGAAGAAATTGACCCAAGGACCGGATCAGTGCCTCGGCGCAAACGTATGTTGCCGTAATTACCGAGGTAAAAAGTCATTAAACTTAGTTGCTGGGGACCTTGTCAAACTTGTCGTTCACAGTGAATGAGATAGGCACAGTAGTAATCTCGCCTGTCGATACTTGAATGCCTAAGGAAGTTATATATCCATCAAACTTAATATGATCTATGCCGGTATCGTTAACGCTACTAGAATCAACCTTAAGCCTGAAGGTAATTATATCATTTTGTTCGACACCATCCGTGTCTGTTTTCATAATGTTACCGATAAACTGCGTAAAGTCTTGCTTGTTTGCGTTAGTGCTTCCCGTGTCCCTGTAATACATAACAGTTGCGCTTCCGGTCGCGCCAGCCACGCCTGGCACGAACGAATTAAACCTGCTATCAACCGTGTTCGTGGAAATCAGCTCAACAGTTGTTTCAATAGACCAGTCCCGTATCTTTGCAATCGTTTTGCCGCCAACCGTTAGCTGGCCTGTTCTGCCCGTGTAAAAGGTTCCCATGATCCAGCGATACTGGCTACGTTGCTTTTATTTTAGCTTACCGTAAAACGCATGTCACCGTTTTCGAGGCGGTCACGAAAGTCCGCGATAAGGGCAGTCAAGACGCCATTGGCTTCGTTGCACGGGTACTCAATAGCTTTCACGCTGACTTCTCCGCCTTCTTCTATGGCGACTTCCGTCACCCGGAATACTCTTTTGCTTGGCTTCGACTTGCCCATCACAAAGACATAGCCCTCATACTTTCTGTTAAGACCAACTGCAGTGGTGACACCATCGCTTGTTGTGACAGCCTTGGTCTCTGTAGCAGTATCGCCAGTTTCGGGTCTGTATAGCAGGATCGTGTACGTGCCATCTTTAGGCTCGACGTTCAACGGAAAGTTAAGGACAGACCTTGCCATCACGCTGCCAGTTGTGTAGTTGTCCCATTCCTCTAAGCCGACATCGACGTATACAAACGAGCCAGGCTCGATCGCCGCCTCAGAGGGGAAGGTTTGAAATTCAATCCCTCTCCTTATGTGCCGACGCTGATTGCAGAGTAACTTGCCAATCAATATTGCTTGGCTGCGCTGAGTCACAAATTGACTTGCGTCTACGGTTTGCCTAACAATATCTATTTCATTAAGGGTTTTGTTATTTTCGTCCTTACTCAATTTGACATTGACTGCCCGCGTTGAGCTAAAAACAGAATCCTCCCCGGTTTCGCGGTACAGCACCGTGACGGCTATGTCTTGCGTCCCAACCCCATAGTCGAGGAACTCTTCCTTGTAAGATCCCTCTAAAATGTTTCCTGGAGTGAATAAAGCATTTACTTTCAGCTCCACAGGGGTGCCGTCGTAATTCGCTGCTCTGCCCGATTTGTCTACAGGAAGGGCAGGCACTAGAGTATCTTTGCCGTTTTTCCGAGCAAGCTCTAACAAGCTAAGCGGAGCGTTTTCAATCCAGAACTCGCGCCATGAGCTTGCCTCAGCGATCACTCCATCCATGAATAGTTGAGTGCTGCCATCTAAATTATTATTTCTGCAAAATTTCTTAGCTAACGCCAAACTTTCAGTGTCAGCAGGATTGGCAGGCAAATAACGAGCAACACCATTATTTTCGTCAAGAATAGTGTCTAGAAAAATGTCAGGCGCATACGACGAGCTGTTGGCATTAAGGCTTATGTTTCCATCGCTATCAATTTGACGACACGCTTTGCCTTTGGTGACAAATGCGCTAATAGCCCTTACATCTTGAACATTTCTGCCTGCATAGAGATGCACGCCCATCATGCTTAAATTTTCGTACAAGTTTTCAAACTTGCTGGGGTTGCGTTCTTTCTGCTGCTCACTTACGCTCACTATCTCGAACTCGGGGCCGTTATTAAAACTGAAGTCAACCTTTGTGTCTCCCCTGACCGAGAACATGTCCCATTCGTTCGTCAGCAACGGCCTGGTTTCCCTTAAGGCATTTTCAAGCCCTTCAGGGGTTGTCTTGTACCGTCTGCCGTGCCAGAAAAATGAGCCACCATTTATTGTTTTGTCAGTAGACAAGAGGCTTGAACCTGAACCTTCTAGCTGATTTTCAATAAAACCGATATGAGTTTGACCGTTTTGAAGTATTTCTGCTGCAAAGTCAACAACTGGTTCAAACTTAAATTCGTATTTGGCCGTATTATTAGCTTTGAAACTAATTTGCGCGTATTGTGCAGCCTTGCTGGCGCGTCTTAAGGCAAAGATCACTGGCGCATATTCAAACTCAGAGCTTGCCTCCGTTGAAACGCGGCGGCAGGCAACCTTGAAAAAGGTGATCCTATGCTTTACTCCATTGTCTGAGTCAGTATGAGGCTTTTTAATTTCTGCCCCATCTACTGATTTAACTTTGTCTTTGCCGTACTTACTCTGACGGCCCGAGACCTGCCTAAACACTGTTGCTTTTAAATTAAATACCACGAAATCACAGCTTGATACCGTGCTGTACAGGCCAATCTCGATTTTTGACAAACACTTCGTAAAGAAATTGTCATCCGCGTCCTTGGGGTCAATCTGTTTAGATATTCGCTCCCAGTTCTCAACAAGGTATGTAAGCTGCCTAACGGTCTTTCTCTTTTCAGAAATAATGCTATTCAGTTGTTCATTTACAAGGTCGCCGCCGGCTACGTCTTCTGACCCATTTTCCGGGAGGTGATCCAAAAAGATGTCTGCCTCCGCCAAGCAAAAGGGATACTTAACGTCTGTTTGCAATCTGCCGTCCTCCCTGCCTGGTCCGCTAAACACCATGGGTTGCTTACTGTTTCTTCTTTCTCCTTCTATGCGGCCATTCTGAAGACGGTCGATATGCCATTCCCTAATGGACTGCAAGCCTCTTTTCAGGAAGTTTTCCTGTTTACGCTTTTGGTTAGCAATTTTTCGTTGTTTAATTCCTAGTCTTTTTTCAAAACCTGTGGGAGCGATATCTACCTCGTCATTGGGGACTCTTGCTGTTTCTCTGGTCCTTTGATCTTTAGATCTATTGCCCGCCCCATCGCCTGTAAAATTGTACATCCAATCCGAGATGTGACGGTTGGGGTCATCGGCAAGGTACTTGACTAGCTGCTTTACGCCTTTCATCGTCAACACAATATTTTTGCCCTTGTCAAAGTTGACTGAGCTGAAAACGTTGCCGGAGTTGGCGCCACCCGCCGCTTTTTTATTGGCATCCAATGTGATAATTCGGTTTTCACCTGTTCTCCCTCCACCTGTAATTAAGGTCTCAATGTCACCTTCTAGAGTTGAAATCGTTTTTGAAAAATCTTGATAGCTTCTAGTCTTGCGGGGCGAGAGCCGCTCTTTATAAATGCCTTCCTTGATAACTTCTGGCTCGTCAGAGTCGTTGTCCACCACTCCGGTAACGTATTCTTCCCACGTCTTGCCATTAGCGGGTGAGTCTCTTGCAAGATCCTTTACGTTGTCAAAGCGCCCGTTATTGATTTGAGTTATTACCTTATTTATGCGTCTTTTGACTTCATTGATGGCATCTTTTGTGTCGCTTGCGTCGATTTGCGGCTTCAATACGTCATTTCGCTGCCTAATGGTGTGCCCTATAGACCCTTGCCGCGTAAGAACATCGACACTTCCGTTTCTCTTTAAAAGATCATCTTGTGTTTTAGCGACAGACGTCAGAACGCCAATGGCGTTAAAGCCTTGAAACTCTTTACTCGCATTGAATACAGTTAGCAGCGAGTCGGATGTCAGCTCCTCGTCATTTTTTTGCCTTGTTACTCTTTGCACTTTATTCAGGGCGCGGAGCAGCTTCTTGTTTTTATGACTAATAATTGTTTGCGTCCAGTTAAGCGCAAGAGCGGTGTTGTCAAAGTCAATTTTTTTAATAGCGTTATTGTTGAACTGATCTTCCAGCGCATCAAACAGTGCCTTGTTAAGCAGTAGTTCTACCTTGGACTTATCGCTATCTCTCCCGGACTCTTCGTCTGAAAGAATTTCTATAGCATCGTTGATGTCATCTCTAAGCTTGTCCGAGAAATCTTCGCTGGAATATGGTTTAGATCTGTTATAGTCAGTCGTTGGTCTTCTGCCTGCTTCTATACACTCAAATGTTGCGGCCACGCCTGACGACGCAAGATCCAGCGGGTTGCCATTTACATTTTTCAGCCTGTACTTAGCGGTGCCAAGCATATATAGAGCAGACATGTCGAGGGAGTCGGCCGACTCCTGCTTGATTTCATCGGCCAACACTTCATGCGAAGACTTTTCTTTTAGGTCTAGCTTTGGTATGGTAATGTCAAATGTTTTGTCCTCGCTGAATATATCTAAATAGCTGCCACCCTCCTTGTTGTTGATCGTGATCTTGTCATCCTTGCCGCCAGCGGTTTTTTCGTTGCCGTCACTATTTCTTGAAATGACATCAACATTAATAGGCACAGGGTCATAAGCGCCGAATCTTGACAAGGAAGATGGCGAAAAAGTTTGGCTGTAACCATTGATCATATCATCCTTGTCGCTTATTAGATTAATTGCGCTTTTTCTGTTAACATTTCTGTTGTTGTTAATAGGATGAACATCTAAAATGCCGTTATCAAAACCACCAAAAACATTATCTTTATACTGCAAAAGACCCGAAGACTGATCCTTAAAAAACAAGAACACCCTTGATTTCTGATAACTACTTAATGGAAGCTGCCCTAGTGCGGTCCTATCAGGGTCAATTTTAGAGATATTGCCCGCTCCCAGCACAACCAACAACTGCGCAAAATGGTTGCCACCTATAGTTTCAACCGCAGACCAAACCAAAGATCCATTGACACGAACACCGCCAGATCCATTGATAGCTGTGTTCGTATAAACAAGACTCACCGGATCGCCATAGCTCGCAAGCTCAAGAGATGAGTTAAACCCAAAGCGCGGTGCCAAACGCTTGTTCCGTGGCTGACGCTGAGTTGTTTGATCAGGCAGCTGCGGCTTTGGGGCCAGTAACGCAGCTCCTACTTGGAACAGCGTTCCAATAATTGTCAGAACGAGTGCAGCAGTTCCTGCCCCCGGACCATTGCGAACATCAAGCGCTGTGCTAACCTTGCTATCCGCATATGTGCGCTGGATCGCAACAAACCGCAGATACTCTTCCTTCGTGACGCCAAGCGCCTCGATCAGTTGATATTCGTAAGGAAGAAGCCTGCGATCCATCAGTCAGCCCAGAAATAGTATGCCTTGACTCGATCTAACGGCAAACTAACAACAGACTCGCCAGGTGAGATAAAAATTAGGCGACCGTCAACCACACTACCAAGTGCTGGCCTTTTGGAACGCGCGATCAAGGCAACAGCACCATCTCTTGGCATCTTAATACGTTTTCCGCTCATCAGTAGCCATCGGGCCACATGTACCGGCTTCAATGTCTCAGGACTATAAAGCCAGTATGCCCATCCAAATTTTTCCGTGTAGTCAGATAGGCCAAGCCTACTTCTTATTTCACAAACCAACTGGAAACAGTCGGTTTTGCCGCAACCATCGCTAGGGCGAGCGCCCCAGCAATACTTCAGCCCGATCAAATCGTTCATCGCAGCGAGATAAACGAATCAAGCGGCAGGACGCCGACATTGTCCTCAGTAAGCTGTCTTGACGGGAATCCTGAAAATGCAGCGTCCAACGATGAACTAAACCGAAGTTCAATCGTATCTGCATTGAAAGTTGCACCAAGGCCGATATAATTCTCCTCGGGTCCTGTAGAGGAGAGATTGCCTTCAGGCGTCACGAACCTTGTCTTTAAATTAAGCGTGCTCTTTCTATTGCCATTGCCTTGTGCCACAAGCTTTAATGCGTATTCAATCGCTGGGAATAAGACTTGAATTTGATCATTGTCACCATTTAAATTTGAAACGCTACCTTGGACCTGAAATGGCGCAAACTTATAAGTCACGCCAAGATCAGAATTGTTAGAACCTACGAAGTAGTTTTGAAATCTGTAGCGCTCAGTACCCTCTTTAGTCTGGACGAGTAAATCCAAGAACTGACAAACACGCAACTCGTTAACGCTCATGCCTGCAGCTCCCCGATCAGACTTACCGAAACAGTGCTGATGCCAAACCTAACACTTGTCACCTGAGGTGGTGAAGCATATCGCCACTTAATGTCATCACCGTCTCGCGGGACAATTTCCTTAACT
>MDTB01083555.1_pt1 | contig 11381 bp, 6 predicted proteins | sample 811161 | NCBI WGS metagenome assembly MDTB01 (sample SAMN05326650, study PRJNA326480) | marine metagenome | isolation source: seawater | place: Mediterranean Sea | collected 2009
ACAGGCGCATAAGGGGCGAAAATACCTAGCAAATACCTAGCAAATACCTAGCAAATACCTAGCCAGAAAAAGCCTGCAAGCCTGTTTGCGCACGTCCCAATATTAATGCATGCACATCATGCGTGCCTTCATAGGTATTGACGGTTTCCAAATTCATCAGATGCCGCATCACATGATATTCTTCTGAGATGCCATTGCCGCCATGCATGTCCCGTGCGGTGCGGGCAATAGCCAGCGCTTTACCACAACTATTGCGCTTTACAAGAGATATCAATTCTGGCGCACAGGTGCCCTCATCTAGCATCTTGCCTACCCGCAATACCGATTGCAGGCCAATACCGATTTCGGTTTGCATATCCGCTAGCTTTAGCTGGATAAGCTGGTTTGCGGCCAGTGGCCGATTAAATTGCTTGCGCTCTAGGGTGTAGGTACGTGCCGCATGCCAGCAAAATTCTGCCGCGCCCATCACCCCCCAACTAATGCCATAACGCGCTTTGTTCAGACAGCTAAAAGGCCCTTTTAGCCCTTCCACATTTGGCAATAGCGCATCTTCAGAAACCCCCACCTCATCCATACTGATAGAGCCTGTTAATGACGCGCGAAGGGATAATTTCCCCTTTATAGGGTCAGCAGACAGCCCCTTCATCCCCTTTTCCAGAACAAAGCCTTTAATCTTACCGTCATGCGCATCAGACTTTGCCCAGATAACAAATACATCAGCGATAGGCGCGTTAGATATCCACATTTTTGAGCCGTTTAGCACATAGCCCTTTTCGGTTTTGCGAGCCGTTGTGCGCATAGAACCGGGGTCAGAGCCAGCATCTGCTTCGGTTAGGCCAAAACAGCCGATAAGCTCGCCTGTCGCCAGCTTTGGCAAATAACGCTGTTTTTGCGCTTCACTGCCAAAGCTCTCAATAGGATGCATCACGAGCGAGGATTGAACAGACAACATAGAGCGATAGCCTGAATCAATACGCTCTACCTCACGCGCTACCAAACCGTAACAGACATGGCTCATCCCTGCCCCGCCATAATTCTGATTCACGGTAATTCCAAGCAGACCAAGCGCACCCATTTCACGGAAAATTTCAATATCGGTTTTTTCTTCCCGAAAAGCTTCAATAATGCGCGGCATCAATTGCGCATCTGCATACGCTTTGGCGGTGTCTCTAACCATCCGCTCTTCTTCGCTTAACTGGGCATCAAGGCCAAACGGATCTGCCCAGTCAAATACAGCTTTGGTTTTAGGCTTGGCCAACGGCTCTGCTATGCTATCCATGATACTATCCTCAAAATCGGTTATGCGCTATTCGATCTAACGCTACAAAGGGAAGCGTCAATTGAAAACCCCCTTTATCATATGATGCGATAGAGGCAAGAAAACCACCCCTATTCTTTTCAGCTTTTTTGATTTTAGGCCTTCTTAATGATTTTTTCCCGCCGCCATAAATATAAACCAGAGGCAATGATAATCGCTGCCCCGCCTAGCGTTGCCATGGATGGAATTTCAGCAAACACCATAAGGCCCCAGAACATAGCGAATACAACAGCTAGATAATTCAGCGGTGCCGTTTCACTCGCCTCAACATTTTGCAGCGATAAAATTAACGCATAATGACCAAGCCCGCCAAATCACCTGCATCACAGGCTGGCTCTGTACCAGATATTTTGCCATTACATCCAAGGTTGGAGAGCAAAAAACTGCCACCACCATCAGCAAAAAGCCTTGCTGACGCGAGGAGAGTTTCGAGAGAAAACCTAAATTAGGGAACATAATACGACTCCCCCAAAAGCAAAATAAGAGACAAAATCCGTGCATGTCCCCTCATGTGATAACCATGAGGCAAGCCATAGCCGAATGTAAAGATGATTTACAAAAACACCCCCTTTTGAGGCGCGTGCATTCTTCGCACTCGAAATTTGTGCGCATATTTGCTATCCTAATCCCAATAGGTAAAGGGCCGCGCTAGAAAAGGTGTCTTATGACCAAAAAGCAGAACAAAAAGGGGCAATGGGCGAAACAAGCTTCAGCAGAGCTAAAAGGGCGTGAGCTAGAAACGCTTGCCACCAAAACCGCTGAAGGCATCGATATCGCGCCGCTTTACACCGAGGCTGACTTAGAGGGTTTAGACCATCTCGGCAACTTGCCAGGTGAAGCCCCCTTTACCAGAGGGCCACGGGCCACCATGTATACTGTTCGGCCATGGACTATCCGCCAATATGCGGGCTTTTCTACAGCAGAGGAAACAAATAAGTTTTTCCATAAAGCGCTAAAGGCTGGGCAGAAAGGCCTTTCTGTTGCTTTTGATCTGGCAACGCATAGAGGCTATGATTCAGACCATGCGCGGGTGCGCGGTGATGTGGGCAAAGCTGGCGTGGCCATTGACACTGTTGAGGATATGAAACGCCTGTTTGCTGGCATCCCTTTGCAAGATATGAGCGTTTCCATGACCATGAACGGGGCCGTTCTGCCTGTCTTATCTGCCTTTATCGTGGCTGGTGAAGAGCAAGGCGCATCCCAAGCTGCTTTGTCGGGTACAATTCAAAACGATATTTTAAAAGAATTTATGGTGCGTAACACCTATATTTATCCACCTGAGCCCTCTATGCGGATTGTGGCGGATATTATTGCCCATACTGCCCAGCATATGCCGAAATTCAATTCGATTTCTATCTCTGGCTATCATATGCAGGAAGCAGGGGCCAATCTGGTTCAGGAATTGGCCTTCACCCTTGCTGATGGTCTGGAATATGTAAAGGCAGCCAAAGCAAAAGGGCTTGATGTGGATGATTTTGCCCCGCGCCTATCCTTCTTTTTCTGTATCGGTATGAATTTCTTTATGGAAGCCGCAAAATTGCGGGCAGCCAGAACGCTTTGGGCACGCTGGATGGAAAAATTGTTTCAGCCAGAAAGTCAAAAATCACTGATGCTCCGCACCCATTGCCAGACATCAGGTGCCAGCCTTGCAGAACAAGACCCCTATAATAACGTCATACGCACCACTATCGAAGCGATGGCCGCAGTTCTTGGCGGCACGCAATCTTTGCATACAAACTCCTTTGATGAGGCCATTGGCCTGCCAACAGATTTTTCTGCGCGTATCGCGCGGAACACCCAGCTTATCCTGCAACATGAAACCGGCATCACCAGCACCGTTGACCCGCTAGCAGGGTCTTATTATGTAGAAAACCTCACTGCTGAGCTGATTGAAAAGGCAGATGCGCTGATACATGACATCCAAGATATGGGCGGCATGACAGATGCTGTATTAGAAGGATTTCCAAAGCGCGAGATAGAAAAAATGGCAACCGCGCGGCAAGCACGTATTGATAATGGCGAGGATGTCATTGTGGGGGTGAACAAATATCGCCCAGATGAAGATAGTACGGTTGAGGTACTTGATATTGACAATGATGCGGTGCGTGATGGCCAGACAAAGTCGCTTGATAAAATAAGAGCAAGCAGAGACGATGAGCAGGTCAAAGCTAGCCTTGCCGCCCTGCAAGAAGCAGCGCGAAATAATAGCGGCAATTTGCTAGCTTTGAGCATTGAAGCGATGCGGGCGCGGGCATCTGTAGGCGAGCTATCCTCAGCATTAGAAGAGGTGTTTGGCCGCTATACAGGCAAGCAAGAAACGGTTTGTGATATCTATCGCCAGACCTATGGCAGTGCGCCTGAAATTGACGAAGTTGAAAACGCCTTTAGCCGCTTTTGTGACGAGGCAAAAGAAGTCCCTATTTTATATATGGCCAAGCTTGGTCAGGATGGCCATGACAGGGGCGCAAAGGTCATTTCCTCTGCATTTGGTGATTTTGGAATGGATGTACGTGTTGGCACGCTGTTCCAAACGCCTGAAGAAGCGGCCCAGAGCGCCATTGATATGGGCGCACATATTATTGGTGTTTCCTCGCTCGCAGCAGGGCATAAAACCCTACTGCCAGAACTGATAGAAATATTAAAGACAAAGGGGGCTGAAGATATTCTGGTCATCTGCGGCGGTATTATCCCGCAACAGGATTATCAATATCTGTATGATGCCGGTGTTGCTGCCATTTTTGGACCGGGCACCGCTATTCCCGAAGCCGCTACGAAAACGCTGAACGCGGCCACCGATAATCTGATGCGTATGCATAACTATCGTAGTGACCGTCTATCCAAAGCAGCTGGCTAGCCCCCTGTCAGCCTATACCTATTTGATAGCCCCTAAATAGCCTTTAGCCGCCGCTGCGTAATTTTGTTAAGGTGGTGCGCGGTGTAATCGCATCCACATTGATATCTAGCTCTATCACGCCGCCATTTTCAGCCGTAACAGCTTTGTTAAAAGCGGCCTCAAACGCCTCTGTTTTTGCAACCGTAAACCCAGCCATACCATAGGCCTGTGCTACCGCAGCAAAATCAGGATTATAGAGATTGGTTCCAGAAATCCGGTCGGGATAATCGCGTTCCTGATGCATGCGAATAGTGCCGTAAGAGCCATTATTCAGCACGATAATTATCAGCTTAGAGCCAGCCTGAATAGCGGTGCCAAGCTCTGCAATACCCATCTGAATATCACCATCCCCTGCAAAACAAACAACCTGCCGACCCGGATGGGCAACCCCTGCAGCAATCGCGGCAGGCAAGCCATAGCCCATTGCGCCACTTTGCGGTGCCAGCAACCGCTGTTTTGGGCCAAAACAAAATGCCTTATTCGGCCAGAGGGCAAAGTTCCCTGCCCCATTTGTTAAAATGGCATCCTCATCTAGCTTGTCTTGCAATATCGCCATGATAGCGGACATATCAACTGGGCTATCCTGCGCTGCTGGCCGCAGGGACGCGATATAGGCGTCTCTGTTTTTCTGGATAAAACCCTTGCGCTCAGATAGCTTGGCATCACTAACCGAGCTGCTTTCTAATGCCATAGCAAATTGATTGGGCCCTGCATGCAGGGATAAAGCAGGATGATAGATTTTACCAATTTCTAAATCAGACGCGTGCACATGGATAATTTTCTGTTTTGCATAGGGAACATCCAGCAACGTCCAAGCTTGTGTTGTTCCCTCCCCTAGGCGGATATTCAAGGCCAGAATAACATCTGCCTCCCGCATCGCTGCAGAAATATGCGGCGCCATACCAACACCAGCATCCCCAATATAGATAGGGCTGTGATTATCAATGACATCATGATAGCGAAAAGCGGCAGAAACCGCGATATTCTGGCTTTCAGCAAAACGCTGCAACGCTTTCTTGCCTGCCGCATTCCAGCCACCGCCCCCTGCAATTATCAGCGGATTTTCGGCTGCTGACAGCATCTCCAAAGCCTGTGTTAGCCCATCTTTATCCACCCCAGCCTCAGCAATCACTACCGGCTGACATGGCTTGGATTCTGTTAGCGTTGTAAGCATATCTTCTGGCAGGGCGACCACTACTGGCCCCGGGCGGCCAGAAAGCGCCATATGCCATGCACGGCTAATGATTTCCGGGATTCTATCTGGGTTATCAATTTCCGTTGCCCATTTTGCTAGCGGGGTAAAAAAGGCACGATAATCCACCTCCTGAAAAGCTTCCCGCCCCTTATCATTTACCCCAACTTGGCCAATAAATAATATCATTGGCGAGCTATCTTGCATCGCTGTATGCACCCCGATAGAGGCGTTTGTGGCGCCCGGCCCTCTGGTAACAAAGCCGATACCGGGGGCTCCGGTCAGCTTGCCATAAGCCGCAGCCGCAAATCCAGCTGCACTTTCATGACGGCAAAGGGTAAATTTGATGTCCGCATCATATAACGCGTCCAGAACGGCCAAATAGGATTCCCCCGGCACACCAAAACTTGTTGTTACACCTAAATTAGATAGGCATTCTACCAGAAGCTCTCCGCCTGTACGTGATGATGGGCTCACCGCTTTCTCTCCCCTTAGCCATTGAAAACACACTTTTTAGCTTATCTACACAACTGTATAATTGACAAGCCTTGAAAGCAGAGAAGTTACTTCCCACATATTTCATGAACGGCAAATAAAGTTGGTGGTGTATCACGGCCTTGTTTGCAGGCGAGAGCAAAAGAAGATGCCGCATATTGTTGGGTTTTCAGCCTTGCCCCTGCAAAAGTAGAACGCAGGACTTCATTATCAATAACAAAAAGCAATTGCGCTTAGATATCGTAAGGCAGAGGCTTCTTGATATGAGGAGTATAGAGATGAACACAGAACATTTCACCGCAACCGTTAGAAAAGCTTTTGGCACGGCCCAGACCATTGCATTGCGCCGTCACCATCAGCGCATGACTGAGCTACATTTCCTAGCGGCATTATTAGAGGATGACGGGCAAGCTGCTGGCCGGCTATTAATGCGCAGTGGGGCCGCTATGGATGCGCTTAATGACGGGCTAGAGGCAGCTTTATCCAAACTCCCTGAGGTAACTGGAAGCGGCGCGGATAATTTACAGATTGATCCCGGCCTTGGCCGTATTGTAGCCGATGCAGAAAGCTGGACAAAACAACGCGGTGATAGCTTTATTTCCGTAGATGCTATGTTAGTGGCTATTTGTGGAGGCAAAAGCACAGCTGCCAAACTGCTAGGCACAGCAGGCGTCCAGAAAAAACAGCTAGAAAGCGTTATTGATGAGCAGCGCAAAGGGCGCACAATCGACAGCGACGTCAGTGACGAGATGATGGAAAGTCTATCCAAATATGCAACTGACCTTACCGCATTAGCCATGCAGGGAAAGCTAGATCCGGTAATAGGCCGTGATGAAGAAGTCCGCCGTACCATTCAAATTCTGGCTCGACGGACAAAAAATAACCCTGTGCTTATTGGTGCGCCCGGCGTTGGCAAAACCGCTATTGCAGAGGGCCTTGCCCAGAGAATTGTGCAAGGGGATGTGCCTGAAGCCTTATCTGGAAAATCGCTCTTATCGCTGGATATGGGCGCCCTTGTTGCGGGGGCAAAATATCGCGGCGAGTTTGAAGAACGATTAAAAGCAGTTTTGGATGAAATCGACGCAGCAGAAGGCAATATCATTGTCTTTATTGATGAGATGCATCAGCTTGTTGGGGCTGGCAAAACAGATGGGGCGATGGATGCCTCTAATTTATTGAAGCCTGCTCTTGCGCGCGGCAAATTGCATTGTATTGGCGCGACAACCTTAGATGAGTACCGTAAATATGTGGAGACAGATGCTGCCCTAACTCGTCGTTTTCAAACCGTTTTTGTTGGTGAGCCTTCGGTTGAAGATACTATTTTTATTCTGCGCGGCTTAAAAGAGAAATATGAGCTGCATCACGGTATTCGCATCACAGATGATGCGCTTGTTGCCGCCGCCCAGCTTTCCAACCGCTATATTAATGAGCGGTTTTTGCCCGATAAGGCGATAGATGTGGTCGATGAAGCTGCCAGCCATATCCGCATTCAAACGGATAGCAAACCCCCTCAGCTAGAGGCAACAGATAGGCAAATAATGCAGCTGAAAATTGAGCAAGCTGCCCTGACGCGAGAGGCTGGTAATGCCGCCAGCAAAAAACGTTTGGGAAAACTGCAAGAGCAGCTAGAAACCCTAACGTCAGAATCAGAACAGATGACAAAAAAATGGGACGCCGTAAAACGCCAGATGGCAGAGATTGCCACGCTACAACAAAAAATTGAAGATTGCCGGTATAATCTTGAAGTCTCTCAGCGTCAGGGGGATTTGGAAAAAGCTGCCGAGCTTACTTATGCTACGCTACCTAGCCTTATTTCTGATCTCGAAACAGCCAAAGCAGCGCTTTCCGGCTCAGATCTGATAGAAGAGCAGGTCGAACAAAGGCATATTGCGCAGATTATCAGCCAATGGACAGGTATTCCAGTGGCAAAGATGATGGAAGGCGAAGGCGAAAAATTGCTGGATATGGAAAGCGTGCTTAGCCGCCGCGTCATTGGCCAGAAGGAAGCCATCAACGCGATATCTAATGCAACAAGACGTGCGCGTGCCGGTCTAAATGATCCCAACCAGCCTCTTGGCAGCTTTCTCATGCTTGGGCCAACAGGGGTTGGCAAGACCGAAATGGCAAAAACACTAGCGGATTTTTTGTTTGATAATGAAGAAGCTATTTTGCGCTTAGATATGTCTGAATATATGGAAAAACATTCCGTATCACGTCTTATTGGAGCGCCTCCGGGCTATGTTGGCTATGATGAAGGGGGCGCCCTTACCGAAGCGGTGCGTCGGCGCCCCTATCAGGTGATTTTATTTGATGAAATCGAAAAGGCACACCCTGATATCTTTAATATCCTCTTGCAGGTGCTGGATGACGGGCATTTGACGGACGGTCAGGGACGGCGTGTTGATTTCCGCAATACAATGATTTTACTGACCTCCAATCTGGGTTCAGCCCCCTTATTGGCCCTGCCAGATGACGCCTCAGTGGATGCAGCGCGTGATGCCGTTATGGAGGAGGTTCAAGATGCCTTCCGGCCAGAATTTCTAAACCGGCTTGATTCCATCCTGCTATTTCAGCGTCTAAGCCGCAACCATATGGGCGCCATTGTTGACATTCAATTCAGCCGCCTAAAGGCGCGCCTTATCGACAGAGATATTCAGTTACAGCTTCATGAAGACGCACGCGAATGGCTAGCAGATAAGGGGTATGATCCACAATATGGCGCCCGCCCTTTAAAAAGGGTGATGCAAAATGAGTTGCAAAACAAACTTGCAGAAGCCCTCTTGGCGGGTGAGATAGGCGATGGCGCAAAAGTTGTCATTGAAAAAACAGATGTTCCGACCGGCTTGCATTTTAATATCACCCAAGCCTCACTAGCGGCGAGCGCGTAACTTTTCTGCTTTTGCTGGCGGTAAATAACAAGGCAAATGAACGGAAGAGCAAACAACATTTTGTTCTGTTTGTTATTCGGCTTATGTTAGTCTTTAACGGGCTTATACTACCCTTGGCTATTGGAGGTTGATATTGCAATGATTTGCCGAAGGCCAATTTCAGATGCTGCTGAAAAGCTGGTATTGGCAGCCGGATTAATCGCAAGCGCTGTTTGGCTAGCCACCGCGATGCCGGCCATGGCAAAAACATCTGTCTGGCTAGATGAAACTACTGAAATTCGCTATAGCTCTGGGTGGTATCGTGCCAATGGTAGCGATGGGGATTTTATCGATATTAACATTTCTGATGTGGATATCTATGAGCGCGGCCAACAACGCGGCTATATCGAAAAGCTAGTCTTGAAAACAGATGGCATTGGTGAGGATATCGTTGCCATCGAAACAGCCTTATTGAAGAATTTTACCTATTCTACCGACACAGGCGAAACCCTGGCCATTGGGCATGTTTCTGGTAAACATCTGGTGGTAGCTGACGATTATCGCATGGAGGAATACCGCGAACGCCATAGCGGACAAAGCCCATTGCGCAGTATGGCCGAAATAAAGAATATCCAGTTTTATTCAGAAAATGAACATGTCGAATTCGAGATTTCCAGTATCAGCCTTGATGGCCTGCTAGCCCCTGCTGAGTTTGATGCCCTTCCCGATAATTCACGCAGTGAGATTAGCTTAAACGGTCTGGTGTTGCGGCAAATTCCGGGAGACAGAAGCCTGAGCGAAATAGATGCTTTTTTTGCTGTATTGGGCAGCGATCAGCTTGCCCTAGATATCAACATGAATTTTGAGAGTACCAAAAAAGCAGACGCCCTGAAATTACAGGGTATCATGAGCCTTTCTGCATCCAATTTGATGGATATAGAGGCGGACTTCACGCTGGATTTCACGAAACATGAATATCAAGCCTTAGACCAGATAGCGAAGTTTTATCTGGAAACACAAACACCGAAAGCAGAAGAAGCGGTTAGTCTTGCCTTGCTAAGCAGTGTTTCTGGCTTTTCAGTTGATCTAAAAGATGCAGGTCTATTGGAGCTTATCACCCGCCTACAAGGTAATCAGGCAACAGACATAACAATTATGATCCTGCAAATGAGCTTAAACGAAATGCTGCCGCGCCATGCGCTCGCCATCGGCACCCCTATCGAAGCTTTTTTGAAACAAGGCGGCAGATTGCAGATGCGCACGGATATTGCCCCGCGCCTATCTCCAACCGAAATGCTGGCGTTGCAATTTGACCCAGAGCGCATTATTGACCGGATCAAACTGCAATTTACCCATTCACGCCAAAATTAGGCTAATGCCATTAAGCTAATGGCATTAAGCAGCCCCCTATTAAGCAGCCCCGAATTAAGCAGATAGCCCGCGCTCCATCAACCTTGTCATGCGTTTTGCAAATTCTGTTAAACTAGCAGGCGGGCGTCCTTCCAAAATCTGCGCCTGATCAAGCAACATTTTAGCCGCATCATCTAGCAGTGCAGGGTCACCATTGGCTTCGATTTGGCTGGCCATACCCTTAATCAACTTATGATCAGGATTTATCTCCAATATTCTTGGACTGCCAGCAAAATCCTTATTATGCGCCTTCATGAGCCGTTCCATCTGGATATCCATCCCCTCTTCATCAGCGACCAGACATACAGGGCTATCGGTTAAGGTTTTCGACAGTCTTACCTCTTTTACATCCTCGCCAAGGGTCGCTTTAACCTTTGTAATCAGGCTTGCAAACTCCTGATTGCGGGCATCATCATCTGGTATCTCTTCTGCCTTTTCACTATCTGACTTTGGGGCCACCTTATCGAGATCAGAAATCCCTCTGGTCGCAGAGGCAAAGGCTTTGCCTTCAAACTCTGTTACAGCCTGCATCCAGAATTCATCTACCGGATCGGTCATCAACAGAACGTCAATATCGCGGGCACGAAAGCCTTCTAAATGCGGCGAGGTTTCTGCCTGCTCAGCATTTTCCGCTGAAAGCGTGTAAATTTTATCCTGTGTATCTGGCATCGCGGCGACATAATCCGCAAGGCTGATAAGCGTGCCTGAGCGAGCAGAGCGGAACAGGCAAATTTCTAAAATCTTATCTCGGCTTTCAATATCTTCATATAAGCCTTCTTTTAAGACCATCCCAAACTGATCCCAAAATGCTTCATAGGCCTCTGGGTCTTTTTCTTTCTTTTTCTTAAGCTCGCCCAAAATACGCTTTATCAGCGCTTTACCAATTTTCTGAACCGAAGGGTTCTTTTGCAGCATCTCGCGGCTGACATTCAAATCCATATCTGGTGTGTCTATTACACCGCGAATGAAACGCAGCCAAGGCGGGACAATATCCTCACATTCATCGGTAATAAAGACACGGTTTATATATAAGGACATACGTGATTTACGATCTGGATTAAACAGATCAAACGGCCGCGAGGTTGGCACAAACAATAAGCTGGTGTAATTCAACATCCCTTCAGTGCTGTTATGCAGCGTCATAAAGGGTTCATCATATACCGCTCCTATTTGGCGGTAAAACTGGGTGTAATCTTCCTCAGAAAT
>MDTB01059900.1_pt1 | contig 11380 bp, 9 predicted proteins | sample 811161 | NCBI WGS metagenome assembly MDTB01 (sample SAMN05326650, study PRJNA326480) | marine metagenome | isolation source: seawater | place: Mediterranean Sea | collected 2009
ATGATATGAATGATAAAAATAATGATATGAATGATAAAAATAATGATATGAATGATAAAAATAATGATATGAATGATAAAAATGATAATATTAATGATAAAAATGATAATATAAATGATAAAAATAATGATATGGATGATAAAAATAATGATAAAAATAATAATATAAATGATAAAGAAGATTTATTATATTATTTATTAAATAAAAGTGTAAATGATTTAATTAATGAAAATAATAATAATAATAATAATAAAAATAGTTCTACACAAACAAACAAATATATTAATAATAATATTTATAGTGACATTTATTATACACCTAGAAGAAGATTAATAGAAAATAAAAAAATAGAAAATAAAAACAATAATGATGAAAAAAAGAATGAAAAAGATAATAAAAAAAATAATGATAACAAATATTCTTTAACAAAATTAAATATAAAAAATGAACCAAAATTGAGATACTTTGATTTTTTTGATGATCAGATGAGAAATTTTATAAATAATAAATTTCCACCAATAGATAAAAAACATTTCTCATCCGATATATTTAATGACGAAATAAAAGACACAGACTCTGACTCAGAAAAAGAAATACCAGAAGAAGAAAAAATATTTATGAAAATAGATGAAGATATTAATGATATAAGTGATTTAATTAAAGTAGGTGAAAAATATTCTGAATATATTAAAACACACAAATTTGGTTTTGATATGAAAATATTAATAGATTTAATAGAACCATTAAAAAAAATAGAATTGGTTATTGGTATGTCAGAAATTAAAGTTCAATTAGTTGATCAAATATTATCTTCATTACAAAATTTATATAATAAAGAACAAAGATTTCATACGGTTATAAAGGGGCCCCCTGGTGTGGGAAAAACAATGCTTTCTAAAATATTATGTGATGTATATGGATGCATGGGTATTTTAAAAAATAAAAATAAAAAGATAAAATTCAAAGTTGCAAAAAGAAGTGATTTAATTGGTAAATATCTTGGTCATACTGCTAAACTAACACAAGAAGTAATAGATAAGTGTGATGGTGGTGTATTGTTTATTGATGAAGTATATTCATTAGGTAATCCGCAAAAAAAAGATAGCTTTGCGAAAGAATGCATAGATACTTTAAATTTAAATTTAACAGAAAAAGATAATTTTGTTTGTATTATAGCAGGCTATCCTGAAGAAATAGAAACTTGTTTTTTTGCATATAACCCGGGATTAAGAAGAAGATTTAGTTTTACTTATTCTATTACTAAATATACTGTCGAAGAATTAACAAAAATATTTATTGTAAAAATTAGTATTTCAGAATGGTTATTATCTAAAAATCTTAAAAAGAAAGATAACCTTTTCTTAATAGATTTTTTTAATAAAAATATAGATTATTTTCCACATTTTGGTGGAGATATCGATACTTTAATATTAAAGTGTAGGACTGCACATGGGAGAAGAATTTTTGGTGGAAAAAAAGAATTAAGAAAAATATTAACTAAAGAAGATATATATAATGGTTTTGAAACATATAAATTATCACGTTCTGGTACAATAGAAGAGAACAATCATTGGGAGCATATGTATGTATAAAAAATGGAAATTTTAATTGACTAATAAGTTTATTAAAATGTGTATATTAAAAGTATATGGATATATATATTATTACACCCTTGAAACTTTAAAATGGGACAAAACATCTCTCACTTTCAAATAAATAAATATATATATATATATATGAATAAATCTTACGAAAAATATTTTGTTATTGGATTTAACAAAACTGCCACAAGCACTTTTCATAATTTATTTCTTAATAACAACTTAACATCTCAACACACAAAGCGATGGAATACTGATAAATATGCATGTTTTTCTGATAATGGTAATTCAAATAATTACAAAGAGTTAGATTTAAAGTATGAAAATAGCATTTTTATATTAAATGTAAGAGAATTAGATAAATGGTTAATTTCGCGTTTTAAGCATGGTTTAAGATCTAAAAGAAAACCTAATTGGGCATATCCATATACCCATGAAAAATGTATTGACTCGATAAACTATAGAGAAAAGTATCATATGGAAATATTAGATTATTTTACTGAAAGACCAGAAAAAATAATTATTGTTAATATAGAAAGAGAAGGATGGATAAAATATTTATGCTCACAATTACATTTTAAGAATAATAATATTGGATCAAAAAATGTTAATAAAACCAACAATAATAATAAGGATCATGAAAATATATGTGAACTTGTAAATAAAACATTAGAAGAACTTAATTATGATAAAAAAACTATTCTTTTTTCAAATAAAGAATTATTAGATAAGTACATAACAATTTATAATAATTATATTTAAATTATATTTTTGTCCCATTTTAAAGTTTCAAGGGTGTAAAAATAAAATATTTTGATAATGAGTGAAATTATTCGATTTTTATTTTGGTAATATTTAAAAAATATTACAAAAATTTAAACCCACAGGAATGTGTTTTAAATATATTGTTTTCCTGTACTATATAGTAGTATTATTTTTTTAAGTAATTTATATTATTTAAAAAATAATTAATGAAATTTAATGATTATTAAAATGGTACATTAATGATTCAACAGTATAAAACACTATTCCTTGTCCACCTGCAACTCTAATAATTCTCAAACTAAGACCTTTATATAATGTACTGATTCCTTCATATTTAATTATTTTCCTTCCTGCATCAACTATACTATCATATTCTTTATTATATTTAGGGTTCATATATCTAGTTTTTATAACATCAAATGGATTATTTAATATAGGTCCCAAAGAACCACTAAAAAACCCAGCGGTCATTACTTTAAATATATTAGGTTTTTCATTTTCTTTTATAATTTTTTTCCTTATTTCTTGATAAACTGTAAAATTTAATGCTTGATTCATTGATTGTCTTATACATGTTGTACTGAATCCTCTATATAAATTTTTTATCCCCCCCTGATTATAAATATTTTTAACAGCAATAAGTGGATTTTTTTGTTTAGTAGTTTGTAAATTAGTTTTAATTAATTCAAATGGTGTAATAAATGTACTTTCAGAAATTCCTGCTAATCCACCGGCACAAAAATTTCTTAATTTGTTATTACCATCACCTTTGAATTTTTCAAATACAGTAAATCGATAAGCATATTTAACACCCATTTGAAACATAAAAGGAGATAACCCTTTATATAAACTTCTAACACCATTTTTATTGATATGATTAAATAATCCATTATATTGATTTGATTGATGCAAAACCTTTATAGTATCTATTGGTTGCATAATAACTGATTCACATAAACCTCCTATTATTCCAGCATATATTCTATTATTATTATTGTCCATACATATATATATATATATCTAAGTGAAATAAAATAATTTTAAAAGAGGGTGTATCATTCATTTATTTTAAATATTTGAACAATTATTCATTAGATTTTTCGAAATGCTTTTTTAATAAATTTTTAATTAAATCTTCACTCATATTTTTATAATCTTTAGCGTTACTTATAAGTCTATTGCTTTTATCCATTAGGTATTTATTATGAATGCTAATTGAATTTTTATTTTGTGTGTCAATTGTAAAAGTACATTTATTATCCGTTAAATTCATTTTCTCTTCACAATCTAAAGTCAATAAATAATTTCTATAACAAAGAGCATAATTAATTTTTGGTTTTGTAATTGTAGTTGTTGTAGGATGATTTATTTTGATTATCCCAAATGTTTTGCTTCTTACAAATTTATAACCTGCTCTTGCTAATTCAGCGAATAAACACCAATCAGAATTGTATGGTATTTTTTCATTATATCTTATTTCAGATATAATATCTTTACGATAACAACTAGCAGGATGAATTAAAACACCTCCCGAATATAAAATAGTTGAGTAATCAAATGGTTTACCTTTATTCTGTTTTATTTTATCTTTCTCAACATTATAGTCTACCCATCCTGAATAAACTCCACAAAATTTATTATAAATAGAATTAATTTTTTTTAAAATGTTAAATAATCTATCATTTAATATTATATCATCATCGTCAGTAACAATAATAAATGAACCTTTTGCTAAATCATTAACAATATTCCTAGATTCTGGAATTCCTTTATTTGTACTATTTTTTTTATATATAATATTTGGATTACTTTCCATAAGTTTATAAACTATTTGTTGTGTATCATCAACAGAATTATCATCCACAATAACTATTTCAAAATAGTTTGTTTTAAGTATTTCATTATTTATAGTTTGATTTAAAATGTATTCTATAGTTTTTTTTAGATAATCAGATCTATTATAAGTTATTATTGCAAAAGAAAATAATGGGTCTAAATCAGTAATAGTATAATAATTTTCATAATACCAACATTGTCTTTCACGTCTCATTTGTAATTCCGTAGTGCTATTTTCTCTAATATCACTGTCAACAATATTGGAAATTACTAAATTCGGAAATAAAACATAAGATTTTTTATCTTTTATAAAATTTTTTAAAATACGATCATAAGCATCATCTTGTGTTTTTAAATATTCATAAAAATCTCTTAAAAAACTAATTTTATATACACATGCAAAAGACCCACATGTTCCATCACCATATTTAGAATCAGATTCAGTAACTGGTGTATAATATAAAGTAGATTGTTCTTTTAATAAATTTAAATCTAAACTACTCCATTCGCTAGCTCCTAAATATAATACATCAAAGTTTGTAGGCACATCATTATTTTTTAATTCTTCTTCGAAATTTTTAGAAAATAAAATATCATCATCAAATATAGTAACATAACCATCTTTTTTTGTAGAAATAATATTAGAAATTAGTTTTTCTAAAGTTTGTTTATATCCCATAGCACCACTTCTTCTATATTTACCATATACCTTTTTATTTAATGTATTTATACCTTTTACTATTTCATATTTTAGATTAAGATTTTCAAACTGAGAAATAACATTTAATTTTTTAATTGGTCTATCTTTTAAATTAATTATATAATTATGTGAATTTAATACTATATCTGAAATGCTTTTATCATCCGCAAATAATTCTTTTTTTATAATATTTTTATTTTTTATAATACTTATATTATTAGTAAATAATGTATTTTTTATAATATTCTTATTTTTTGTAATAAAAATTAATATAGATAGTAAAAATAATATTAATACTAGTTTATTATCAACAAATTGTTTGAATAATATTTTTAAATTCATTTACTATATATATATATATTATATAATTATAATAATATTATAATTATATAATTTGTATTAATTTTAATAAAGAATATTCAATTATTTAATATAATACTTTTTTTATTATTAAGTATAAAATTTGTCATAAATTCTGGAGGTTCATCTGTATCCAACATTTTTACTAATAAATAAATAATTTCTTCATTTTCTGTAATTTTTTTTGATAATTCTTTTATTAAAGCAATATTTACTTTATTATTTTCATCATAATTAATATTATGATAAATCCATTGCCATAATTGCATTCTACTAATTTCAGCTGTAGCTGCATCTTCCATCTTATTATTTATAGATACTGCCCCAACTCCGTTAATCCAAGATTCAACATACTTTATTAAAGCATATAAATTTTCATTAATACCATTCAAAGTTATTTTGTCATTAACAGAGTTTAATAAATCAAATTTATTTATATAAAACTCGTTTCTTAATAAAGATAATTGATTATCTCCCTGTATAATTCTATTTTCATTAAATGCTTTAATTACTGTATTCAATAAATCAGGATGTGCAATCCAAGTTCCATCCAATCCTAACTGTGCTTCATGTGCTTTATCATTATAAACATCTTTAAGAAATTTATTATTTAATTCAGAATTATTTTTCACAGGTAGTTGTGCAGACATTCCTCCCATTGCATGTACATTTCTTTTATGACATGTTTTAACCAATAATTTTACATATGAATTCATAAAATGTGTTTTCATAGTAATTAATTTACGATCAGGAAAAATATATTTTTTATTATTTTTAAAAACTTTTATGAAACTAAAAATGTAATCCCACCTTCCACAATTTAAACCTGCACTATGATGTCTTAGTTCAAATAATATTTCATTCATTTGGAATGCGGCCAATATATGTTCAATTAAAACAGTAGCTTTTATAGTACCTCTTGCTATAGAAAAGAAATCTTCAGTAAAATTAAATATATTATTCCACCATCTAGCTTCTAAATAATTTTGTAATTTTGGTAAATATAAATATAACCCTTTTTCATTATGAAATAATTGTTTATAATTATTATAAACATATAAACCAAAATCAAAAATAGATGCTGAAACTATAGGACCAATATTATTTTTTTTTAAATAATTTTCTTCCATATGTAATCCCCTAGGTCTAATGAAAATATTAGGTAAGTTGTTATAATTTTTTATTTCATAATTTTTATTTTTTTTCTCATCATAATAAGAAATATTTTCATGAAGTGTATCATATAAATTAATTTGACCTTCAATTACATTATTTTTTATAGGAGATAAAGAATCTTCAAAATCGGCCATATAACAATTTGCTCCGGAGTTAAGGGCATTTATTACCATTTTTCTATTATTTGGTGGCCCAGTAATTTCAACTGTTCTTTTTTTTAATTTTTCAGGTAATTTTGAAACAACCCAATTCGTTGATCTTATATTTTTTGTTTTTTCTAAAAAATCAATTGTACCCGTTTTATCTATTTTTTGTTGTTCTATTATTCTATTTTGTAATAATTTTTGTCTTTTTATATTAAATTTGTTGTTTAATAAAATAATAAAAGAAATCGCATCTTTGTTAATAATTTTTTCATAATTATTGTTAATCATATTTATATATATATATATATATGTATGATAAAAAAATATTAATCAAATTGTTTTTCTGTTACACCAGAACTCATTATACGAGTAGATGTTTTTCCTCCAGTAACTATATTAAGTATTTTATCCGATACAAGTGCACCGGACCACTGTTGATGTTTTAATAATGATACTTTATTATTTCTTTCTTCTCTTTGAATATCTCTAACATATGCTAGCATTTTATCTTTCTTAAAATTTTTAGAGAATGTATCAATAGCTAAACCATCGACATGAAATCCTGCTAATGTTATAAATTGCCATACAAAACCTAATTTTCCTAATCTATCAATATAACTTCTAATTTCATCATCATTCATACCACTTTTATCCCAATTAAAAGATGGTGACAAATTATATGTTAGGAACATATGTGGTTTTAATTTTAAAATAGATGAAGAAAATAATTTTGCTTGTTCATAATTAGGAGATTTTGTTTCCATCCATAAAATATCTGCATAATCACTATATGCTAATGATCTTGCAATAGAATATTCTGTACAACCTTTGATAGAATAATAACCTTCAGATGATCTACATTTTTCAGGGTCCCAATCTATTTTCATATCTAAAAATTTTTCTGCAAAATTTAGTACTGTTTCATTTGAATTATTAAAATAATCTTTTATATTATCAATTTTATCATCTTTACCTATATAGTTCATTATAAATATAATTGCTTCCCCTAGTGTACATTTTTTTTTATTTTTATTGTAATTAAGTTCTCCTATTATAAATGGATGATCTCTTGGATCAATATTTGAATCAATATATGAAGCGCTTTCAGAATCAGTTCTAGCAACAATAATTAACTCAGACATCATTGTATCTGCTTGTAATCGTGCTGCAATTAGTCTATTAATATGCTCTTGAGTTGAAACAAGAACTTTTCCTCCCATATGGCCACATTTTTTAGTACCTGGTTTTTGATCTTCTAAATGAATACCTGCTGCTCCACTTTCTATAAACATTTTAGTTAATTTCATCACAGCAGTTGTTCCACCATGACCTGTATCTGCATCAGCAATTATTGGATTCATATAATCAATATATTCTATTTCATTATTAGAATCTAATTCTAATTTTTGTTTTTTATCATGAAATTGTTGAGTTTTAAACAATTGATCTACTTTATTTGGTACTGTATTCATTGGATAATCTGCTAAATCAGGTCCTGGTTCATTTGATGTAGAAGCAGTTGACGCACATTGCCAACCACTAACATATACAGTATTTTGTGATTTTGCCATTTGAATAACTTGTATAGGATCCAATGCACCAAATGTAAAAGATGTTTCATTATTTTCTTTATTATTTTTCAAAATATTATACATTTTTTGTGACATTTTATTTGATGCATATTCATTTTGTATAGAAGGAGATAATAAATATACATCTTTTTCGTTATAATTTCTTTTAATATATTTAAATCTTTCTTTATTTAAAAAAAGTTTTATTTTTTCCATATAAATATATATTAGATATATATATTTATATGTATTATAATATACCGCCCACAAAAAAAGTAGGCTCTTTAACTTTTATACCAAGAAGTTTAGCATAATTAAAATATAAACTGCGATTTTTTTTTTTTTTTTTCCAACGATTAATTACTTGTACCATTTCTAATATAGATATATTTTTTGTTATTTTAAAACTTAAATAAATTTCATCATAATCTTCTTGAATAATATGATAAAGTGTTAATACATTATCTGTTTCAAATTCGATCAAATCTTTAATAATATTAACATAATCATAATATGGTAGATCTATAGATACTTTATCATTAATTTTACAATTTTTATATTCTGGATGATTTTTCTTTAAATAATTAAAATATCTTTTAAATTCCGTTAGATATTTACTATCTTTTTCTTTTAAAAGATTTTCAAAAAAAAACGTTGAAGCCTTACCTCCAAAAATAATTCGCGCGCAGTCCATATAAAATCTTATAATAATATTTTATAAATTACTGGGGGGAAAATTTTTTATTTAATAAAAAATAAGAATATCCTAATGGTAAAATTAAAAGTGATGGTATTTGCCAAGATAAATCAAATTGATTTGGTTTTCTTATAATAGTTTTTTCATATTTATTAATATAAGGTTTTTTTATCCTTTTGAAACTATTTATTAAATGAGTTGATACCATATATAATATAAATAATAAACATATATAATAAAAAATATCTTTTTTGTTTTTTTTTGTTTGAATGTAAAAAGCATATAATTGAATAATAGTCCATGTGGAATCTTCGAAAAATGAAAACATATGACTTTGAAATAATAAACAGCACCAACTAAAAGATTCTGCTAAAATAGTTAAAAATCCAAAATAAGAATTCCAAAAATTAATTTGTAAAAATCTAGATTCTTCATAATAAAATGTTATTTCTGCAATAGTAGCAATTGTTCTAGCTAAAAAAGGAGAAGATATCATATTATCATTATATTTGGATGATGGAACATATGTAGATGGATAATATATTCTTATAATTGTATTAAAACTAATTATTAATGATTTTATTATGGAAATAGTATTACTAGTATCAGTTAAAAATATCAATGGCGAAACAGATAAAATTGGTAATATTTTCATTAAATTAGAATCCAAGTTGTAAGTTATCATATTAATAATATATTAGAAAATAAATATTATACATACGTATATATATTATAATAATAAATATTAATTAATATTAAATAAAATGTATTTTCCAAAAGAAATATGGGTTATAATAAAATTATATTTATTTCATAATATAAAATATGGTAAACATAATCAAAACAATAAATATATAAAAGAATTTAATAAAATTATGAAAAATATACCTAGAAAAATAAAATTAAATATTTATGGAGAATATTCAATAAGATTAAGGTATGAATGGTATTATTTTGAGAAATTTTATGTTCATATAAATGATTTAAGATCTAAACCAATAGAAATTTATGAATATCAAATGCTATAAATTAGATAATCAGGAATCGAATATTTGTAAATTTAAAAATAATAATATTAATAAATTGAATATACAAATGACCGTACATATATCAATTAATATATATATACATATTAATTGATATATATTAATGCCAAGTTTAGGAAAATGGGTTAGGACAGCATATGCTAAGAATAAAATTCTAGATCATTTATCATTATCTCGGATGTTACCAAATTCAAAAATTTATGATACATTTGATAATATTAAAAAGAGTGATGAAAGTATTTCTTATTTAGAAAATGGTAATATTATAAAAATAAATAATTGTAAATTATATGACAAAACATATTTATTACACGATAGTAATAAATACAATTTAAAAAGAATCCATACGAAAAGAAATTGTGTGAAACATAATTTAAATAAAGAAGAAACAAATAAATATAAAAAAGTTGATAAATTATTAATAATAAATTTTTACCCTAATTTCGCTCATATAATATTAGATACTTTACCATGTTTAATTAATTTTTTTAATAAACAATATGAAATAGATATGAAAATTCACATTATAAATGATGATGTCGGCTTAAGGATTATGATAAAACAAATATTATCTGGTTTTATAGATATTAATAATTTTATAAATACTGATGAAAATTTAAATATAAATGAAGCATATATAATATGTCCATTACATAAATGTTCTCATCAATATATTAGATTTAATAAAAATTATTTAAAATTATTGAATAAATCAAATGATATTTTAAAAAATAATCTTTTAAAATCAAATATTAATATTGAAACATTTAATAAAATATACATATCTAGAAGATATCGTAAAGAATCAGAAAATAAAGGAATAGAAAATATACATAAAGAAAATGGGCATTCTAATTTTTGGAGATCAATAACTAATCATAAAGAATTTGCAGAACATATTTCTCAAAAGTGGGAATTTAAAGAAATATTTTTGGAAGATTATAATATTCTAGAAAAAATATATATAATTAATAATGCAGATTATATTTTGGCTGATGGTGGTGCAGGTTGTGCGATTTGGAATTTTGTTGAAAAAAAAAACATACTTGTATTATTATGTCCTTTTTATGCATTTTGGAATTTTCCTCATGAAATAACAGTAAAAAAAAATAAGAATAAACTTAATTATATGGCCGGTACTCTAGACAGAAATAAGTTATTTAAAAATATAAATAGTGAAAATAGGACTTATGAGTATAATAAAGATTCTGTAGATAATTATTTTAAAACTAAATGGATAATATAATTTATTTTAAGATAATATCAACTATTTTATAAAAATAATTTTTTTTTTTATATAAATATGTGTTAATATTATGTAAATGTACATCAGTATAAAAATCTGTTAATAAATTTTTTTCAACTTCATCAAAATTTTTTTTTATATAATCTACAACTACTCTTTTTTTATGTAATCTATTAAAATTTAAAATTTTATCAGTTAATATAATTAATTTATTATTAGTATTATTCCATTTTTGA
>MDTB01115804.1_pt1 | contig 11380 bp, 13 predicted proteins | sample 811161 | NCBI WGS metagenome assembly MDTB01 (sample SAMN05326650, study PRJNA326480) | marine metagenome | isolation source: seawater | place: Mediterranean Sea | collected 2009
CTTATTTATAGTCAAAAAATTTTTAAATTTGTAATCGCATAAAGCACTACTTATTTGACGTATTCTGTCAGAACGAAAATTCATAAAAATCACTCCGTCAGCTTTACTATTTATTCCACAGTAATTTCTAAATATTGAAGGTTTAATAAACTCATCAGTAATTTGATTTTTATATTGCTCTTGTATAAACACCTCAGGATTATCGAATACTTCTCCTTCTTTATTGATAATAGTTTTATAAAATAATTCTGTTCTTTCCCATCTTTGATCTCTATCCATTGCAAAATATCTTCCAGATATAGATGAAATGATATCCAAATTTCCAAATATTTTCTTTATTTTTTTAATGGTTTTTAATGCATTTTTAGGAGATGTATCTCTTCCGTCTAATATCATATGAAGAAATATTTTTAAGTTTAATTTTTTAAGATATTTTATTAACTTAAAAATATGATCTTGGTGACTATGGACTCCTCCTTCAGAGCATAATCCTATAATATGAATAGCTCCACCTTTTTCTATAATTTGATTTATATTTGAATTAAATTTTTTATTTTTGATCAAGAAATTTTCTGAAAAAGCTTGGTTTATTCTTGGCAAATCCATTTTTACTTTTCTACCAGCTCCCAGATTCATATGACCAACTTCAGAATTTCCTACTTGTTTTTCTGGTAAGCCAACTGAAGGGCCATATGTTATGAGGCTTGCATTTGGATAATTATTCATTAGATAATCAAGATTAGGTGTCTTTGCTAATTTTACAGCATTACCATTTACTTCCTTTGAAATACCTAATCCGTCTAAAATACACAATATAACTGGTTTAATTGTTTTTCTAATCATAATTTAACTCGTTAAGTAGGATTCATTTTTTATGATATGGATTTCCCATCATAATTGATGCTGAACGGTAAATTTGTTCTGTTAACATAACTCTAGCAAGAAAATGTGGCCAAACCATTTTTCCTAAAGAAAAAATGTCGTTTGCTTCCCTATAAAGACTGCTACATAATCCAAACGCACCACCTATAACAAAAGTTTGATTTTTTATACCAATATTACGCTGTTTTGATAAAAATAGAGAGAAATTTTCTGAAGTCATCAATTTTCCTTTTTGATCAAAAAGAACAACATTAGAATTAAGTTTAATAATTTCTTGTATTTTTTTTGCCTGAAGAATTTTTGTTTTATATTTTTTGTCATCAATTTCAATTATTTGCAATGGCTTAAAACCTAATAATTTACTCAATTTATTAAAGCGATTAATGTATTTGTTAACTAAGTCTGTTTCACTAGAACTACCAATACGTCCAACTGCTATTATGGATATATACATATGCTTTTAATTGTTAGGTTTTAAAATCAATTAAACCATCCACATTTTTTCTAATTGATAATAATCTCTTACTTCTGGTTTGAAAATATTTATTAAAATATCACCTGAATCTATAAGCACCCAATTTGCAGTTTCCATACCTTCTACTCTAGATAATATTCCTTTATGGACTTTTAAATACTCCAAAAGTTTTTCTGAAACTGATGATACATGTCTCGAAGAGTTACCCGAAGAAATAATCATAAAATCTGCTTCTTGGGATCTCCCTTCTAATGTAATACATACTATTTCAAAAATTTTTTCATCTTCTAGAAAACTAACAATGTCTGAAACTAATTCTTTTAAAGAAATCGTTCTTTTAAAATTCTTATTTGAAAATTTCAATTTTGAAAAAATACTCCTTCCTCTATTAATCATTTATATAAGAATGATATCAAATATCATTCTCTAACAATCTTTTCATAACTTAGTACTAAATCTTTAACAAAACTTCCTACTTCAAAATTATACTCTCCAATTTGTCCAACTGGAGTAACTTCCGCTGCAGTTCCTGTTAACCAACATTGTTCAAAATTTTCCAGCTCATTAATTTCAATATGTCTCTCCATGACTCTGATCCCATTTTTTTTTAAAATGCTTATAATTGTCTGTCTAGTAATTCCATTCAAGAAACAATCTGGTAGAGGTGTATGTACTACCCCATCCTTTAAAAAGAAGATATTCGCACCGGTTGCTTCTGCTACATATCCTCTATAATCTTTCATTAAAGAATCAGAACAACCTTTTGATTCAGCCGTATGCTTAGACATACTACATATCATATATAAACCTGCTGCTTTAGCAAAAGATGGAATAGTCTCTGGACTTGGCCTTTTCCACTTTGAAATATCAAGTTTTGCTCCCTTAGTCTTAGCATCTCCATAATAAGCACCCCACTCCCAAACAGCTATTGCCATTTTTACTTTGTTTTTTTGGGATGCAACACCCATATCTTCACCAGAACCACGCCAACATACTGCTCGAATATATGCTTCTTTAAGACCTGAATCATTTAATATTATTTTTTTTGCATCTTCGATTTCATCTACGTTGTATGGAACAGGAACGTCTATATAATTTCCTGATTTAATCAATCTTTCTGAGTGCTGACGACTTTTAAAAATCTTTCCATTATACGCTCTTTCTCCCTCAAATACAGAAGATCCATAATGTAAAGCATGAGTTAGAATATGTACATTAGCATTTCTCCATGGGATTAAATTACCATCAACCCAAATATGGCCGTCTCGGTCGTCATAAGCCTTGAACATATTTTTTCCTTCTTTTTTAGACTAATAAAAGATGTTACAATTTAACAACTTTTGCAATTGATTTAAATCAAAAATACTTAAATAAAAGACAACATCAATGAAAAATTCATAAATCAGTAAAACAACTACATGTATAATTTCAATTTGAAAAGGAAGCATTTTTAATGAATGAAAAAAAACATATACTTGTTGTTGATGATGATAAAAGAATAAGAAAATTAATACAAAAATATCTCAGAAATCATAATTACTTAGTATCTACTGCAAGTAACGCCTCAGAGGCATTAAAATATGTCAAATTGATAGATTTTGATCTTTTTATATTAGATGTAATGATGCCTGGAGAAGATGGCCTTAGCTTAACTAAGAAATTATTAGACACATTTTATAAACCAATAATAATTTTAACTGCAAGAAAAGAAATTTCAGATAGAATCCAAGGCTTAGAAACTGGTGCAGATGATTATGTTTCTAAACCATTCGAACCAAGAGAATTAATTTTAAGGATAGAAAGTATATTTAAAAGAATTAATAAATTTGAAGATAAAAATTCAAAAGAAAATTTTAGTTTAGGAATTCTAAAGTTTGATACCAAAAGGCAAGAGTTGTGGAGCGAAGACAATCTTATCTCATTAACAAGAGCTGAAAGAATATTGATGAATAAATTAATAAATTCTGTTAATACACCAGTTCCAAGACAAAAACTTGCTCAAGAAATATTTGAAGATTTTCATAGAAAAGATCCTGTGGATCCAAAAAGTATAAGTTCATTAAGAGATATAGAAAGAGAAAGAGTGGTAGATGTAAATATTAATAGGCTAAGAAAAAAAATAGAAAAAAACCCCAAATCTCCAAGATACTTAAAAACAGTTAGGAGTATTGGTTATATGCTGGTTCCAGATTAGTAAATCAACAACCCCAGACTTGATCTATATCTATCCATCCTTTTAAATTTTGAAACTTTGCATTACATGAGTTTTCAGCTTTATCTAGAAATTCTCCTATTACTCCATATTTCAAAACAGCTATTGGTTTAGAATTTTTTTTTGAGTTTTTACGTAGTAATATATCATCTTGAGAAACTATGATTGTTCTTTTACCTGATAATAATCGAAAATAAACCCATCCTTCATCACCTTGGAAATCAATTACTTGCCTCCAATGCTCATGCTCTGCAATAACCTTTAGCGGATAATTATTAGTTTCTAAAATCCAATCAATTTTGTATGATTTTCCAGGTCCTCTTCTTAAAAAAGTTTTACTTTTTTTTAGAGAAACAAACCTTGGTATATCTAATCCTGTTACTTTTCCTTTTTTTTTTATAACTTCAGAAGAAACTATACTACTCAGGAAAAAACCTAATAAACAAAATATAGTGAAAAGAATTTTACTCATTTTAGTTTTTAACTTTAAATTTTTACACCATAATATTATAAACAATAAATCTATATAAGAAAATTAAAAATAAGATGAATAATAAACAATTTAAAGTAACTGTTACTAGACAATTACCCGAGCCTGTTGAAACCAGAATGAAAGAACTGTTTGATGTAAGTCTTTCTAGTTCTCCTTACCCATTATCTAGAGACCAACTTGCTGAAAAAATGAATAATTGTGACGTATTAGTTCCTACTATAGGTGATAAAATTGATAGTAATTTAATCAAAGAGGCTGGAAAAAGACTTAAGTTAATTGCAAACTACGGAGTTGGATTTGACCATATAAATGTACAAAGTGCTGTTCAAAATGGCATTACAGTAACTAATACTCCCAATGTTCTAACCGAAGATACTGCAGATATGGCTATGGCACTTATATTAAGTGTGCCTAGGCGTATTAAAGAAGGTGTAAGAAAACTTGAAGATGATGCTTGGGATGGATGGGCTCCTAATGCATTATTAGGCCATAGAATTTATGGTAAAAGACTTGGAATATTAGGAATGGGAAGAATAGGGCAAGCTATAGCACGACGTGCTAAAGCATTTGGAATACAAATTCATTATCATAATAGAAAAAGGTTACCTATAAAATTAGAAGAAAGTTTAGAAGCAACATATTGGGAAAGCTTAGATCAAATGTTAGCAAGAATTGATTTTTTATCAATAAACGCTCCCCATACTCCATCAACTTTTCACTTGATTAATTCAAGAAGATTAAAATTAATGAAAAAAACTGCCTATATAATTAATACAGCTAGGGGTGAATTAATTGATGAAAATGCACTTACCAGAATGCTTAGATCTGGAGAATTAGCCGGAGCAGCCTTAGACGTATTTGAAAAAGGTAATGAGATTAACCCAAGATTAAAAGAATTGGATAATGTTTTTCTTTTACCTCATATGAGTTCTGCAACCATTGAGGGTAGAATTGAAATGGGAGAAAAAGTTATTATAAATATAAAAACATTTTCTGATGGTCATACCCCACCTGATATTATTTTATTTAATTAATTTTTATTTATATTTGAACAAATATAACAGCCTTTGTTTTTTTCTACTTCAAATTGTTGGAACTCTCCCTGTAAACAATCATAAGTTAAAATCTTATTCATAATTGGTTTTCCACATGAAGTTAAAAACTTAATAGCCTCCGCAGCCATTAAAGATCCAATAACACCAACTGTTGGTCCCATAATTCCAATATTTGAACAACTTTGTTCAAATTCTTCACCTGGATCTTTTGGAAAAATACACTCAAAACATATGGAATCAGACTTGGGATCAAATACACACACTTGTCCCTCCCATTGGCTAAGACCACCATAAACTAGTGGAATGAGTTTACTGAAAGCAATTTTGCAAATAGATGACTTAGATTTAAAATTATCAGTACCATCAATTAATAAATCACTACCGTCAGTAAATTTTTTGCAATTTATTTCAGAAAATTTATAATCAAAGGTTTCAATTTTAATTAAAGGATTTAAACCCAACAAATTTTTTTTAGCAGCAAATACCTTTTTTTTTCCTAGATCTTCATTTTTGAATAATATTTGACGCTGCAAATTTGATAAACTAACTACATCATCATCAACAATTTTAATTGTTCCAACCCCAGCTGCTACAAGATAATAAAGTACTATTGATCCTAACCCACCTGCACCTATCATTGTAACACAAGAGTTTTTAAGTAACTGCTGACCTGAACCACCTATTTCTTTGAGCAAAATATGACGAGCATATCTTTCTAATTCAATTTTATTCAATCTTCCTCACTAAAATAAAATTAAGTTAATCCATCAAAAAGTATAGTTGATAGATATCTCTCAGCAAAACTTGGCAAAATTACTACTATTCTAGAACCTTCTTTTTCTTTTTTTGCATAATTTTTTGTTGCAACTAGAGCTGCACCAGAAGATATACCAGCAGGAACTCCTTCTAGCTTGGCTACCATTCTTGCCATTTCCACTGCTTCTTGATTGCCAACTTTTTCAATTTCATTAATAATCTCTATATCTAAATTTCTAGGAATAAATCCCGCCCCTATACCTTGTATTTTATGTGGGCCAGGTTGACCTCCAGAAATTACTGGACTATCTTCTGGTTCAACTGCAATTAACTTTATGTTTTTTTTTCTCTCCTTCAAAATTTTACCTACTCCCGAAATTGTTCCTCCTGTACCAACACCAGAAACAAAAACATCTAAATTTCCATTGGTATCTTCCCAGATTTCTTCTGCTGTAGTTTTCATATGAATTTCTGGATTAGATGGATTTTCAAATTGTTGCGGCATGATAGAATTAGGAGTTGAATTTAATAATTCATGAGCTCTATCAATGGCACCTTTCATTCCTTTTGCGGCATCAGTTAGTTCTATTTTTGCACCCAAAAAAGCTAACATTTTTTTACGCTCTAAGGACATACTCTCTGGCATAGTCAATATCAAATCGTACCCTTTAGATGCACACACAAATGACAGTGCAATACCTGTATTTCCTGAAGTAGGTTCAATAATAGTAGTACCAGGTTTTAAGCGACCTGATTTTTCCAAACTATCAATCATGGACAAACCAATTCTATCTTTAACGGAGGCCAGCGGGTTAAAAAATTCCAATTTAGCTATTATCTCACATTTTATATCAAGTTTCTCTTTAAGTTTTGATAATCTAACTAAAGGAGTCCGACCAATAGTTTCTGTTATATTGCTAAAAATTCTTTCTTCTTTAACATTTGACATCTTTATTAACTCCCAACATTTTATTGCTATTGATATATCAATCTTTGAAGTTTTTTAAATTAATTATTACATACCTGTTGAGCCAAAGCCTTTTTTACCCCTTTTTGTAAGACTCAAACTTTCTACTATCTTTATTCTGGGTCTAACAACATTTGAAATAACTAGTTGAGCTATTCTATCACCTTGTTTAATTAAATAATCTTCTATTCCAAAATTTGCTAATATTATTTTTAAATGACCACGAAAGTCTTGATCAATAGTTCCTGGTGAATTTAGAACTATAATACCATAGTTAATTGCAAGACCTGACCGCGATCTAATTTGGCCTTCACAATTAATTGGAACTTCAATTGCAAGACCTGTAGTTATAATTTTTCTACTATTTGTTGGTATTAATACCTCTTTTTTTATATCAGAAACTAAGAAATTTGCACAGATATCCATTCCAGAAGAAAATTCTGACTTGAATTCAGGAAGATTAGTTAAACCATAACCTTCAAGTTGTTTAACTAGAAGAAAATCTTGCAAAATTTTTTTCCTTAAATTATTTTTTACGATGATATTATGTTAAACTATACAAAATTAAAAATCTGTAATGTATCCACCTACCAAATCTAAATCAGAACCAAAGCCCTTAATAGCTCCTCCAACAGTACCACATCCACCTAATAAACTAAAAATGAACAAAAAAATTATAACTCTCATTATACTATGACCTCATTTGAATTTAAAATAATAATGTAATTAATATTTTTCTATTATATATATATTATTTTTTAATCATATTTAATTTTGAAATTTTGGAACCAATATCTCCTAAAGAAGAATTATTCTCATTATCAAAATCCAAAGAATCAAATTTATCTGCTCTGCTTGTAACTTTTTTGGCTGAAACTTTAACTTCCTCAAGATCCTTGCTAGCAAGGTAAAAATGTTTGTCTAAATTTTCTATACGATCTCCTAATCTAGAAACATCTTTAAATAAATGATTTAAATTTTCCCTTATTTTACTTGAGTTTTCTTTTAAGGTAGCATCCTTGAAAATACCTCTAATAGTATTAAGAGTGGCCATACAAGTAGTTGGTGACACAATCCAAACACGTTTAGAAAAGCCCTCACGAACAATGTCAGAAAAATTGGCATGTAATTCAGCATATATTGCCTCAGAAGGTAAAAACATTATTGCTCCTTCTGCAGTTTCTCCCTCTATAATATATTTTTCAGCAATTGAATTTATATGAAACCTTATTGATTTTTTAAAATCTTGAATAGCTTTCTTCTTTTCAATTTCATTATTATTTAATCTCAAATTATCATATGAATCTAATGGAAATTTACTGTCTATCGCTATCGGTCCTGGCGGGTTTGGTAAATATATCATACAATCAACCCTCTTACCGTTACTGAGTAATTTTTGAAAAACAAATGTATCAGGTGGTAATGCTTTTGAGACAATATCTTTAAGTTGAATTTCACCAAAAACACCCCTTGTTTGTTTATTAGAAAGAATATCTTGTAAACCTAAAACATTACCAGATAACTTTTCTAGATTAGCCTGTGCTTTATCAATTGAAATCAACCTTTCTTGTAAAGCTCCTAAAGATTTGGCTGTTTTAGTAGCTGAACCACTCAAACTCTCAAAAATTTGTTTCTGAACGTCTGATAAACGACCTTCCATATGTGACAAAATATTAGCATTACCTGAGTTTTGGTTATTTACAAGATTTTCAATTATACCAGCTAACTTTAGTTGCCCCTCTTGTAATTTTTCTAAATGAACAGAAACTTCAGCAACTTTTTTTTGGTTAAATTTCTTGAATAATAAAAGAAAAAATGTAAAAAATAAAAATACGAACAATCCCCCAAAAAGATATAAAAATAAATTTGATTGGTTTATCAATTTACTAATTCCTATTAAAAAGCTTTTCAATATCCTTGAGTTTTAACTCTATAAAAGTTGGTCTACCATGATTACACTGGTTAGAATAAGGAGTTTCTTCCATAGCTCTTAACAAAACTGACATCTCTGAAGCCAAAAGCTTTCTACCAGACCTCACTGAACCATGGCAAGAAATTTTAGATATTACTTTTTCTATTATTTCTTCTATAACTGAAACACTGTTATGTTCTAAAAGTTCATCAGCTAGGTCGTTCAAAAAAAAAGAACAATTCACTTGTCCTAAAATTGCTGGTAGTGATCTTACACAAATAGATTTTTTTCCAAATGATTCTAAAAATACTCCTAAATTTTCGAATTCATTTTTAAATGCTATTAAAATAGAAGATCTTTCATCATCAAGCTCCACTATTTCAGGTATTAGCAATGCTTGAGATGCCACTTCTTTTTGCTTCCATAACTTTTTAAGTTCTTCATAAACAATTCTTTCATGTGCAGCGTGTTGATCAATTATTACAATTCCATTTGAAGTTTGTGAAATTATATAATTTTCATGAACATGAGCTACAGGAGAGCCTAATGGTAAAGTTTTTTCATCTTTTTTTACATAATTTATTTCTTGATTTTCATAGTTTTGAGATAGTTCTTCTTGGTAACTTCTGGAAGAAACCTCATTAAATAATAGTTCAGAAGAAGGTTTTATATATTTTTTATTTGTGTTTGGATAAGAAAAACTAGAGTTAAATTTTTTTTTGTTTTCTGTTCCTAAATTTTTTTGAAAGTTATTTTTTTTAAATGCCTGCATCATCCCTTCAGATACAGCTGACGAGGTTTTTGTATTAAAATTTGCAACAGTAGATTTTATAATTGATATAATTGAGTTTTTAATATAACTAAAATTTTGAAATCTAACTTCTGTTTTAGCAGGATGAACGTTTGCATCAACAAAATCATTAGGACAATTAATAAAAATTATTGCTACAGGATACCTACCTTTCATTATAAAATCTGAATAAGCCACTCTTACAGCACTTATTAAATTTTTGTCCCAAACTGGTCTTCCATTTACAAAAAAGTACTGATATGAAGAAGTACTCCTAGAAAATGTTGGTAAAGAAATATATCCTTCTATGTTTAGGTCTTTATTTAGAAAACTTATTGGAAGCAGATTTTGAAATATCTCTTTTCCCAGTACCTGATTTATTCTTACAGAATATTTGTTTGAAAAAAGATCATCCTCTTTTTTTGAATCACTACCATTAAACGAAATACCCTTATAAGTTAAAACTGATTTGTTAAAACCATTTGATGTGATTTCATTAAAAGAAAAACTAATTTGAGGGTTTATTAAAGATAGTTTTTTGAAAATATCTATAATAGATTGTAGTTCAATTTTGTCAGATTTTAAAAATTTTAATCTAGCAGGAGTTCTAAAAAATAAATCACGAAATTCTACACATGTACCTAAATTTAATGAAGTTGGTGTAAGATCTCCAATGTTATCATGTTCTAAACATAATTCCCAGGCATCTTCAGATTTTTTTATTTTTGATTTTATGATTAGTCTTCCAGAAGAACCAATAGAAGGTAATGCTTCTCCTCTAAAACCATAAGTGTTTACATTATTTATCTCATTATTTAACAGTTTAGAAGTAGCATGTCTACAAACTGCAATTGGTAATTCATCCTTTGAAATACCCCATCCATTATCTTTTACCTGAATTATTGACTTTCCACCTTGAGATACTAATACATCTATTTCAGTTGCTCCCGCATCAACCGAATTTTCTATTAATTCCTTAACTATTGCTGATGGTCTTTCTATAACTTCGCCAGCTGCTATTTGGTTGGCTATTTTAGCATCTAGCTTAACGATTGGCCTTTTATCTACCTTACGTTTCAATATATTGTTATTAAATCTACTCATTTCTCTATATATAGCATTTTGCAACCGATTCTGCCAATAAAGAAAAAATTATCAAATTTAATTAAAGTTTTTATTTTGTTTTTTTCCATTAGGAAATAATATTATACCTACTACGCCAAAAAAAATTGATATATCAGCAATATTAAATGAATAAGGATTATATATCCCACAACAAGTAATATTAAGAAAATCAGCAACTGCACCATAAATAATTCGATCTACCACATTACCCATAGCCCCACCAATTATTGCAGATGAGAAAAACAATAAAAAATAACTTTTTTGTTTACTTGCCCAATACAAAATTCCTATACAAATTGATATAGAAATAATAATTAAAATCAGTCGCATCAAATTTGAACTATTAGCAAATAAACCAAAATTTATTCCTTCGTTCCATGCCATTTTAAAATAAATAAAGCCAGTAACTGCCGTGATGTTCAACCTATTAGAAAGATCTAAAATATGAACTACATAAAATTTTGTTAACTGGTCAAGAATAAAAATAAATAATGAAATAAGTGTAATAATTTTTATTGGATTAATTTTTTTATTACTTTTAAAATATTTTTTTATGTTTTTCATTAAAAATTAGTTCCTTTATCTGTAAAATTTTCTTGATAATATTCCATCCACATTATAAGTGAGTAGATGGACAGGTGGCCGAGCGGTCGAAGGCGCTCCCCTGCTAAGGGAGTATGGGTTAAAAGCTCATCGAGGGTTCGAATCCCTCC
>MDTB01051972.1_pt1 | contig 11379 bp, 20 predicted proteins | sample 811161 | NCBI WGS metagenome assembly MDTB01 (sample SAMN05326650, study PRJNA326480) | marine metagenome | isolation source: seawater | place: Mediterranean Sea | collected 2009
GTGGTGGTATAACAGTACAAGATGAAGGATCATCTCTTTCTACTGAAGCTACTACTCTTGATTTTGTAGGTGCAGGTGTTGTTGCTAGTGGTACTGGTAGCACAAAGACTATAACTATTGCAGGTGGTAGCGATGGAGTTACTGTTCAAGATGAAGGATCATCTCTAGCTACTACTGGTACTACACTTAACTTTGTTGGTGATGGTGTGGTGGCTAGTGGTACTGGAGCTACCAAAACTATTACTATAAGTGGTAGTAGTGGTGGTGGTGGCACAACTTCTGAAACATATGGTGCGTCATTAAGTGGTAAGCTTGCTGTACTTCATAGTGTTGGTACAAGTAATACTTTAATAGGTAATGGTGGAACTACTAGTCTATCTGAACCTTCTGCAAGCATAACAAGTTCTGCTAACAACAATACCAGTTTAGGTGCAGTTTCAGCATATAGTTTAACTTCTGGATATAATAATACTCTTTTGGGATCGCAATCTGGTTATTCCATTAATACTGGATATAACAATTCGTTTATTGGTGCAAATGCAGGTCTTAGTCTTAGTACTGGTCGTGATAATGTTATGATTGGTTATAATGCAGGTAGTGGTTGCACTGATGATTATGAGAATGTTTATATAGGAAATACTGCAGGTAGATCGAGTGTAACTGGTTCATCAAATTACAGAAATGTAGCTATTGGACATCAGTCTTTACAGAGTTCTTCTAGAAGCTCTGCTAATTACCACGTTAGTATTGGTTGGAGGGCAGGTTATAATATTACAACTAGTGATAATACTGTTAATATAGGTCATGTGTCTGACAATCTATCACAAAATGGAGAGTCTGTATCTATAGGAGCTTATGCACAAGGTAATTATAGATCTGTTAACATTGGTTATCAGGCGTTTGCAAGTGGTTCATCAACATCATATTATAATACTTTGATTGGATACCAAGCAGGATACGATATGGATGGTGGAGATCATTGTGTTTTTGTTGGTTATCGTGCAGGGTATGCTGGTGGAAGTGCAAACAACAATATTGGAGTTGGAAACTTTGCATTAGACAGCCTTACTATTGGTGCTAACAATACTAGTGTTGGTTATGGATCATTAAATAGGAACACTAGTGGTAGTACTAATTCTGGTTTCGGTTTATATTCTGGTGAAGACTTTACCACAGGAAATAATAATACACTTATTGGAGCGTATGCAGGTGGTAATACAACTAGTTCTTATACTGGAAGTAATAATATTCTTCTTGGATATAGCTTAAATGCTAGTTCAACATCAGTTAGTAATGAAATAACATTAGGAAATACTAGTATTACAAGTCTTCGTTGTAATGTTCAAACTATAACTTCTTTATCAGATCAAAGAGATAAAACAGCTATTGAAGATTTAGATCTAGGTTTAGATTTTATCAAAGCAATGAAACCAAGAAAGTTTGTTTGGAACAGAAGAGATGGAACTTGGCATGGAAGAAAAGAAATAGGTTTTATTGCTCAAGAATTGCACGAAGTTGAAATGGATTTTAGCTCAACTGATAAGACTAGATTAGTTAGTTATGAAAACCCATCTAAGCTAGAAGCATCACCTATGAATACATATCCAATTTTAATTAAGGCAATACAAGAACTATCAGCAAAAGTTGACAGCTTACAAGCAAGAATAACTGAACTAGAAGGAGAATAATTATGGCAGTTAACGAACTTGAAAGAGACTATCTAGCGATGTTGCATAACTGCGACATCATAGAAAATATAATAGGCAACATGAAGATGACTGAATCTACAGATGAAGAAAAGAAAGCTAATGTTGGCAATATTATTATGAGTTTAGAAACAGAAATACTTGATGATAAATATGCAGGTAAAGATCTCACTCGTATTAATGCAGTCATTGCAACTGGTAGAACATACTGGAAAAGCTAATGGTTAAAGCTAGTGATGTAAAAGCACAGATCGATACACATGAAGCAGTATGTGCTGAGCGTTGGCGTGAGACATTGACTAGGCTACGCCGATTGGAACAGATCATGATTGGCACAACAGCTACCATGCTTGTTATGATGGCAGGTTTACTTTTGAGGTGACGTTATGGTAGTTGCTGAAATACTTACTGGTATAGCTCTAGTTCAAAAATCAGTAGATTTCATCAAGAGCAACATAGGTACTGTAAACGACATTAAAGACATAGCTAAACAAATAGACGGCTTTTTTCTAGGCGAAGAACAAATGAATAAAGGCCAAGGCAAGGGCATGTCTATAGCTGAACAATTTGGTTCTGTAGAAAACTCTGCATCTGATTTTATTGATAGAAAATTATTAGAAGAAAAAAGAAACGAATTAAAACAGCTAATAAATTTAAGATTTGGCCCTACTGCTTGGGATTCTATATTAGCTGAAAGAGCAGAAAGAATTAACAAAGCAAAAGAAGCTCAAAAAAAAGCTAGGATAAAAGCCAAAAAAGAACAAGAGGAAATATTAGAGGTTATTAAATGGGTTGCATATGGGTTTATCATCATTGGTTTATTAATGGCTATGATAGTTTTTGGTGTAAAGGCTTTCGCAAAAGGTAAAATTTATAATGCACCTAAAGACTATACAAGAAACCAAAAGTTAAACAATGGCACTATAACACCACCTAAAATGACCACTTGTAGATTAAAGAAACAACAAGTTTTCAAGGATAAAATGGCTTGTATTTATCAAGGAGCTAATGCCACATTTGAATTAGAATTTACAGATATAAGAGTTGGTTGCCCTAAAAAATACCGCTGTGTTTTTAATCCTAATGGTAAAGAGCCTAGCATAGATAAAGTAATGGAAAGCTTGAGGAGTATAGCTAAATGAGGGTTTGTTAATGGTTACAGTAGAACAGTTTCTTAAATGGAAAATACTACCGAGATGTATGATGCTTGCTAGTACAGTCATGTCATGGAGATGTGCTGAATGGTTTATGGATTTACAAGATCCAACAGCTAGTCAGTCAGCATTTGTATCTGTGGTCATGGGTGTAATGACAGGTGTCTTTGGTATATGGATGGGTCACGAACATAAGGAGCATAAATAATGTTACAAGCATTGATAGGGCCAATAGCTAATCTTGCTGGCTCATGGATGGAAAGCAAGGTAGAGAAGGTGAAAGCTGAAGGGCAAGCAAAAGTTGCTCAGGCTAAAGCAAAAGCAGTTGTTGCTGAGAAGGTTGCTACTGGTGAAGTTGAATGGGAAAAGTCTATGGCTGATGCAACTGATGGAAGCTGGAAAGACGAGTTTGCCCTAGTCGTACTGCTAGCTCCTGCAATATTAGTTTTTATACCAAGCATGACTGAGTATGTAAGAGCTGGTTTCGAGGTACTAAACACCCTACCCGATTGGTACCAATACTTATTATTTATAGCGGTCAGTAGTTCTTTTGGCATCAAGGGTGTTAATCAAGCAATGAAACTTATGGGGAAAAAAAATGGCAAGAAATAAAAAAAGAGTAGCTCATAATTACTGTTCTGAATGTGGAATTGATCTTAAAGAAGTAGCCTACATTAGGCCTTTTGCAAAGATGTGTTGGGATTGTAAATCCGTAGGTAGGCAAGGCAATCATGAGATTAGAAACATCACACAAAAGCTACAAGAGAGAAACAGCAAAATGACTGATGAGGAATTGGGCATGGACGAAATGTTTGAAGATGACCCAAGGGCTGTAAACGAAAAAGAGTATGGCAGAGTTTACAGAGAAGCAACTGTAGTCAATGGCTACGTCAACGTAATAGAAAGGAACCATGATGTCTAAACCTGGATTATATGCCAACATAAATGCCCGCAAAAAAAAGGGTATCTCAAGAAGCAAAAAGAACTCAACAATCAGCAAAGAAGCCTACGCTAACATGAAGGCTGGATTTAAAAAGAAGAAAAAGTAAATGAATCTATCACCTAATTTTAGTGTGGCGGAACTAATAAAAAGCCAAACCGCAGAGCGTAAAGGTATTGATAACACACCTAATGCAGATCACTTGTACAACATGAGAATGTTAGCTGAACAAATACTACAACCTATTAGAGATGAGTTCGGCCCTTTCATTGTATCAAGTGGTTATAGATCTGTAGCCCTATGCGAAGCTATTGGATCGAAAGCTACTAGCCAACATGCCAAAGGCCAGGCCGGTGACTTCGAGGTAGCTGGTATTGATAACTATGATCTATGTAAATGGATAGAAGAGAACCTAGAGTTCGATCAGCTTATACTAGAATGCTATAAGCCTGGGCATCCGAATAGTGGTTGGGTTCATTGTTCTATATCAGATAGCCCCCGAAAAGAAACGCTTACTTACGATCGATCCAGGGGCTACAGACCAGGTTTAATTAGAGACTAACTCTATGCCTCTATGAGAGCAGCCACCATTTTCCCTAAACCTAGTTATGTGGCCTTTGTCTTCTAATGCTTTGAGCAAATGAAAGACTGTATTGTTTGAGACAACATCTAAGGCCTTGGCTATTTCCCTATACGTAGGCATAAACCCTTTATGTTCAGAATACTCCTTTAAAAATTTTAGGAGAAAAAGTTGTCTAGGAGTTAAAGGCATTTTCTGCATCAAACAATCTCCCTTCATCCATTTCAATTTCTTCAATCAATCCAAAGTCAACGTGTCGTAATTGCTCTAATACTTCCATATTAAGAGTTTTATATTCGTTGTATTTCTTTTTCTTGGTTTCGAAATCCCATAGTTTAGTCCGGTTTATAAGCTCCATGTAATGCCTATACTCCATGACAAAATCATTTTTATTCTTTTGCTTTAGTGCAGGTTTACCTGGGATATTTAATGACCATAACAAGTCTTTCTCTTCTTGTTTTTTGTTTTGCTTTTGGCTCATGTCTTCCAAAGCTTCTACAATATCCTCTGTAGATCTATTGTCTTTGTCGTACTTAGGTAATGTACCTTGAGTTTTTTGAGCTTCTTTCATAGGATAATCTTGTGCTTCTTCAGTAGTTATAAGACCACCTATCACATCAGCAAAGGCATCACGTAATGCAAAGCCCCTAGCCCGCATCTGAAGCATTCTATCCGGATAAGATTGCCAAGGTTTTTTATTCAACAAGCCAGCCTTTTGAGCATTGCCCATAGAAAAGCTCGAACTGATAACTTCAGTTTCTCCGTTTGGTGCAAGCCTGGATACAGAACATGTTGCAGTACGTGTAGTACCCTCACCTTCAATTGATTCCTTAACTGACAAACAACGCTTATCATTTCTAACCATAGCTAGTAAGGCATCGCCCCATATGGACGGCTTGCCATTTATAACTGTAATATTCTGCATAGCTTGGAAAGGTGCTAGTCCAAGAGAAGCTCCAGCGGATACAGCTAAAAATATATTAGCCGGTTTGTTTCTATAATTATCAGGTACCAAATCTGACTTTGCAAACATCTCTGAAATTTTTAGTGCTTGATCTACGTCAGTAGGTATTAAGTTGGTTCTAAGATTATTCATTATTAATCTCCTCTATTGAAAATCGTCTATGTTCTGTAGATGGTTTGGCCGGTATAACCTTTTCCGGCTGGGCCTTACGTTTAACTATTGGAAAGTTGATTTTATATCCACCTACCCTGGCGTATTCCGCATCATGTTCATCAAGAACAAGCTCCAATGCTTCCTGGCATTCTTCCATGCGAAGCTTCCAGGATTTCATTTCAGCCTTACATTTATTATAATCTGTAATGATTTGGATTATCTCAGGCTTAGATTCCAAGTGATCTAGGGATATAGTTTCCGGCTTACCATTATCTATTGGCGGATAAGGTACATCCATATCAACTCGGTACCAAAAGTCCTGGACCTTTTCCATAATGATGCCTTGCAGCTTCTCGCTTTTCTTATATGGATAGAGCTGAAACTTTAATTTAGGCCCAAGCTTGGCAATAACGCCCCATTCAAAATCAGCACATAGCATTTGTGTCTGTAGCTGAATAACTTGTTCTGCCCTAGGCGGACCATCATCCCAACCATCAGTCTTTATCTCTAACGCTCCATATCCTTTAACAGTGATAGGATCGCCTTGTGGGTTAGGTATTGTTAGTTCGCCCCCAACTACCTCTAAGATAGCATCAAGCGATGCACAGAGCCTAAAATCAGGCTTGCGGTGGGCATCAGTAGTAGGAATGTAATTACATGCCACATTATCAGCACATAATTTATCAAGAATATCGCTTGCCCAATAAATCAAAGGCTCTTCAAGATAGTTTCCACGTATTTGAAAATCAGTATACATCATCCTATCAATAGTTGTTACACCTTCACGAGCATTTAAAACTATTTGTCTAACTTCTTCGTTAGTTTGGAAAGGTGTTTCACCTAAAACTATTGGGCCTACCTTTGAAGCCCCTAGTTCTACTGCATCATCAGACCATTTTGTCATCTTAGCACCTCATAGTTTTGTGCGAAACAAACGTCATCAACAAGACATGCAATATGAAATGTGTAGTAGATTACAGCTAGTGCAAATACTGTCAAAAGGATGTAGAAGATTACCTTGGTAAGTATTACAAAAGCTAGAGGGATTAGCCTAAAAAGGCGGTTTGTGGGTGTGTCATGATATATATTATGCGACAAACTTATAATATTATTATATAGGTCTTCCCTAAAGTGTTGATATATCTGCATTATTATTTTCCTTTCTTTTGCAGTTACATTTACATGGGCTAGAAGTCTTGGCACAAATGAATACCATATGTTGATTCACCAGGCCTAACCCTTTGATTTGTGGTGAGATAAAATAGGTCATCTTAGAGAATGTACACCAAGCATTTCAAATAATCCATGAGTAGTCTTAATAGATAAGTTAGTTTTTACTACAGCCTTTTGAGCTTTGATTACTCTTTCAAATTTTGACTTGCTTGCATCCTTAGATATTTTTCTTAACTCAGCACTTAGCAATCTTAAATGACGGGCAGTTGATTTAATCATTTGTATATCGACCATGGGTATTGTCATTCTAACGGCTACCCGGATATCTTTATAGGTTAAATATTCTTTGCCATTTAAAAGCATACGAGCGATCTTTTCTTTTTGTGGACCAGTTAACGTAGGGAATACATGCCCATCACGTAGCTCGGCACCGCTAAAATCACCAGTTTCTTTTATACGCTTTTTTAAGATGTTACCGACCGGTAATTTATCGAAGTACTCGTCAGCCATTTTGTCACCCATAGGAGGTATCATTGCCCCTGGTGGTTGGTTGTGGCCGATCAAGCTATCTTTAGTCGGTTTAGTTTTTTTCTTATAATATTTCACTTACGTTCTCCTTTCTGTCACACTTCGATCACATGACGTTCTATTATTTAACAAACTATTCCACGTTATCAATATAAGTTGAATTGGCACTGGTGTCTACGTGTAGTGCAAATCCGATTGACATAGTTCGCTCATAGTTTCGCAGGTCTGTAAATGCACGTCCGGTTATAGTATTACCTAGGTTTCTTCTGTGGTCAGCATAGTCTTTAAATTTCTCTACAAGTGTTGGTGAGGCTTTACAATCGCATCTATTATCTTGTCTATAAACTTCAATCCAACCTTCTGCTTCACAATCTTTTACAATGTCAGAAATGGTCTGTCTGTTGCTTCCAATTTCATCAACAAGCTCTGCGATAGTGTAAGTTCGATTGGTATAGGCAGCGTAAGTCATCCACCTAGCAAAAGCATTTCTTATTGGTGTTGAGTTAAAATATCTTTGAACTTGGTTATTCATTCTTTTCTGTCTTGCTTGGTGTGTTTTCATTTCTAATAAACAAAGTTCGACATTATATTTACGGATAAGATATTGATGTACTTCATCAACTGATTTTTTAGTTTTTTTATCCATTATTTTTTCTCCAATCTTTTAGCTATGTTTCTTACTGATGAAGCGTGCCACTTACCGCCTCTTGCAGTTGGTACTTCTAAATCATTTAGTTCTTGGGCTATTTCTCTGTAGCTATCGCCGGCTTGCAGCCTTTTAGAAACAGTAGGTGCAATTTTATTAGCAAAGTTTTGTGCTATTGCTCTAACTGCCTGAGAAGCTGATGCCCTAGCCTTATCCATTTCATCATGAATACCAAGCTTAGTAATACGCTTACCCTTTTGAGATACTACACTGCCCTTCTCTCTCAGCTCATTCTTAATTTTTTCTAGGCCTGATTTGGTACGCTCAGATATTTTATCTCTTTCAAAGTCAGCAAACATTGCCTTCATATAAAAGTTTTGTTTGTTTTCTGAGATTGTAGGGTCATTACATACGACAAGTTTAACCGCATTCTTTTTAAGAATAGTCTCAAAGAATTTAAGAGTGTGCCAGGTAGTACGGCTAAATCTATCTAGGTCAGCTACGATGATAGTACCCTTCATGGCCTTGGCCTTTTCGATACATTCGTTAAGCTTTGGTCTATGCTCCGGAGCTATCTTACCTGATATGCCCTCCTCTCTAAACCATAAGACCTGGTGATCACCGCCGTTAAGCCACTTCTTGATCTCCATTTCTTGTCTTGCTACGTCCTGATCATCAGTACTAACCCTGACGTAAGCAAAGTAAATGCCGTTGTGTTCTTGACCGGCTGTGGTTTTATAAGCCATTAGTTTTTTCCTTATCATCTAATTTAAAATCAAAAATATTTGAACTGTGAAAAGTGCTTATACAAGAATTGTCTGCCATTTCATTAAATTCTTTTGAGTTTTCAGCAATATTAAAATGACTTTTTAAAATTTCTTTGTATGTCTTTATACGTTTTGCAATTTCAATGATTGCTTCTTTATCTTCTCTAGATAGATTTTGAAAATTTATTGGTGTTTTTTTCATTAGTTTGCTCCCTTTATATATTGTGCGACAAATTATTATTTTAATTCTAATCCCCAGAGAGAATTACCTATGTTGATACAAAGATCATAAACCTCGACTGCTACATCTTTGTATTCACCATTTACTTTTCTGTACTGTAATATTTCTTTTGGGAATGTGTGAAAGTTACCAATAATATCTTTTTTATTATCGAATGTTTCCTCATGTTGCTTCATAATATTGAAAACATCTTTCTTAGATACTGGAAAATAAAGACCATAATCATGGTCGTGTCTATTATTGTAGACATATACTTTATGTGCTTTTTGTAAGCATTTTCTCCATGTAGTAAATTCCATTAGTTTGCCTCCTTGTTCAACGAACGTTCAACTAACGTTCAATATACATATATCATGTCGATATCTAATATACAAGATCTAGACTACATTTTTTTTAATTAATTTTGTACAGTAGGAAAAACGAATGGAAATTGTGCCACTTTATCTAAGGTTAACAAGGGAGTGTTACGATATGTTGAAGTACCAGGCCAAGAAGGAAAGATGGACTATGGCTGGACTTACTGAGAGCATTTTAAGGGAAGCTTTACGTAAAAGACAACCTGGGTCTATCAGCGATGACAACATATTTAACGAAAAATTAGCCGTTAAAGATCTAAATATATCCCAGGCACTAGACAAAATGGTGAAGTCTAATGAAAGTTAGGCAAATAAAAAATGAGGAAACACATGATTGGTTTAAGAAATTACACTATGCGAAAAGATTGCCTATAACCAGTTATGCTTTCGGTTTGTATAAAGATTATTGTTTAATAGGTGTTGTTTCGTATGGGAATCCGACCGGAAGGTCAGTCTTAGAAGCTATGACTAATAAAAACTATGAGCATCCAATACTAGAATTAAATAGATTGTGTTTGCTTGAAAACAAAAAAAATTATGCATCTTTTTTAATTGGTAACAGTTTAAAACTTTTACCTAAACCTAACATAATTATTTCATATGCAGATATGTCAATGAGCCATACAGGTTACGTCTACCAAGCAACTAATTTTATGTATTGTGGCCTTTCTGAAAAAAGGACTGATTGGTTATTAAAAGGATCTAACAAACACCAAAGAGGCATTACATCACAGTATACCTACGAAGAAATGAAATCAAATAAAGATAAATTTGAATACAAAGAGCGAGCAAGAAAACATAGGTATATTTATTATTTAGGAACAAAAAAACAAAAAAGACAGTTTTTATCATGCCTTAATTATGAGATTCAGCCTTACCCAAAAGCTGAAAACAAAAACTACCAAACTAATTATATCCCACAAACACAAATGGCTTTGATATGAAAAAAATTAACTTTGGGCGTAGCAAATATCGAGCAGTTAAGACCGAAGTAGACGGCATCATGTTTGATAGCAAGAAAGAAGCTGCAAGATACGTAGAGCTAAAAGAAAAGCTAGATGCAGGTATAATTCAAGACCTAAAGCTACAGCCTACTTTCGATTGTATTATTAACGGCAAAAAGATCTGCACATATAGAGCTGACTTCGAGTATCTCCTGGTCGATGAGATTGGTCCTCAAGGTCAGATCAGCTACTACGTGGTCGAAGATGTAAAAGGTTTTAAGACATCTACATACAGACTAAAAAAGAAACTAGTCGAAGCCTTATTTCCAGGAACATTAATTAATGAAATTTGATAATGGGCTAACTGTCGAGGAGCAGAAGGAAATGGACGTTAAATACGAAGAGCTGATGAGCTGGGTAAAAAAAGTAGACATGGAACTCTATAGAAAGTTGCGATCAAGGGAATTGCCAGGGTTTATTAATGATAACCAACCTGAAGTTAATGGTGATGGTCAGCTAGAAATGGCTCTGCATAAAGTAACAAGGTTTTACCTAGAAGAAGCACAAAAGAAAATAAAATGAATCAATCGTATTGTCCTAAATGTTCCACAACTGAAAATAGGAAACCTAATGAGCAATATGAATGCGATGTATGCGGATTAGTCACACAACCTGATGAAGATGCCAATGAACATGATAAACAAGATAGATAAAGTTGAGCAGATAATCGAGGCCAGGAAGCAGATCCTGGAGCTGCCTAAAGATAGGATGGTATCCGATGTGCAAGCACCCTCACCTTTTACCAACATACCTTCTAGAGCATTTTCAGATAAGTATATATTAGCCCAACCAGCTACATTAATTGTATTAGGCGTTATTTGTTCATACTGTAATGGTCAGTCAGGTATCGCATACCCAAATCAATTAACAGTAGCCAAGAGACTAAACAGAACCCAACAAGCCGTATCAAAACACTTTCGTAAGCTCGTAGCATGGGGCTACATCGAGAAAGTTAGAAAAGAAAACCCATTAAGAGTTAGAGGACCAAAAGGAGCTTCCTGGAGAGTCATTTACGAGCCTGGCATAGATCAAGACGAGCTAGCACAGATAACAACTGATCCACGTGTCGAGGCTAACAAGGCCGAAGATACTATGAAAGAAATAGTTAAAGAAGAAGTTAAGGAAGAAAAGAAACAAGCTAGATTATCAGATGCACAAACCAAGCTA
>MDTB01015282.1_pt1 | contig 11378 bp, 11 predicted proteins | sample 811161 | NCBI WGS metagenome assembly MDTB01 (sample SAMN05326650, study PRJNA326480) | marine metagenome | isolation source: seawater | place: Mediterranean Sea | collected 2009
AAAAAGTAGGAGCTTCATAGAAAATCATATCGCAATCTAGGTGAAGAATATATTTCGAATCTGTGTCGATAAACTGCTTGAAGCTCCCATAAATTGGATATCCACGGAAGCAGTGCGTTTCTCTAAAGGGAAAATTAAATTGTAATCTGTTCTTTGATCGAATTGATTTTAAATCATAAGAGCTTTTTAGAAATTCGAAGTTAAAGTTATCTTGAAAGTTCTCTATCTTGTTCGTAATTTCATCCATGTTGCCTTGCGAGAGAGTACTACCCAAAACTCCAGACGGGTTTCTCGTATCGAGAATCAAAGTAATTTTACAAGATGCTTTTTCTAAAAATTTGATCAGGTATGGTATGGTTTTTTCGATGAATCTTACATCTGATCTGGCTATGAAAATAAATGCGTGGATTGAATTTTCCAATTGTTTTAAAGAAGCTCTTCCTTAACGAAGAGAGTATTCCAATACCAAAGGTTCTGCTTTCCTGTCCAATGAGCAGTTTGCTCATAAAAAGCGAAGGGCAAGTATCCGATGGGTTTTAGAAAATCAATAAGAGATTGTATCGAGTTAAAACGATCGTCTAGTCCAGTCTCTAAGTAAATAAAGTTAATTTTTTTCTCAGCTAGTGATTTGTAAGCCCCGTTTAAAACTTCAATCTCGTAACCTTCTACATCAATTTTAAGGAGGTCGATGCTGGCTGTTTTGAAATCATTTATAACATAATCAATGGTTTTAACTTCAATATCTTCAGATTTAGAATCTTCCGCTGATGGTGTATTTAGGTCATCACGCAAGGAGTGAATAACCGATGCACCTTGTAGGAAAATCTTAGTTTTTTTATTTGCTTCTCCAAGTGCAATATGGTGAGAGGATTGATTCTTTAAATGACTGCAATTATTTCTAAGAAAATAGTAATTTTCAGAAACTGGTTCGAAGCTTCTTATTGAAGCTGTTGGAAAATCCCCAGCAAATTTAAGAGTTGTTTCACCTTTGTGTGCACCTACATCCCATATTTCATTTATTGTTGAGGAACTCAAACTAAGTGGGTCGTGTTTAAGGTCAGTGCCTTTAGGCAGAGAATTCCGATATAGCTTACAACTTGTAAACTGTTCAAAGAGTTTTTTAGTAAATACTTTTATTGTCTAATGGTTAAATTAAGAGAGATTCTAGATTAGAAAAATCTTTATCTGGCGTAATTGTATCCATGCATTTTATGTTATGTGTACATGCCTCGTAACCTATATGAATCCGACAGGGACTACACTCTGGGCTACTGCTAAGATTTACATTATCGGAATAGCCAAAGCAATCTACAGGACGAGAACCACCAAAGATAATGGTACTAGGAATATTTAATCCATTTGCGATGTGCATTAGCAAACTATTAGGGCCTATAAAATAAAGGGCTTTCGAGAGGATAGCTGCGGATTCTCGCATCGATAATTTTCCGGTATACGATGGACACCATCGAAAGTGGGTGTTTTGTCGTCTCCCTGTTGAATGATGAAGAATTTAGCTTTTAAATTTTGTATTAACTCTGACCAATTTGTTTCAGACCAATCTTTAACGGGTTCTTTGCTCTTGTTGAAAAGCTTTGCCTATATTTTGAATGATGGAATCTACGGTGATTTGTTGCATGCTGTCGTCGATTTGGTCTGTGTCCTCTCCTCGAAGCCAAGAAGGTGAATCGTCTGTAGAAGGCAGTGATACATTTATATTGTCAGGGTAACCTAAGCAGTTAACCGGTCTGGCTTTACCGAAAATAATAATAGATTTGATATCTAACCCATTAGCAATGTGCATCAAGAGACTGTCTGGACCAATGAATAATTGACACTGTGACAAAAGTGAGGCTGATTCACGCATGGTACATTTACCAGCAAAGCGGTGAACTCCCTGGAATTTTGGTTCTTGATTGTCACCCAAGTGAATAATGGAAAAGGTTTTTGAAAGTTTATTTATTGTCTTTTTCCAATTATCCACGTGCCAGTTCTTGACCTCTTCCTTGCTCCTGGTAGAAAAAGCAATCAATGGTTTGGACAGTTCAGATATCTGTCTTCGTGCCCAGTTTGATTCCTTGGGCAAGAGATGAAAATATGATTTGTACTCGTATTCTTTAATACCCAATCGCAAGAGGTTATGTTCAACCACATTTTCGTTTTGTTCGTTTCGGACTATTAGTTCAAAATAACTTGAATCGAAGGAGTAGAAGGTTTCTGGTTGATTGACAGAATCAATTTCGGGGTCGTGCTCGATTAGCTCAGGATAGGGAGTTATACAGTTGATTTTTAAGTTGGAATATTTTTTTTTAATACACCTAATTACATTTGCTGTGATCAAGGTATCTCCACGGGCTCCGAGGCGGTTGACAACGGTAAGCCAATTACCTTTTGAATTGAGTTTTTGAATGCTGTGAATTAACCTATTGTTCATCCACCATCTTAATTTTGACCAAAATTTAAATGGATATGATTGGTAAAATGGATAAAGAAGAGGTTGGAGTTCTTTTTTTTCTCCTGGAATTTGTCCATAATCTTTCAATTTTGAAAATTAAGATTTTTAGCAAGAAAAAGACCGACTTCTCCGTCCCGCCCTACGGCTTTTTGTGGTGGACTCGATTTGATGACTTGGAACCCAAAGTCATTTAGCTTCTGCTCGATCTGAGGCAGACTACCGCCGCCGGAATGCCAGCTATGCCACTCCATAACGAGAAATCTTGTGTGTTCTAAAATCGAAGGGTAATTTATGATTAATTCCCATTCTCCACCTTCTATATCGCACTTAACTAAATCATAAGATCTTGAAGTGGGAGAGAAAACATCTGAGGATTTTAGAGTATTGGCATAATAAGATCTGTCTTTACAGTCAGATTTGAAAATAGAACCCGCCATGAACGGTCGATCAAAAAATTTTATGCGTGGCTTTTCAGGATTTCCGACAGCACGTTGCAGATATTGAAATCTGTTTTGTAGTCTAGGTAATTTGATCAATTTTTCAAGAGACCTGCTACAACGAAGGGAAGGCTCTATTAGGGTTGAATGTATTTTATCCTGAGAGCGCTTTGATTGAAGCCAAAGACTAAAATAACCATAATTAGCCCCTATATCCAAAACCTTTAAAATATTTTCGTTGGGTATGAAATCGGAATACTCTTGCTTAATGAAAATTTCTGAAAAGGTATCGTAGGCGTCGTTTTCACAAAGATATGCCCGATAATCATCCTCCAAAGAAACGGAATGATTGAATTCATGAAAGTAATCTGCATGAAGGTGTGCTAGAATTGCTCTTCGGAAGTAGGTGATTTTGAGAAGGTTGGACCAAAGAGCCTTCATTTAAAAAAAAGTATGTTTTTGAGTTTTCTTCTGACGCAATCTGCGGAGAATTTTTTCAAGATTGTTGGGCAAGCAGTTGACAAGTACTTGCTACTTTCCTTGTACTTGCTACCTAGGTTCTCTAAGTTTTCTATCAACTTTGATACCGACCGCTCATGGATTCGAAGACCAATATTGTTAGCTTGTAGTATTCTATTTGTTGCGGTCTCCTTGGGTCCGTAAGATAAGATTGGGCGTCTGGAAGCAATGAGTTCAGGAAGCTTCGTTGGAAAAGAGTAGCGATAGTGACAGTGTTTATGATTATTGAATGAGGAAGGAATGACAAAGCAATGAGCTTTTTCCATGATCTCAAACTTTCTTTCAAGAGGCATGACAATTCCATGATGTTTACAGCCATCTGAATGGATTGAATCTTCAAGGAAATGTGCGGGCTGCCTTTGCCCATACAAATGAAATTCAATCCACGGGCTCTTCTTCCGAATTTGAGATACCGCTTCAAAAAGGTCTTCAATGCAATCACCATGGAGGTGCGAGAAAAGACCGCCAATAAAGCTTAATACAAAGGGGTTTTGCTCAGAGAATGTTTCAACCTTTATTGGAGGAATTTCAGAACAAGTTTGTTCAGCTCCGTTATGCAAGACTTCGATGTCTTTTCTTCCGAGCGTTTGTTCGTACATAGACTTCATTTCCTCTGTGATGCAAACGATTTTATTTGCACTGTGAAGAATCTTCTTAGAAGGAGTTAGTTCAAATTCTGGCGAATGATCTGCTAAATGAACTATGATAGGGATTTTTCTTTTTTTTGCTACCCAGTGAGCGTACTTCATGCACTCTGTTGAATAAATAAAGGCATAAACAGAAGAAAATTTTTCCGAAAGGTGTTTCTTAATCCATGATGAAGAGTACAAGCCTCTCCATTCTGGAGTCATGCCCATTAAAAAAGATGGGAGAAAACGACTGGACCGATGATAGGGCACTTGAGCCAACAAATATCCGAAACTATCGCCATATTCTTTAAATGCTGTATCAGTGTAAAGCACTTGATGGTTAATATCCCTAAACATGCAATTAAGGGTTACCCCAAACCCGTTTGGAGTTCCTGGTGGTGTTTCGGTAACTAAAAGTATATTTCCTTTTTTAATTTTTTCTTCTCAAATTGGATTTAACGATTTGTTTAATGGTATCGCTCAGTGAGTGATGTAGTGAAAAAGCGGGGTAGTGAGATTTGATTTTAGACAAATCGCTGTAATAACAGATATGATCACCAATGCGGTTACCCTCAAGATACTCGTAATTTTGAGGGATTCCAGAATGGGTTTGGCAAATCTCGAACGCCTCTAGTATAGAGCAACTGTTTTCTTTTCCACCACCTAAGTTGTAAACTTCACCTGAACGCGGAGACTTGAGAAATAAATCGATGAAATGTGCCACATCTCCCGAGTGAATATTATCCCGGACCTGCTTGCCTTTGTAACCGAAGATTTTGTAAGTCGTTCCATCTAGGTTGCACTTTACGAGGTAACTCAGAAAACCGTGCAGTTCTACCCCTGAGTGGGATGGCCCAGTCAAGCAACCACCCCGAAGGCAGCATGTCGCCATGCCAAAGTAGCGTCCATACTCCTGTACCATTACATCTGCAGCTACCTTGGAGGCTCCGAAAAGCGAATGCTTGCATTGATCTATTGAGAAACTCTCTGGAATTCCGCTAGCGTAGATCGGGTCTTCATAATCCCAACGCGTGTCAAGTTCCTTTAGTTTGATTTCATTAGGACCGTCGCCGTAAACTTTATTAGTGGATAAATGAACAAATGGAGACTCAGGACATGCTAAGCGGGTTGCTTCAAGTAGATTTAAAGTGCCAACTGCATTTACATCAAAATCTTCACAAGGGATTTCTGCAGCCTTGTCATGAGATGGTTGAGCAGCAGTGTGAACAATTGCATCAGGTTTAATCTCAACGAACAAACTGAATACTTTTGCTCTATCTCTAATATCCACTGCATGATGATCAAAGTGGGGGAGAGCATTTTTCAATTCCTTTAGTCTCCAAGATGTATCCCCTTGTGGACCAAAGAATTTTGCTCTTTGGTTGTTATCAATCCCATGTATTTTATGTCCAAGATTTGAAAAGTATGCACAAACCTCAGAACCAATGAGCCCGGAAGAACCAGTCACTAAAATCTTCATATTTTAATTATTCCTTAAAAAAATAGCATCTACTTGAAGTAGTTCGCTTGTTTTTTCATTTTTAAAACCTGGTGAAATATGAATAAGACAAAATCCCAAATCATACATATACTGGTACATTTCTTGAAACAGTACATCGTCTGCGTAGAGTTTTTTAAATGACATTTCTAATTGCAGCATTTTAATTTTGTTTAAGCTTTTACTGGCTCCAAAAAGTATCTTTTGTTCGAAACCTTGTGCATCAATCTTTGCAAAGATATTCACTTCTTTTCTTTGAATACTAGGCAGTAAAGTATCTAATTTTTGTACTTTTACTTGAATTTTTTCGTTTGTAAAATGTGACTCAGGTAAAGCATCTTGATGACTTTTTAGCATCTCTGAAAGAGAACTACTCTCACTATATTTTGACAAATGGAAGTCAGCTTCTTCGTCTTTGTCTCCGAGTGCGACTTTTACCACATCCCAATTGAGATCCGATTTCGCCCTTGCCGCAATTTTTTTATAAGCTGAATCTTGAGGTTCAAATGATATTATCCTGCCCTTGTAATGGTTTTTACGTAAGTTTCCCGCCCAGTAACCTGTACTTGCACCTACATCCAAAATAAGATCAATCTCATACTTATTTAGTAGTTCCTGGTTAAAGCCCTCAGGGGTGGAAACAAAAGGAACAAATGACCAAGATTGGTTTTTTTTTTCGTATAATAACTCCAAATTTGGATAAGAGAGTTTTTAACCAAAAATTAAATAATTTCATTTATATTTAACCAACGATCTGAATAGTTTTAATCTCTGAGATTTGTAGACTTTCTTTCAGTCAAAATTTCTTCAAACCATGACAAGTAGCTATCCAACATTCTAGTTTCAGTGTATAAATTCATGGCACGCTCTTTACTTGCTATTCCCATTTTTGCTAGAAGCGTATTGTTGCCAATTAAACCTAATAGTGAATCGATAATTTCATTGGTTTGATGATTAAAGAAACAATAGCCCGTTTTATCGTGGACTATTTGTTCTGGTATACCACCTACTCTGCTGCCGATAACCGGCAAACCACAATGCATGGCTTCTAAAATTGTCGTTGGGAAATTCTCAGCATTGGCAAGGTGCAAATATATGTCCGAGATTTGATAATATTTAACGATTTCTTCTCTATCGTGTATCCATCCCATGCTTTTTAATTTTATATTTTCTCCAAAAAATTGATCTTCAAAAGTGTCGCCCAATACAAGAAAAGTGATTTGCATATTTTGTGAATGCTTTGCCAAGCACTTAAGTAATTTCAAAAGATTTTCAAAGCCTTTCGTGGGATTTTTAGTTGCCGCGTTACCAATAAAAAGAATAATCTTTTCACTAGAAGCATATCCTAATTCTTTTCTTAATTTATTTCTATCTCCGATTTGGAAGATTGCCTCATTTACCCCATTAGGAATGTGTCGAAATTCAACTGAACCCTCTCCAAGAATAGATTGCTTTGCCATATTATTTAGCCATTGAGAAGGTGCTGAAACATAAAACTTTGATTTTTGGTATATATTCTTCTTGCGATTCTGATTCCACTTACATGCATCTCTTTTAGTTGCTATCGGTCTATCCGGGTAAGGACATTTAATGCATTGGCTTTTCCATTGTTCACATTCATATGGGTGGACGCAATGACCAGTGAACATCCAACAGTCATGCAAAGTAATAAATGTTGGAAAGTTTAGGGAAATTTTTGCAAGCTGTTTAAGGTCGAAAAAATCACTATGCAGATTGTGGCAATGCACAATATCTGGAATCATTTCCGCTTTTGTTACGATTTGTTCAGTACCAGGATAGTTGAAATCTTCTAATCCAATGGAGGATTGAAATTCCCTTAGGGGTTCTGTCCATGGAAGAAAATGTGATAGTACTTTTGGAACAATTGGGATATTTGCTTGTAAATTTTTATTCAAAAGACTTTTGGTCTGTCGATAAATAATATTACGTTTTTTTTCGTTCGGAACTTCATAAATTGCCTCCCAATTGGAATTTCTGTGCCGTACGGCCATTCGAGTTTGATTGCCCGCGCCTATGTAGCCTCGAAGTAATGCACAGGCTATTTGGTTAGCTCCGCCACCATTTTCTTCGGCATGAATTTTAAGTATTTTCAAAAATTCAAAACCTCAACCGTATACAGAATGCAACCATTTCCTGAAATTATCTCCTGATAGGTCGGGAACTTGGAACCTTGGAATTTCGAAAATGTTTGAATGTCGATCAACCCGGCAGGAATTTACTGAAAATGCGCTTTCAAAACCGGCCTCATCGACGACCTGAACGGCATCTTTTCCATAATTTTCACTAAACCCGAATGGATAAGAAAAAGTAACCGTATTTTCATTTATTATTTTCCCTAATTCATTTTTACTCGCAACGATTTCCTGCTTCATCCTTTTGTAAGGTAATCTCGACAAAGCACAGTGATTGACGGTATGGGCTCCAAAAGTAAATAAAGGAGAAGCATTAAAACGAATTAACTCTTCTTTATGCATCGCTCGATAACTTTGCCTACAAACAGGTGCCTCCGAGCACTGTTCCCATAGTTGATTTAAGCAATTCTCTCGTTCATTTATATCTAGTGTTTTGAGTAATTTCTGACAAGATAAGAATGCTTCTAGACGAGGATTATTTAATGCATCTTGTGCTGCATTCCAACTTCTAAGAACTATAGATTTTTCTTTATCCAAATTATCCCAGGGTGCCAAAGAAAAATCAATTTTTGAATCTCCGCTCTCTATACTTATGTTTTTCGGCAGTTCGTGTTTGCAAAGAAAATATTGTTCAAGCTCGTCCCACCAAAACTCCCGAACTTTGCCAATATAACCAGTTGCGATAAAAAACAAGCATGGCAATCCATGTTTTTCTAAAAGCGGTTTTGCCACTTCTAAATTATCTAGATAACCATCATCAAATGTGATGCAGACCGACTTACTCGGTAGTTTGTCTTTTTTTAAGGCAACAACTAATTCTTCGTAACTAATCACATTGAAATTTTTTTCTTAGAAAGAAAAACATCCATACTCTAGAATAATATCCACGCCATTCCGGTATCAGCCCTATTATAAATAAGAATATTCCTTTTCTTGATTTATGATAGGGGCAATGACCGTGAATATAATTCTTTCCTTTTACAGAAGAAATAAATGAACTGTCTGTATATAGTACATCATGAATTATCCCGGCAAATAAGTTTTTCAGAGTCACACCAAAACCATTAGGGGTACCCGGAGGAGTTTCTGTAACTAGAAGTACTTGTTTTATAGGAGTCTAATTATTCGAGTGAGTTGAGGTCGGTTATCCAAGAATTAAGAATTCTTAATTCTTCATCTTTAACAAAATCTTTTTTGGAGAGAGATGTGTAACAGTCCATAAGATTATCAATTATTGAATTAGAAGTTTTGCAATTTTGGTAGATAATTTGAAAGATTTCTTCCATATTTGAGAACATGGAGACTTCAGAACAAAAATCATTCATAAGATTATGATCATTTCTTTCTTGATAAGATGTAGCATTGTAAAATCCCCAATTTTTGGAGGAAGTATTAATCACAGATTGTGCTACATATCCTCTAAGAATATCCGTGAATCTAAAACTAACTGTTGATGGTAAATATAATAATGGGAAAAGTTCAGTATCGAGCCATATAGTGTTTTGTGAATTAAATGCACAAAAATTATTTGTACCCATTAGAAGTGCAGATTTGTTCAGGAATTTTGGTGTTACTTTAAAAATTAAGCGATGGATAGCGTCAATATCAGGGTCTCCATCTACCATGCATTGCCAAAGTCCAACATTTTTTGCAGATGTACTTAAAATGTCGTTGGAATTGATTCTTGATTTTTCATCATTAATAAGACTAAGTGGAAATCCTCTTGGCCAAAATGGTTTATCAGAATTTGAGAAATATGAGTAAATATTTTTGAATAATATTTTTTCAGAATTACAAAGTTGATATTTGTCAAAATTAGAACTGAATAAACGGTTCCATTGAGTGAAAATTGGGAAATTATCATCATCGGTGTCGATAATTGCTTGTGCACCCTTTTCAATTGCATACAAATAACCAAGGTTTTTTCTAGTGTAATGGTTTTCAGGTAGAAGGGAAGGGGTAGTAAATTCTGACTTTAATTGCTCATCTAAGCTTGTGAAATTACATTTCGAATGATTCCATGAACTTGGAGTCTTTTTGTCTCCTACGACAATCGTATGGTTTCCAGTAATTTTCATCCAGTCTGATACACGCTCATCAGGACTGTTGATTGTAGTGAGAACAGTAAATATTTGCGAATTGGTCATTAGTTATAAGAACTCAACTTGATTGGATGAATATATAATTCGTCCTTGCTGAAGATTTCGCCAATTTTATCCAACTTATTATTTATAGTTTTCAACCTGTTGATTATTTCTTCGCCGTTCCAATATTCAGTTCCTGAATAATTAGAATCCTTTTCTGTCCTTATCTCTGAACCAGATAATATGAGAGCTGTAGCAACGGCTGAATCTACCCATAGGTTCATCGCGGCAAAAATTCCACAATAATGACAGAACAATTCTAGATGAGCTTGTGGAACAACAATTAAGTCTGAATATCCTTCGACGAGCGGATAATTTATAAAGCACTTATTCATATTTCTTATAAAATAAGAGACACCTGATTTTATTCTATTTGTCGTAATTTTTTTTTCTTTTATCCCTTTAAAATTATGAAAACCGAGATTTCTGTAGTTAAGTCCATGGTTCTCATATTTTTTCAAAAGTTCATTTCTTGAAGGCAGTAAATTTTGGTAGGGAATAGTATACTCGTTTTCCGTAAAATGATTACATTCTTCGAATTTGTGCCATGCAAATGAATGCTCCCATACGGGATTTAAGTACTTAATATAGGATGAATCATTACAGTTTAAGGCATTGATTAAATTGTTCTCGTTTAGACAGGGGTTGAGAATAAGGTCATCGCCGCAAAATATATAATATTCACAGTTCTTTGGTAGTTGAGCAAACGCCTGTGCGAAGTATCCTTGAAAGTGTATTGATGATTCAAATATGGGAATAATATCCGGATCAGTACTTTTACTAAATGGGGATAGATATCGAATTGTTGAGAAGCGATGATCATAGAGTTTTCTTAACTTAGGAACGTTTTCCTCAAACTTATGATTAAACACGATTGATAAACAAATATTAGCCATCAACTTCTAGAATTTTGTGCAAAAACTATTTGTTTTATTGTGTTCTCTAAACTATTTTCTAGTTCGAATTCAGGGTAGTGTTCTTTTATTTTGGAAAGATCGCTGTAATAGCAGATGTGATCACCAATTCGATTATCATCCATATAATCATAATTTTGTTTATTTCCCGAAAATGATTCACAAATCTCAAATGCCTCAAGAATCGAGCAACTGTTAGCCTTTCCTCCACCCAAATTGTAAACTTCACCAATTCGTGGAGAATTTATGAACAAGCCAATAAATTGGGCTACATCCTCGGAGTGAATGTTATCTCTGACTTGCTTGCCTTTGTATCCAAATACTTTGTAGGTTTTTCCTTCAAGATTACATTTCGCTAGGTAGCTAAGGAATCCGTGCAGTTCTACCCCTGAGTGGGATGGCCCAGTTAAGCAACCACCCCGAAGACAGCATGTAGCCATGCCAAAGTAGCGTCCGTACTCCTGTACCATGATATCTGCAGCGATCTTGGATGCTCCGAAAAGTGAATGCTTGCACTGATCGATGGAAAAAATCTCTTGAGCTCCAGCTCATAGGATTCGCTGGGAGTAGGGCAGTGGGCGGGGTAAAAAGAGCCGAGGAAACTCCAGCAATCATGCAAAGTCCAAACCACG
>MDTB01229434.1_pt1 | contig 11377 bp, 11 predicted proteins | sample 811161 | NCBI WGS metagenome assembly MDTB01 (sample SAMN05326650, study PRJNA326480) | marine metagenome | isolation source: seawater | place: Mediterranean Sea | collected 2009
GTTAAATAAAAATTCTACACAAACTTTTGATGAACTATAAGGATCTAATCCTCCAAGTTTATCAGTTTCTTTAAATATTTTGTTTTTTGTAATGTCATACACTTTATCAGTAGTTATTATAATGCCTGTTTTTATAATCTTATTTTTTTTTATACATTCAAGAACATTTAAAGAACCAGAAAAATTTGTGTCAAAAGTTTCTTTAGGATTTAAATAAGAATATCTTACCAGTGGTTGAGCAGCTAAATGAAAAAGTATTGTTGCTTTTGACTTTTTAATTTCACTTTCAAGTTTTGAATAATTTTTCACATCTGATATTATTGATTTTTTAATAATTTTTCTTATATTCGCTAATTCAAACAAACTTGGTTTTGTATTAGGTTTTAAAGAGTAGCCGGTAACTTCTGCGCCCAGGTATGTTAAAAAAATAGAGAGCCAACTACCTTTAAAGCCAGTATGGCCAGTTATAAATACTTTTTTTTTGTTCCAAAATTTTTTATCAATTTTATAATTCATGATTTGTCCATATTAAATAACTAACTATCTCTTTTTATTAACTGTTCAAATCTTATTCTTTTTTCAAGACTTTTGTTTTTGTCATATAATAAAATGATCTTAATTGTTTCGCTAATTTTAATATTTACTCTTTTAATGTCTCTAACTTCTACATTGTCAGCAACAGCTGCAATTGGTCTTTTCTTCATATTTAAATTTTTTATATCTATACTGTTTTTGTTATTTACTGCTTTTCCTTTCCATCTTCTAGGTCGAAAAGGGCTTATAGGCGTTATAGCAATTTTATTAGAATTGAGAGATAAAATCGGACCATGAACAGACAAATTATAAGCTGTACTTCCTGCAGGAGTAGAAACTATTAACCCATCACCAATTAATTTTTTTAATAAAATTTTTCTATTTAATTTAATCTGAAGTGAAGATGTTTGTTTGCTTTGTCTAAAAAGTGAAAGCTCATTAATTGCTAATAGTTTTTTTGAATTATTATTTTTTTTCACATTTATTTCCAGTGGTTTTAAAATAATCTTTTTAGAGAAATCAATCCTCTTATCTAAATCTATATCTTTATTTTTGTTCATTAAAAAACCAAATGTTCCACAATTTATTCCAAAAAAAGGCTTTTTGTATTTAACAAATTTCTTCAAAGTGTTGAGCATGAAACCGTCCCCGCCTCCGACTATGATTACATCTGCTTTTTTCAAACTAGTTTGGTTATATTTTTTTAAAAATTTTTTTCTAAGTATTTTAGCTTTTTTGGTTTTATCAAAAGTAAAAAAAAAGTTTTTCATTTCAAAAATTTTGGTGCCCTCGGCCAGACTCGAACTGGCACTCCCATAAGGGCAAGGATTTTAAGTCCTTTGTGTCTACCAATTTCACCACGAGGGCACTTCGTTATTTTTATTGTTATTGTTAATATATTAATACACAAGAGTTTTGAAGAAGTAAAAAAAAATTATTTTCCGTCTCTACATACAAGTTTAGTACAAGTCCTCACATATTTTATAGGAGAATAAATTAGTTTTTTTGGTTCAAGGCACCTGTTAAAAGAACGTTTCTTATGATAATATAACAATATTTTATTCATGAATTCAAAATTAAATTATAAAATTAAAATTGTTGACAATTTTCTCAATGAAGATGATTTCAACCAGTTGTGTAATCTTAAAATTGAGAAAAAAAGTGATGAAAAATTTAAAATATTTCATAATGAAATATCTGGAAACAAAATTTTAAAATCCTCTATTGATGAGAAATTGTTAATAAAATTAAATAAGTACCACTTGAAAGCCATGGAGATTTTAAAAGAGCTTAGCCCTGAAAAATTTAATTTATATGACTATTCTGATTTTGTTTTAATTTTAACTGATAAAAATGCAAAGTTTCCTTTTCATGATGATACGCCCAATAAATTATTATCTGGAGTAATTTATCTAATTCCTGAAAAAAACTCTGGTACAGTTTTTAGTAATAACAAGAAAGGTACAAATTCTGAAAAAGTTGATTGGAAGCAGAATAGGGCAGTTTTTTTTTCTAGAAAAGAAAGAGAAACTTGGCATTCTTATGAAGGGGATGGAGTGAGCAATAGATTAGCTTTAGTTTACAATCTTAATAGCAATCGATTAAAAGAAGTTTATAAAGCTGAGAAAAAAAATTATTTTTATGGAAATTTAAGATACAAATTAAATCCTTATCTAAACCAATTCTTAAAATTTACTATTTAATTAATTATTTCAAATAATTTTCATCTATTTTTATTTTTCTAATTCTTTTAACTGGTACTCCATAATATAAAGAGTTGTTTGAACATTTCTTGTTTACGAAAGAATTACCGCCGATAACTGTATTTTTTCCTATTTTTACCTCGTGTTTAACAACACTTCCAATACCTATATAACTATCTTCACCAAGAATTACTTTTCCACCTGTAACCACTCCTGGTCCACAACTAGAAAAATCCATAAAATAATTATCGTGGTCTATGGATGATGAGGTGTTAATTATACAATGATTTCCAATAGTTGTTTGAGTGTTTATTACAACTCCTGACATAATTAAACTGCCTTCACCAATAATAACATTTCCATTTAAAATACAATCTTTAGAAATTATACTTTCCCACTTAAAAGTTTTATCTAATTTAAAAACCTCTTTAACAATTTTTTTTCTTATGTAGTTAAAACCTACTCCAATTATTCCGTATAATTTACTCCTACTCCTACCATTACTCTTTATAACATCTTTAATTTTTCCTAAATTAAAAAATGGTTTTTTTTTGTAAGTAATTATTTTTTTTCCTTTGAGAGAGAGGTCATCTACAAATCCTAAAAAATTATATTTTTTGAATTTAATTATTTCTGAAAAAATTACTTTTGAATGTGCTCCACTTCCAAAAATTACAATATTTTTTTTCATTTTGTAGTATTATAACAATCTTTTTCTTATCGTGTAGTTTAAAAACACTTCTTTTAGAATTTAAATTAATTTGGCTATTTAAAATAGCCGTTTAAATTTTTAATTATATAATCAATTTTTTTCGTTGATAAATCTAAACTACTTGGCAAATGAATAGAATTTTTTGAGATTTGATATGAATGTTTAAATTTTTTCTTAATAAATTTTTTAATATGCAAAGCTTCATTAATTGGATTTACCATTTGTCTTGCCTCAATTCCTTTTTTTTTTAAATATTTTAAAAGACTATCTCTCTTTCCTTTTTCCTTTAAAGTTATTGTTGTAAGCCAATGGACTGGTTTGCACCATTTTTCAAATTTTCTTATGGTATAGTTTTTGTTTTTTGATAAAAATTTATTGTAATAATTAATTTGTATTTTTCTTTTAGATAAGATTTTTTTAATTTCATGAACTTGTGATAAACCTATTGCTGCTTGAAGATTGGTCATTCTATAATTAAAACCTAACATGGTATGAAAGTATCTTTTTTTTTTAGACATACCGTGATCTCGCATTTCTAGACATTTTAAATAAATTTTCTTATTGTTAGTAAGTATAGCGCCACCCTCACCGGTAGTAATAATTTTATTAGCGAAAAAACTTAAAGTAGAAATATCTCCTAAGGTACCATTAAGTTTTTTTTTATATTTACCTCCAATGCTTTCTGCATTATCTTCAATAAGTTTTAAATTGTATTTATTTTTAATTTTTAAAATTTTACCCATATTGGCTGAATGACCAAACTGGTGTACTACAATTATAGCTTTAGTTCTTTTTGTTATTTTCTCTTCAATTTTGTTTTCATCTATAGTTAATGTTATAGGATTTATATCTACGAGAACTAATTTCAAATTTGATAAAAGAACCATATTTGCTGGAGATATAAATGATAAAGCTGGGCAAATAATTTCATCGTTCTTTTTTAAACCAAGGGATAAAATTGCCAGGTGTAGAGCAGTGGTGCAGCTAGATGTTGCAACACAATACTTGATTTTATGAAATTTTTTTAGAGCATCTTCGAATTTTTTAACAAACTTGCCTTGACTTGAAATCCAAGAAGTTTTTAAACATTTTAAAACATTCTTTTTACCTTTATCTGAAATGACTGGTTTAAATATTGGTATCATAAATTTTTAAATTTTTTGATAGCTGCCATCCACTCATTTGGTAAATTAATATCGTGATAAAAATTTTTATCAATTTCAAAAAAATTAAAACCATCTTTACTTAAGCGCTTATTAAAATTTTTATAGTTTGTAAGCCATGATGGTTTTCCCCATCTTAAATCACCTACATTGTAATAAATTTTAGAGTCTATTCTATTAATATTTGATTGTATTAATTCTTTTTTATATTTTGGTACTAAATAATCTTTAATTTTTTTCATTTGTCTAAAAAATATTTGATCTTTATCTATCGGTATGGCGCCCATAACAATTTTAGTAAACTTACTTTTTTTAAAAATTCTGAAACTTTTTTGTATTAATGAAGAATTAATAAAAGGATTATTATTAATTATACATACTAAAGAGTTGCTATCTCTTATTTGTATTTTTTTGAAAAAAAAATTATGAGTTTTAAAGACATCAGAATTATCTTTAGCTAATTTTTTTGGTCTTAAATGAGGTATCTTAAAACCTAATCTGAGACCCAACTTAGAAATTTTTTTTCCATCAGTTGATAAATAAATCTCGTCGAATATTTTTGATTTTTTAATATTATTATATGTCCAATATAATAAAGGCTTTCCATGAAAAATTTTAATATTTTTATTTGGGATGCCTTTAGAGCCTTCCCTACAGCACACTAAAGCAATTATTTTTTTTTTCATAAATTTAAATATTTGAGTCCCTATTTATTTTAAGTGATTTATAGCACTTTATAAGTTCTTTAATTCCCTTTTCTAAAGAAAATTTTGGTCTCCATCCAGTGGATAGAATTTTTCGATTACTAACAATGTAATCTCTTTGATCTGGATCTTTATCAAACTCATTTATTTTAATTTTAAAGCTTTTGTGATTTTTTTTTATTAATTTACACAACTCTAATTTCGTTAAGTTTGCACTCTCTAATCCTATATTAAATATATTTCCTTTAAGTTTATTAAAATGTTTAATACAAAATTCTATAGCTCTTGCAACGTCACAAACATGAATATAATTTCTTTTAAAATGTGGCTCAAATAATTCAATTTTATTGTCAAAGATAGCTCTATATGTAAAATCATTTACTAGTAAATCGGTTCGTATTCTTCCAGAGAGACCAAATACAGTTGCTAATCGCAAACTAACAAAATTTTTAATTTTTTTTATCTCATTTTCTGCTTTTACTTTCGTAACACCATAATGCGAAATTGGATTTAAAGGGGATTCCTCAGTGCAAAATTCTCCTCTCCTACCTATACCATAACCACTATTTGTTACGGGTAAAATTATTTTGTTTGATGGTTTCGAAAATTTAATTATATTCTTGATTTGATTAAAATTTATTTCAGTTGCTAATTTAGGATTTTTTTTACACGCTGGTGCTCCAACAATTCCAGCTAAGGGCACTATAAATTTATTCTCTTTTACTAACTTGGATAATAATTTTTTATTTCTTACATCACCGTTAATTACGTTTAAATTTTTATGTTTTATTAATTCAAGAAATACATATTGCTGACTAAACGAAAAACTATCTAAAACTGTCACTTTATAATTACTATTCAACAATTCTCTTACTAAAGAAACTCCAATATAACCGCCTCCTCCAGTAATAAATACTTTCATATTAAAACATCTTCCAATATTTGAGTCCATCACTTGAAAAAGAAGCTCTTTCAATTTTTATACTTGAATTTACTTTTTTAAGTTTAGCTATAAGTTTTGATTGATAAATGGAATTTACATAAATTAAAAGATATCCAGATTGTCCAGCACCTAAGATTTTTCCACCTAATACTCCGTTTTTTTTTGCGATATTATAAAATTTATCAAGTTTTTTGTTTGAAGAATTAGAGTTGAGTTGTTTTTTTAAAAACCATGATCTATCCATTGACTCTCCAAATTTATCTAAATCTCCATTAATTAAAAAGTTTTTCATATGTATAGATAAATTTCTCATTTTATTAAAATATATTTTTTTAGATTTAGGATTTTTTTTATATGACAACAATTTTTTAGCTTGAATCAAACTAGAACTTTTCCTTTTACCAAATTTTATTAATAATAAATTATTCTCTAACTCAAGTTCAGTTTTTTTGTCTACTCTTAATCTATTAATAAAGAAGTTCGATTGATATAAATCTATCCAATTAAATCCTCCATATATAGAAGATAAATAATCCTGCCACCCTCCTTTAATTTTACTATCCAATCTCTCAATTTTGTATGCTTCATTTATTAAACTATAGTCATCTACTTCCTCATTATTTTTTAATAGGCTCAATGACTTCAATATAGCTAAAGATAAAATTGATGATCCTCCAAGACCAGTTTGAGGTTCAAAGTCAGAAAAGATTTCTAAATCAAATCCTGTATTTAAATTTTTATTTTTTAAAAGATTTATAATTAGATCGTTTTTTTATAATTCTTAAGTAAATTAAAATTTTTAAAATTAAATGATTTATTATTTGAATAATTGTTTATTGTTATTTTTTCATCTTTTCTTGGATAGAGTGAAACAGTCAAAAATTTTTGTATTGCTGCACTTAATATATAAGACTTATTTTTATTTAAATACTCACTGAAATCAGTTCCGCCTCCAACAAAACTTACTCTTGCTGGAATTTTTACTCGAATACACTTAGGGTGCCTTTCTTCCAATAAAAAATTATTGTAATTTATAATATCAAAAACTTTTTTATTATTATCTAAAACTGGTAAAGATAAATGGTAATTTTTTTCTTTAATTAATTTTTCAAAAATTTGTAAAATTGCAGTTTTTGATTGAGTTTTTTTAGCAAAAGAAAATTTATTGTTATAAACCTTTTTGACAATATCTTGTTTTTTTTTATTTAAAACTCTCCTAATATCTCCATCTGTTATAACACCTATACATTTGTTGCTGTTGTTTACAACCACACCAAAACCCTTGCTGTCAGTGTAAGGCGCTGTCTTGTTGAACACATTAATTACTTTAGAAATTTTGTCTTTTTCTTTAAAAGTAATTAAGTTGATTATTTCTTTGTTCATTATTTGAACGTTATACCAAAAACTTCAATTATCAAAAGAAATAATTAAATTCTTATATTTTAAGGGTTTATTTATATTTATTTCTTTGAATAAATTTTCTGAATCTATTCAAATCTTTTGGTGTGCCTATATCGAAAAATTTTTTTGAGGTATTTATTAGATAATCTAGTTTATTATATTTTAATAAGTTCGGCAATATATCCTCCTCTATTGAGAATTTTATTTTTTTTAATAAAAAATTATTCTTATAAAATAGGTATAAACCGGAATTTATCAAACCTTTCTTTTTATTTTTAATTTTAAATTTGGATAAAATTTTATTTTTAATTTCAAACCTTCCATATCTGGAACCCTTTTCATTAGATTTCAACAAAATAATAGATTTTTTTTGTTTGGCGTAAAAAGATTTTCTAATAATTTTATTTGTGTCAAAATTAAAAAAAGTGTCTCCATTGATAACTAAAAAAGGATTAGATATTGATTTTTTTTTTATTATATTTTTAACAGCACCTCCGGTGCCGAGAAGTTTTTCCTCAGAACAATAATCAAGTTTTAAATTCTTATTATCTCTTATGAATTCAATAATTTTTTTTCTTCTATAGCCTATTGATAAAATAATATTTCTTAAGTTTTTAGATTTTATAGATCTTAAAATATAAAATAAAAAAGGTTTATTTTTTTCAATTGTAATTAAAATTTTTGGCAAATCCTTACTTTTTGATCTTATTCTTTTACCAAGACCGCCACATAGAATAATAAGGTCTAATTTTTTCATGTTGATTTTTAAATTAATATATATATTTAAAATCTGTTTAATGAATAAATTTAAAAAAAAGGCCTTCTTTTTTGATAGAGATAATACATTAATTAAAGACAATGGCTATACATTTTTACCGAAAGATCTAAAATTTTTACCTGGTGTAATAAAAGCAATTAAATATCTCTGCCAAAAAAAATATTTAGTTATAGTTTTAACTAATCAGTCTGGAGTTGCTAGGGGTTACTTTAAAAGAAAAGATGTAGAAAAGTTTCATAAATTTATTAATTTCCAACTCAAGTTATACAACTGTAAAATTGATAAGTTTTATGTTTGTAGCTGCCATCCATTATTTCCCAAAAGAAATAATAAATGTAAATGTCGAAAACCATCAAATAAGATGTTATTAAAAGCAATAAAAGACTGGTCGTTAATCAAGAGTGAAATAACTATGATTGGAGATAAAAAATCTGATAAAATTGCAGCAAAAAAAACAGGTATTAAATTCTTTTATAAAAGTAAAAAGATTAATTTATATTCACAAGTTAAAAAAATTATAAAAGTATAAATGAAAAATATACTGTTTTGTTGCGGAATAAATGAAAAAAATTTAAGGTTAAATATGGTTGTAAGTTACAAACTCGAAAATATTATTTATACAAAAATTTTTTTATGTACCAGTTAAAAATAGGAAATAAAATTATTAATAAAAACTCACCGATTTATATAATCGCAGAAGCAGGTGTCAATCATAATGGTTCCTTAAGTTTAGGGAAAAAACTGATAGATACGGCCGTCAAAGCAAAAGCTGATGCTGTAAAATTTCAAACTTTTGTAGCAGATAACATAATAATTCCAAAAGGGCCGAAAGCGAAATATCATATAGAAACAACCGGTTCTAACAAAAAATTGTTATGGTTTGATTTGCTTAAATCACAAGAAATCTCAAAAAGAATGCATATTCAATTAATTGATTATTGTAAAAAAAAAAAAATTACTTTCTTAAGCACTCCTTACGATAATGATAGTGCATTGCTCTTAAATGAATTAAATATACAGGCTTTCAAGATTGCATCAACCGATAACGATAATTACCCCTTTATCTCATTTTTAAAAAAAATGAAAAAACCGATTATTTTGTCTACAGCAATGAGTAGCTATAATGAAGTTAAAAAAGCCTATAAATTGTTACAATCGTCAAAATTTAGAAACTTTGCCATAATGCAATGCACAGGAAACTACCCTACTAAAATTGAAAATGTTAATTTAAATGTAATTGATGTTTATAATAAAAAATTTAAATGCCCAATAGGTTTTTCCGACCATACTCAAGATTCAACGTCAGCAATTGCCTCGGTTGGTAAAGGAGTTAAAATAATTGAGAAACACTTTACACTCAACAAAAAACTAAAAGGACCTGATCACAGAATGTCATTAGAGCCATTAGAATTGATAAAATTTGTTAGAGAAATTAGAAATGCTGAGAAAGCTTTAGGAAATAGTAAAAAAATTGTAATTAAAAGCGAAGTATCTAACAGAAAAAAATTAAAAAAAAGTTTAGTTTCATCTATCTTTATCACAAAGGGTCAAAAAATTACTAGAAATTTAATAAGCATCAAAAGACCAGCTTACGGATTAAGGCCAGTAGATATAACAAAGATTATAGGCAAAAAAGCAAAAATAAATATTAAAAAAAATTGAATATTAAAAAAAGAGATGTTCAAATAATAATGTTTTATGTTTCTACAACATTTATTGATGACCATAAAAGTGTTCATATAGCAATTAACAAGCTATTAGAAAAAAATATAAAAAATATTGAATTAGGATCTAATCATATTTGGGAAAAAAAACTAAAATTTAATAAAAATAATTTTATAAATTTTTGTGTACACAATTATTTTCCAGTACCAAAGAAAAGTATGGTTTTAAATGTTGCGTCTCAAAATTTAAAAATAAGAAAAAAAAGTATTAAAAGAATAAAAAATTCAATTCTTTTTAGTAAAATGATTTCTGCAAAACTTTACACATTTCATCCAGGTTTTTTAACTGATCCTAAGGGATCAAATATTGCAAAAAATAACTATGATTTTCTTTGGAATAGTAAAAAATTAATTAATGCTAATTACGATAGATCCTGGAAAAAAATGATTCAATCTTTAAAAGAGATTGTTAAATTTGCTAAACAGCATAAGGTAACAATCGCAATTGAAACAGAGGGCTCTTTAAGTGCAAAAAATCATTTATTAATGCAAAAACCCGAAGAATTTAAAAGACTTTTCAAACAATTTAAAAAAGAAGATTTAGGAGTTAATTTAAACATCGGTCATTTGAATTTAGCTTCAAAAGCTTTTAAATTTAATAAGTTTAAATTTATAAAAACTATTCAAAAGTATATCAAAGCCATGGAAATAAGCCATAATTATGGAAAAAATGATGATCATCTTCCAGTCAAAAGAAATAGTTGGTACTGGAAAATAATTAAGGATGAAAAATACGATAAAATTCCAAAAATTTTAGAATTTCGTAATACAGATGTTAATGAGATAAAAAAAATATACGATATGTTAAATAAATAAAAAACTTTTTAACAAACTTTATAAAAGTGAAAAAAATTGCTTACATATTTTATTATAAATTTAACAAAATGAAATATGCTCAATATGGGCTTGAATATTTAAATCAATTTTTAGAAATAAATGTTTTAGATGTTAGTGGGTCTCATGAAAAACAAAAAATAGATGATGTTTACGAGGAAAAAATTAATAAAATATTTTTTCTGAAAAGTGCAAAGGAAGTTAGAAAAACTTTGATAAATATTTCACCGGATTATATTGTTTTAGATGTGCCAGAAAGCTTTGAAAATGAGATTTTAGAGATTACTAGAGATTTAAGTTTTAAAAGTTTGAAATTTTATACTTCTCAAACAATTAATGTAAGTGAAGGTTTGAATTTGATCCCAAAAATAAAATATTTCATTCAATTAATATTCATACATTTAGATTTAAAATCTTTTTTTTATATTTTTTTTGAAAAAATAAAATTATTCATATTTTCGTTAATTAATATCTTTTTGAAAAAAAAAAAAGTTTTTTATGCAGATAAATTTTTCATAGCAGGAGATAAAGCAATGCCTATTAAATTTAAAAAAAATGAAAAAAACTTTGAGGTTATTCATGTACATAGTTTAGATTACCAAAATACTTTGGATTATAAGTTTCAATCTAAGGAAAATTTTAATAACGGAAAAAACGCCGTTTTTTTGGATCAAATACTTCTTAATCATCCCGACTACAAATTAGTCGAAAACTTTCCTTGTCCAGTAACCAATAAATACCTTCATGAATTAAAAAATTTTTTTAATTTTATTGAAAAAAAATTTAATTATAAAATAGTTATAGCATTACATCCTCGATGTAATGATAATACTTTAAATTTATATGAAAATTTTTTTAAACTAAAATGTTTTAGAAATAAA
>MDTB01055125.1_pt1 | contig 11376 bp, 10 predicted proteins | sample 811161 | NCBI WGS metagenome assembly MDTB01 (sample SAMN05326650, study PRJNA326480) | marine metagenome | isolation source: seawater | place: Mediterranean Sea | collected 2009
CAAACGCTTTCATTTTTTACTCTGCTGCGACCTGTTCCAGATGGGCTTTTTCAACTTTAACTGCGCTGAACTTAAATTCTGGGATTTTGCCAAAAGGATCTACTGAAGGATTTGTCAAGATATTAGCTGCTGCCTCAACATAGGCAAATGGTAAAAAAACCATATCTTCAGAAACCGCACGATCGGCACGAGCCATCACAACGATACTACCACGCTTTGTCGTTAGCCTCACATGTCCACCAGGTTCAACTCCAATATCCCTTAGTGTTTTGGGGTGTAAGGAGCAATTAGCCTCTGGCTCAACCGCATCCAGAACGCTCGCACGACGAGTCATAGAGCCCGTATGCCAATGCTCTAATTGGCGTCCGGTGGTGAGGATCATGGGATAATCGGCATCGGGCGTATCGTCCGGTGCAATTACGCTGGCAGGTGTAAAGCGCGCCCGTCCATCCTGACGCGGGAAGCCATCCCCAAACACAATCGCTTGACCAGGATCATCTTCGGATAAAGATGGATAAGTGACCGCATTTTCATTCGCGAGCCTATCCCAAGTTATATTATCAAGCGAACGCATGTTGAGTTTCATTTCTGCAAAGACATCAGCCGGACTTTGGTAACCCCAACCAAGGCCCAGGCGATTGGCCAATTCCACCTCAATCAACCAGTCTTCTTTTGCGGCTCCAGGCGGTGACACAGCCGGACGACCCATTTGGACCTGACGGTTCGTGTTAGTCACTGTTCCACTTTTTTCCGCAAATGCACTGGCTGGTAGGATCACATCTGCGTAGTTTGCAGTTTCCGTAAGAAAAATATCCTGCACAACCAAATGCTGAAGCTTAGCAAGTGCATCTCGGGCATGTTCGACATCCGGATCCGACATGGCTGGATTTTCGCCCAAAATATACATGCCATGGATATGACCGTCATGCACTGCGTCCATAATCTCAGTCACCGTCAGCCCTTTTTCAGGGGAAAAATCTCCAGAATTCCAAACAGATGTAAAGGCACTTCGTACCCCATCATTTGTGACTGTCTGGTAATCAGGCAAAAACATCGGAATCAATCCTGCATCAGAAGCACCTTGGACGTTGTTTTGGCCTCTGAGCGGATGGAGCCCTGACCCTGGTCTACCAACCTGACCCGTCATAAGTGCTAAAGAGATAAGGCACCGGCTATTGTCTGTACCGTGAATATGTTGGGATACCCCCATACCCCAAAATATCATGCCAGCTTGTGCTCCAGCAAATGTTCTAGCGACATCCCTCAGCACATCAGCTTCAATACCACAAAGCTCCGCCATCTTTTCCGGCATAAAATCTTTGAGATGCTCTTTCTCAGCTTCCCAGTTCTCTGTGTATGCTTCGATGTATTGCTGGTCATAAAGCCCTTCTTCCACGATCACATGCATGATCGCATTGAGCATTGATACATCTGCTCCAGGTCGGAATTGCAGCATGTGAGAAGCGTATCGCTTGAGTGCCTGACCACGCGGATCCATGACAATCAGTTTACCACCGCGCTTGGTAAATTGCTTAAAATAGGTCGCCGCAACCGGGTGATTTTCAATCGGGTTCGCCCCGATCACAATCGCAACGTCCGCGTTTTCAATTTCGTTGAAAGTTGCCGTCACCGCAGCTGAACCAACATTTTCCATGAGCGCAGCAACAGATGAGGCATGGCATAGTCGCGTGCAGTGATCCACGTTATTGTGGCCAAAACCCTGACGGATGAATTTCTGGAAAAGATAGGCTTCTTCGTTAGTGCATTTTGCGCTACCAAATCCTGCAACCGATGCACCACCAAAACGGTCTTTGAGGTTTTTTAAACCATCTGCTGCGAAGTCAAGCGCCTCATCCCAGCTGGCTTCACGGAAAACCGCTTGCCAGTTCGATGGATCAACGTTCAATCCCTTTTTCGGTGCATCCTCTCTGCGAATAAGTGGTTTCATCAACCGATGCTCATGATGGATATAGTCAAACCCAAACCGACCCTTAACGCAAAGTCGCCCTTCGTTAGCTGGACCATTAATGCCTTCAACAAATTTCACCTTATTATCTTTGACCTTCAGAGACACTTGGCACCCTACACCGCAGAAAGGACAAACGCTTTTCACCTCACGATCATAATCCGCACTATCCCCAACCTGAGCATCGTCCAGCACAGTCGCAGGCATCAAAGCTCCGGTAGGACAGGCTTGTACGCACTCACCACAAGCCACACAGGTGCTGTCTCCCATAGGATCAGCAAAATCAAAGGTTGGATAGGCATCATGCCCACGGCCCGACATGCCGATAACATCATTAACTTGTACTTCACGGCAAGCACGTACGCAAAGACCACACTGAATACAGGCATCTAGATTGACCCGCATAGCCACATGGCTGTCATCGAGAAGCGGGATACGATCTTTCTCAAGTGCGGGAAGTCGGCTGTCGCTTACACCATTCAGCTCTGCCATCTCCCACAGATGGGAAGATTTATCATGGGCAGCCTGTTGTTCCGGTTGATCCGCCAATAACATTTCGACAACCATCTTACGCGCATTTTCTGCACGTTTTGAGTTGGTCGAAACAACCATACCTTCGCTAACTTCCCGAATACAGGAGGCTACAAGCGTTCTTTCCCCTTCAACCTCTACCATACAAGCACGGCAATTCCCGTCAGGCCGGTATCCAGGCGCAGGCTTGTGGCACAAATGAGGGATCATAAGTCCACGACCATTCGATACCTCCCAAATAGTCAGACCGCGATCAACCTCAACACTCACACCATCTAGAGTAATACTAATTGTGCTAGACATAAACCATAGTCCACTTACAAAATGCTCAACTTAGAGCTTTGTTGAATTTGCCTTATCCTGCCACGAATTTTAAAGTTCAAACGGCATTGGGTACAGACACTGCGCCTAATAATGTTAAGAATGCCTTTTATTGGCGACTTACGCTAATTGAAATAAGTAAACACGCCATAATGATGGGTTATAATACCGCGTGTACTGATTTTTTGAATGCTTCAATTATTGGAAGTGGCGGAGAATATTCTTTTGTTGATAGGCCGACAGTATTAGAAATCGTTGGCTCAATAAGGTAAAACTTCTCTACAAGACCTAAATCAAAAAATGTTTCCGCTAGCTCCTTCGGCGCAATAGTGGCCGTATGCCCATGGGCTACCTGGGAAATAACCGATGTGAAGTCACTTGCCTGAGCTACAACATTAGGCGATAGCTTTAAATCACGAAAAATTCCGTCAATTAATTGTCGATTTCGCATACCTGGTGTCAGCAGGGTCAGCGGGATCTCACAGATGTCTTTCCATCGCACCTTTTCAGTTAAATTTTTCAATAACTCGGGCTTTGAGATGAGCATATAAGTTTCGCTGTAAAGTTTTGTTGTAATCTTTGGATCTGCATCCTCAAAATACAATATCCCTGCATCTATAGAAAAATTGTTTATCCCTCTCACAATTTGAGCCGTTGACAAAGAATAAATTTCAATATCCACCTTCGGGAAGTTTTGCCTCAGTTCAGCCGTTGCAACTGCAGCAAAGCTTGTCGCTGTTGGAATAACTCCTAGAACTAAAGTACCAGATAGTTCGTTTTTTACGGCTTTTATCTCCTGCTGCATTGCTTCTGCATCAGATAAAAGCCTTCGGGCCCACTTTAAAACAAGTTCACCTTCTTTAGTGAACCCAATGAAATTATTACCTCTTCTTACTAAAGGTAGTTTAAGACGATATTCCATGTTGCTTATACGTTTGGAAAATGCCGGCTGCGAAATATTGCACTCTGAAGCAGCCGCAGAAAAGTTTTTGTTGCGCTCAAGTGCTAACAATAGCTCCAGGTCGCGAAAATCAGACATTAGCTTTACCTCTATACGGAATATTCAGCATTTGTGATGCTTCCAGGTTGCGACCGGAAAATGCCACTTCAGACGTGTTTTTAAAGATTAGGGCTGCCATCGACAGGCTGACATTAACTTAAGGCCACTTTACTATTTTTAGGTTGCTAGGACAAATCTAACTAGTGATAATTCGATGGTCAACGTTTCACTTGGTTTTATCTAACCTCGAAATAATCGTTTCAAATATTTATCTGAAACCGTTCTTAGGTATAAAAATAAATGAATGTAGTGGCAAACTTACATACACGTTATCTGAAAAACATCAGTTTTAGTATGTAGTTAATCGATAAAAGCTTTCAATATTCCTAGCAACCACATCAAAGGTTTGCTGATAACTTAAAAGATCGTTTTCCATTAAATCGCATATTATCAGTCCTGAAACAGTTGGTTTATTGTCTGCTATCAAGCCACGATGTCTTGCCACATTCAATGCCTCTTCGCAGCAATCGATTTTTTCAGTTAAAAAACAATGCCTAACGATTAAATCAAAGTATTTATCTTCACAGCCTTTAACCACCAGCCTTCTCCCAACCAGAGTATTTATGCTTGCGCGATGCTTTGCTGGCAAAATTTGTTTAATATCATTTTTCGATTAAATCAATCGATTAAAAGTCGCAATTAAGAGCCTTTTAATAGCACCGAGCCATTTAAGAACTTGAACTATATTTTTTCATTTACTAAAAGCTGCCCCAACTTTTTCGCCTCATCTGGAAAACAGACAGCAGCTAAAATTAAGGTGGAGTTAAGAAACTGCCTGCTATCATTACCCTCGCAAAGGATAAATGCATGCGCTGACGCCGCTTCATCTTGCCCATTTACTTTGCAGCGGATGATATTCATCAACCCTCTCTCGTGTTCTGTTAGAAGTTTTGAGCAAACTTCACAGTCTGCATTGTTAAATTTAAATTCAGATTTTCTCGCCTCCCGCATTGATTGAATTGCCGATAGTATTGCAAGTGCAACATATGGACCCTGATCAGAATTGAAGTTTTTAATTGAATAGTCGTTTGCATCAAGCCAGGTTTGTTTTGACGGTTCAGCGAAAGTCATAAAATAATATCGAGCCACCTTAAGTACTTTAGCCTCGCAAGAACTAAGTTTGAATTTTTGTGCAGATTTTTCTGAAGGTAAATCATCGCATTTATTTTTTTTGTCAGCCATAAGTCACTCCAGAAAAGAAAAACGAAAATGCATACTATGCTTGAAGCATAGACATTCAGCGCCTTGCTCCGTTGTTTGAATAGCTTGGCGAGGTTACGTAACAGAATTCCATAGACCAGGTAATGTCAAGACAAACTTGACAGTTTTTGTCGGAAAATATAAAAATGAATATAGGTAATAGTTGTGGCCTCGGTTTGCGTAAGAAAAACCGATATTAAGTCAACCAAATTAAAGTTTCGGATTGTGAAAAATGTTGCCCACTGGACTGCAATTAACTCAATATACATAGCGATGAATAGATTCAAAAATTCCCGTAATTTAGAATACATTTTTAAAGTTATAGCGAGATCGTAATAGCAATTTAAGAAAAGTTGTTGTCTTCAAAAACTTTAACTTAATAAAAGGCGATACATGCGAATATCATACACTTTACGTGTCTCCCAGCACATGTAGGTCGAAAGACCTTGTATAAATTGACAAAATCAGAAGCCTTCCGAAAAACTCGCAAAGGACCTGGTGGAATAAAGATTTATGTCTAAGTAATCCAATTTTTGAAGACTTTGGATTTGTGATTTAACAGCCATAATTATTGAAAATAAACTCTTATAACCTGTGGCCTCAATATCTCAGGCTGAACAATGCGCGTGACTTTAATTTGGTCAAATAAATAATAGGTGAGTGAGGTTATAATGTCAGATGACTTAAATGATGATAATAGACTGCCACAATGACTTAGAGACTCATCTGATCGAATAATCAATTATATGAACTCCGATCATGCAAACTCGATAATATCATCGTTAAATGTACTGTATGAAATCAAAAATAAAAGTGCTAAAATAATGATTTTAGAGGTCGATGGATATCACATTTTGTCCAACGGTGAAAGACATTTTATACCTTTTTCGAGGAACTGTAAATCAGTTGAGGAATACAAAACCGAATTAATAAAACAGGCTCAGCTCTACAGATCATTTTAATTTTAATTTCCAACTAAACTAGAGATTCACTTAAGAAAATTATCTTGAATTATCGGTTTCTAGTCTGTCAAATGTAGCGTTGCGGTTGTCTGGTACCCAATTCCAAAACCAAAAGTTGTCACTTTCCATCAAACGTTACTTTTGTTTCGTTTGCTCATCCTGGAAAGTTGCAAATTAATCGCTAAAAGAAAAATTCACACGACTTTCAGCATTATCATGCAATACAGCAATATATTAATTAATTTAATTAAGCTTTTCCCTCTGTACTTCGAATGCTCTTCGTTTTTTATCTGGTAGGCCGTATTAAATTTTCGAACAAATTCGATTGATCATCATAAATTGAGAAAGATTCTAACTTTTTAGGCAACGGTAATCACATGCATAATTTAACAGCACGAGGGACAGTGGTTGATTTACCTTTAAATATTTTTTTATCAGATTCTTCTATTTTGGAGGATGAAAAAATAGTGAAGGCGTCAAGCTCGCATTAGATTACTCACATTTCACCTGCCTTGGTTATCGACAAGACGAAATCGATCCAATCATGCCATATGCCGCACATGTTCACCTTAGACAGACACGAACGGGTGCGCTTCAAACAAATTTTGACCACGGCACCCTTAAAGAATCTGCAATGCTCGGCGTGTTGCGGGATGACGGCTATACTGGTGCGCTTTTTATCGAGCCGGTTAATCAGGACTATTTGAATAGGTTATTCGAAGACATGCTAACGGAATTTATCACTTTACGCGACTGCTAACTCAAATGAAAAGACAGCCAATAGCAACGCCCACAGAAGTGCATGATTTCAAATGGAAATCAATGGGCGGCAAAGCTTTTAGATTACGCTGCGTCGCGAGACTTGAAACATTTCCCAATAACTGCCCACACCGTAAAATTCATCCCTTTTAAATCGGATATTAACGAGAGGCATACTCTTATCCTGAGGCTAAAAAAGGTATTCAAAAGAGCCAGATGACTAAAAAAGTTGAATTTTGTCACCAACGTTTACTGTACCACTTTTCAATATGGAACAATTAAGTCCTGATCTATGCTCCATCAAATCACAAACATCTTTTCAAATAACCAAATTGAGATAACGGCAAGGAGTATTAAGTCTTCCCCCGATAAGCAATACCTCTCCCACGCGAAAGCGCTTACCGACCAGTTGATTTAATGGCACGTCCCGCGTGGTCAAGTTTCGACGATGTTCCGTTGGTTCTAGAATAATGTTATGGTCTCGCTTTAGGGCCTCTAAAGTCTCGATCTCAATAAGGGTTACTTCGCGAATACCCTCTATTTCAGAATACTTGCCGGTTCCTCGTTGATAGCGATCTCCCTCTATGCCTGACCCAGCAAGCAATAGTCCTGATTTATGACTTTTCATATCATGCCCAGCAGCTGGAGTTGTGTGGATTTTTAAGAGTTCGCCTTGCCAAATTAAATAATTTTTGCCTTCAAACTATTGATAATCTCACTTGTTAACTGCCAACCAGTATTAAAGAACGTAACTAGGGCTGCAGTCAATATTTTTAACAAGGAACTATTTCACATCTTCCTTGCGTAATAGTGCCTAACCAAGCTTCAGTTCTACTTCCGTTTTCATTGGTAACATGCAGTGGCTCAATTTCATCTAGCCAAGCTAAAGCCTTATCTTGAGTAGACATCACTTGGTCGATCTCGTCATAAATATTTGTGACAACAAATGCATTTTCTTCTGTTTGAATTGTAAATGTCTTAAGATATGAAAAAAGTGGGTCAGTATCGGCCCTTGATTGAGCCTTAAGGAAATCTTCAACGCAACCCAGTTTCACAGTAAATTTTATGTGGCTAACAAATTGTTTGTTCATGTATTTACTCTTCTCATCGAAACTAGAGTAAAGCATTTTAGTTTTTTGAAGTTTTTAGTTGTTCAAGAAATTATCCATATATCACACAGCCTATAGTTTTCAGATGGTTGTCCAAACCTTCTGGAATATGATTGCAGAAAGGAACCAGCATTGTGGAACAACAACTAGTTTCCAAAGCCCCAACAGCTTACAACGGCCTTTAGAAGCCGATGTAATTTATTAATGACGCCAAGGAGCAGCCGGAAGCCCAACTCAAATGTGGGGAATTTAGGCATCAGGTCTTACGGCAGATAAAAAGATTATGAAACAAATCTTTCACAGTGGTTTTGGTTGACTAAGAATATGTTTCCTATTGTTTACATAGCCAAGGATCGGTCACTATAATACATATACATTAAGTCAAGTGGTTGAAAAATGGGTTTATTGAAGATTGAAGTAGATTTGTTAATTAGGGCAAAATGGATTTTCCCTGTTAATGGGTCTGCAGATTCCATTCAAAATGGCGAAGTGGCAATCAAAGATGGGAAGATCAAATATCTTGGGTCAAAAATGCCAGAAAATTGGCAGGCCAAAAATGTAGTTGATTTGCCAAATAACGCCTTGTTACCAGGTTTTGTTAATTCTCATTGTCATGCTGCTTCAACGGTGTTCAGAGCTCAGTCTGAAGATGGCGAAGGCGGTCGTGCCCTTTATACCGTAGCATTTCGCGGAGAAGGCCTAATTGAATCAGACGACTGGGCGATTATGGCAAAACTTGGCGTTTTGGAGATGGCGAAAGCTGGCATTACAACTTTAAACGACTTCTGGTACGCTCCTGACGATATGGGCGAGGCTGCCCTTGCGACGGGATTAAGGATGCAGCTTGCTACCGAAATCTTAGATGTAGACAAGAACTTAATCCCAAATGGAGATTATACCCGTTTTTCCAATATTGGTGAACGTACACTACGGAATGGAGTGGAGGCCGCGAACCGATGGCATGGACGCAATAACGGGTTAGTTACATCTCGTTTAGGTCCACATGCTATTGATACAGTTTCCGAGGGCCTATTTAGGGAATGTGTAAAAGAAGCCCGTAAAAATGGTTGGGGCCTGCACACGCACGCGGCACAATCTCGTCAAGAAGTGGATTACATTCGAAAAAAAACCGGTGTTGGTCCGGTTACCTGGCTAGGCGATCTCGGCTTATTGGGTTCAGATTGGGTGCTAGCACATCTTACTTTTGCTGATAATTCTGATCTAAATGCTGCTCTAGAGCACGATATTGGTTACGCCCACGCCGCTAGCATTTATCCACGTCGCGGCACCTATCCTGACCTGAATGGTGCCAGGTCAAAGGGCATACGAAGTGGCATGGCGTCAGATTGGCTCTTAAATGATCCATTTGAAATTATGCGAGTAATGTTGAGCGCTACAAGATTAGCGGCCAGTGATTATAAAGCACTTTCTAGCTACGAGGCTTTGGAACTCGCCACAGCCGGTGCAGCTGATGTTATAGGTCTCGGCGATCGTATCGGACGCCTAAAAGTGGGATATGAAGCAGATATTATTTCAGTAGCTTTAGACAGGCCACATATGCAGCCGTTTTATGGAACAGTGACCTCTCTAGTATGGCATGCAAGGGCAAGTGATGTCACCCATAGCTGGGTTAAAGGCAAACCTGTTGTAGTAGATGGAGAAGTTGAAGGCATCAACGAACGTGATGCTTTAGATACTTTTCAGTCAAGACTAAATCATCTTGGTGAAATTATACGGTCTTTGGGAGGTGTAACTAGAACAGACCCTTGTCCATGTTGCACTTGAGTAGCAGAAATAATTTCCGCAGATAAATCCGTTATTGAAACGTTCTAATGGATAAGATTCAACTTTTGAAAAGCCGCGGCTTGTATCTTATCTGAGCGCCTACAATGCGTGAGTGTAAAACAATAGACCTATTGAATGTTTGAGGAAGTCTACGCGTTATGTAGGATCTTCTAATATCTATTTTACAACTGTTCGTTGAATAAATGCCTCAATAGTAAAATTGATATTGCCAAAGCCGGTCCAATCCCAAAAGCGAATAGAAGCGTTCCTAAACCTACAACACCACCGAGCAACCATCCAAGAATTACAACTGTGACTTCAATGCCTCCCCTTACACCGGCTATTGGTAGATGTGTAATGCGTTGAAGGCCAGTCATTAATCCATCCCTTGGACCAGGACCTAGATTAGATATTAGATAAATCGCACCACCAACTCCAGTCACAAAAACACCTGCCGCAGCTAACAAAACCTTTAATATAGTTGTCTCAAAGCTTGGTAAATAAGGAAGGCTAAAATCTATCACAAGTGCAATTACAACTATATTTAAAAAAGTTCCGAGGCCTGGTATTTGCTTTAATGGCAACCACAAGAGTAATACGCATGAACTTATAACAGCAGTGGACGTGCCAATAGAACAAGTCCAATGTTTGGATACTCCTTGCGCAAGAACTGTCCACGGGCTAACGCCAATGCCAGCGGCAATCAACAATGCCTCGCCTAAACCAAAAATTGTTAACCCAATCAAGAGCATTAAAACGGAAACGGATGCTGGCCTGATTGTAAGTGTTTCTACCGATGTCCAAAAAAGTTTTGGAGTAGACTTCACTTTTAAAATGTCAAAGATCATTTTTTGATTTTCAGCGATTCAACTCTTACATATATACTCTCAAGTAGGAGTAGTTCACGAGAAAACACCAATCAATAAAATTACTTAATAAATCTTTCAAATATGCCAAAGCCTTCGATCAGTGAATAACTACTACGCCTCAACGTAATAACAAAATCTATTGGAATAATTCCTCATGAGACCCTAATCAAATATATTTGACTGGTTATCTTTTACCATATTTGTATGCCGACCAAAACACTTTCTGGCTGTCGACACCCGCTGTTAGAGGATCTCTAGGGGATACTTAAAGTAAAACATATAAACTTGAGCGTTTTAACTCCATCCAGTAATATGATCAACCATCTCCGCCGGACATTCAACTGATCATAAGTAATCATGCGGTGGATGACCCAAACTACGTATTGTGAAGTCTAAGGCATTTTTATTTTCAGCACTTCTTATCTGCGACACTTGTCGACATTGCTTTGGATTTTAGGTATAGTGTTTTGGAATAAGTATATTGCAACTCGTCAACTTAGCCCGAGTAACTAAATGACACCAAATTGTTTGTCTATTTCATTTATATAGTATTGAGTGCATAGAAATTTTCTAAGGAGCGCAACCAGCAGAGGATTGGAAAAAATGGAGGCGTATAATAAGTCGCTTTTATTAGTAGGTTAAACTCACGAAACCATGTTTTGAATATATTCTCAAAAAGAACTTGGATGTCATCTGAGCAAATAAATTTTATTGAATTTCAAAGGTCATCGCAGTGACAAAAAAAAGTCCAAAAAAAATAGGATTTATCGGATCAGGTATCATCGGAACTGGCATGGTGCAAAATCTTCTTTTA
>MDTB01061390.1_pt1 | contig 11376 bp, 7 predicted proteins | sample 811161 | NCBI WGS metagenome assembly MDTB01 (sample SAMN05326650, study PRJNA326480) | marine metagenome | isolation source: seawater | place: Mediterranean Sea | collected 2009
AAATATATTGATTAAAGGAAGATCACAAAAACATAAATCTGATCTTCGATCAGATTTGTTCTGATATTATGATTGCTTTGCAGTCGATTCAGCGTAGCTGAAAATAAATATTCTATAGAAACAACAAGTTGATCAACAAGTTGATCAACAAGTTGATCAACAAGTTGTTTCAAATCAATTTTTATTGAACGAATTTAATAAATATATTATTTATTAAAGTCTAAATATTATATAATGATCCAACTATGGTCAGTATGGAATTTTTCATGGTTTGTTTTAGGATCAAATAAAATAGTACCTTTTAATAATCCATTAAAAACATCTATTTTTGTAACTAGTATTTTAGGAGGCTATATGATTTATGTATATCCAAGAAAAATTATAATTAAAATTGGTAATTATAAAATAAAGCCTTCATACCCATTTCTTATTTTTGGTGATTTAGTAATTCATCAAATTCCTATGGCTTACGTTTGTTATCTTAATTATAAGGGTGATAATAAAGATGATAATACATGTGGAGCATGGGTTCTAGCACCATTTACAGGATGGTATTTAACTAATAAATTTTTAAATATAAACGTGGATAAAATTTATGGTATTAAAATGAGATATTTAATTGCATCAGCATGCACTCTTTTCGCAGGTCATACATTATGTCATCACTTTTTTAAAGGAAATTAAATAATAAAAAATATTTAATATATGTTTATATATAATGGAAAGAATCAACAATGTTAATTCAATGCCAGGAATATGCATGTCCGACTTAATTATGTATTTCATAATTATATCATTTTTTTGTTATACATTTTACAAATATTTGGCCAAAAGAACAATTAATATAGAAAACTTTGATTCAACTGATAAGATTACTTATTCAATTGACGGCCATCCTATTAGTATAAATGATAATGATAATGATAATAATCAAGAAAATAGTCACCAATATAGTCATGATATAAACGTATAATTTAAAATAATAAGTGAATCATTTTAATTTTAATAAAATTATTTTATAAATCTTATTAAAATGAAGATAAATATTGAATTAATTAAAAAAATTTTTAGTGGAAAATTAAAAATTAATAAAAATGATGAAAAAATAAAATTATCAAAGTTCGAAGAATATATTCCAATGTACGACATATATTCTGATAAAATTTATCCAATTAATAAAAAAAATCTATATTCAAGACTAATTTATAATCATTATAGATTTATTAATCATGAAGTTTATGATTGGATCAACAATAAATTTAAAAAAAATGGGTACGAAAATGATAAACAAAATTTAGAAATATTAAAAAATTATAATATTGAAATTTTATATGAAACCTCTTTAAAAACAGTATTTAAAAATAGTTCAGAACTAGGGTTATCAATTTCAATTTGTAAAAGAAATAGTTTTAATAAATTTTTTAATCACATTACACCATACTATTCTAGAGATGAATTAATTAAATTAGGATTAAATATGGGTGTAATAAAAGAAAAAGATAAAATAGATATACAAGATAGTAAAGTTCATTATGAAATTTGTAAAAAAATATCAAAAAATGATTTTTCTTTTGAAGAAATATTAGAAAATGGTAATTATATTATAGATAAAAAACTTATTTCACTAATATCATTTTACTCTTTTATGGGAAGTTATTTTATGAATAATCTTTTGAGAACAGAAAATAACCCAGATATATCAAATCCTTACTATAAAATGATTCAAAAACTATCACTAGGTATAGTTGATTCTCCTAAGCTTAATAATGAATATTTTATATATAGATTTATTTGGGATGATTTTTTTATAAGAAATTTAAAAATAGGAGAAGTTTTTGAAGATAAAGGATTTATTTCAACAACTAGAGATCCATTTTATTCTCCAAATAATGAAGTTAAGTTTGGAATTGTCTTAGCAAAAATAAAAATAAATCCATCGTTAACAAAATCTTTATTAATAGAAAACTTTTCACTATTTCCAAAAGAACAAGAAATACTATTAATTCCTAATACACAAATTAAATTAGTATCAAAAGATGAAAATTTTAAATATTTTCATGTTAATGAAAATTATCAAAAAAATATCACCAAAAAATACGAATTTGAATTAATCGGAAATAATTTTAAGGAAGACAAGAGAGTAAAATATGTAGAAGAACTAGAACCTATTATATTGAGCGATGATAGTTTAGAAAACTATAATTCAGATAAAATAGGAATTATTAACGATTTTATAAAAAAATACAAAAAAAATAGTGAAAAAATTAAATTTGATAATTTTATTGATATTCAATGGTACTCAAAAATTTTAAAACAAACTAAATCTTACAGAATATTTTACCATTGGTTTGATGGTACAGATTCTTACGAATTATTTTATAAAAATAAGAATAAAGATGGTATGTTTTTTATTATATATGATGAATTTTACTATCCATATATAAATATTGAATTTGGTGATAATATGATAATCAATAATTTAAATAAATATTATTACTATAATGATAAAAAAAGAATTGATACATTTGATTTTCTATTTATTGTAGAACTAGCAAAAATATTTAGATATCCAAAATTTGAATTAAATGGAGAATATGAAAATTTTTCTCAAATGAATAAAGATATTATCAATAACGATTATAAAATAGCTAGTTATACTAATTTATATAGCAGATCTTTGTATGATTACATAAAAAATAAAAAAATATTTTATGAAGATATATCAAAAAATAGTATTTTTAAAAATTTAAAACTGTTTAATTTGAAATTAGGCTACTGGAAAATTGACAAATTAGAAAAATCAGAAATTCCTGATGAACTAAAAAATAAATTTGAAGAAAAAACAATAAAATCAACGAATTTAAAAGATTTCATTATTGAAATTATCGAAAATCATATGATGTTTTATCCTAAATTAAAAGAATATTACCAAAACATATTTAACGAATTATATATTGAATTTGATGTAAACTTATACTTTAGAAATATTGATTCAAATGATTCAACATTGTTAAACCAAGATATTCCTTATAGTTCAAATGCAATAGAAAATGATCCTAATTTTAAAATGGTTTTTAGGCAGATAGTGAGAAGAATAGTCTAAAACAGCTTCCTATTATAATATTATAAATTCTAGCAATAATTATACTTGCAACAACATCGGTCACATAATGATCTCCTAAATATACTCTACTGAAAGCCACCAAATAACTAATTAAAGATAAAAATTGCTGCTCATTATTCCCGATATTAAAATTACTAATTATAACTAATTTTAGAATTTCTGATAAAAAAGTATGTCCACTAGGAAATGAATTACTATCAATGTTTCTTTCATTTAATTTTTTAATTTTTTTATTATTTTCAAATGGTCTTTTCCTTTTATATTTTAATTTAATACAAAAAATAGAGATAATACCAATTAAAATAATATACATATCTTTATTATTAATTGCACCACAAACGTAAAGAAGCACTAGAATTATTGTAAAAAAGTCATAATCAAATGCTCTTGTAAAATATTTTAAATATTTTAAACAATTATATTTTTGTAGTAATATTATAAAATTTTCTTCTAATAGCTGTAACATTAAATTAAACTTGATTTTATTTTCATATGATGTAACTATATCATATGAATCTAATTTTACCACGGAAAATCTGCATATCTTGATTTTATAATTCTTTCTCCTCCCTCACAAATATAACAGCATAATTTATGTCTATCCAAACCATCATAGCAATCTAATTTATCTTTTGTACACTTTTCTTGAAATAACAAATAGTTAAATTTAGGATTATCTATATTCTTATTTATTCCTGCAAAGGGTCTCATATTACACTCTCTGTAAACATTATTCCAGAAATCTTTTGTAAATATAATATAATTGTACTTTCTATCACTCTTAACAAGTTGTATCATAAATTTTATTAATTTTAAGAAAATAGGATTACCAGGTGGAGATGCAATAACACCTTGGTAAATTGTATCTCTTACTATTGATAAAACTGAATAAGTATAATTTTTATTAAATATATCAGATAGAGGCTTGATTAATTCTGTCTTTATATCCAAATATACTCCTCCAAATTTATATAACCAACAATATCTAAATAAATCAGCTTTATGAGCACCTTTTAACAAATTAAATGTTCTTAATACATCAGCTCTATAATTCTTTTTAAGAAATTCAATAATTTCATCATCATCAAAAATAATATGTTTATAATCAGATGCAAATTCATTTATATTTTCATAAACTTTATTAGGTATATTATCTTTTTTATAATATGTTTGTATTAATATTTTTGGAATCTCTAATTCAAAATTTTCAATATTACTATCTTTGTTAAATTTTGGAACCAAACTCATCATCCCATTTTTAATTGAATTAAATTTTACAATCAATAGAGTAATTAATAATATGGTTATAATATATGAAAAAACTGATATTTGTTGTAAATTTCCATCTGGTCTTTCATAAACTTCAACAGTTTTAATAAAATTATTTATAATACTTACTAATGGTATTATTAATTTATATAAACTATTTACAATTCCCAAATTAAATCTTCTATCCATTGATAATATATACTTGATAACTAATAAAGAAAATATTGATATTACAATTACTTCCTTTACATTTTGATTTGAATTCTTTCGAATCCCTGGATTCGTATCATCTGAAACAAACTCAGCTTTGTATTTAACCCATTCCTCAACATCATGAGGTTGAAAATGTTCTATTTTTTTACCTCTTTTACAACACCCAATACAACACCAAAACGGTATTTCTACATCGAACTTATCCATTACAAATCTTCTACAACTCTCTGATACCAATCTTCTATGACTTTCTCCATTCAAAGCAACTAATGAATCTGAAGAAGCTATTGGGATATTTATTTCAGTATGTCTTCTTATTGATATATTATAAATTGGAATTGATCTATATTTACAATACCCTGTAAACCAATGATCATCAACTAAAAAACATTCATCTTCTATTTTACCAAAAAAATCAAGAATATCATTAGTGTTAAACATTTTTTTTCTAAATACATATCCCATATAACCCCATATAATTCCTTTACCTAAATTTAACTCAACAAAAGAACAAATAGTTGTCTGTTTTAAGGAAACATATTTGTCATATAAAGTCTTAATCCAAAAATCTTTTTTTTCAACGTCATCATCAGTTATAAAAACATAATCATCGCTTTTTACCTCTGGATTAATTAATGTACCAATAAATTTAGAAGCAGGTCCATAATCTTTATCCATGTAAAAAATTTTAACATTTTCAAATTCTTCTTTATCTAGAAAAGATGGTTTAATCAATTGTTCAGAAAATCTTTTATATTTTTTAGGGATATTTAAATATATTTTATCTGGTTTTAGTGTCTGATTATTCAATGATTTTAAAACAGGTTCTATATCATTAATTCTTGTTGGGATAGTAGAAAATGAGACTATAATTTTATTATCCATTATTTTAACTGAGATTTATTTTAGTTAATATATGAAAAAAAAATATATAACTTATTTATATGTTTAAAGAAAGTCTAATCTTTATTGTATTTTTAATAATTATTTACCAGATTTACTTAAATTATTATGAATCGAATACTAGTATTCCAAGTAAAAACGTAAACAAAGATAAAAATAAAGATGAAAAAGAAATATTAGAGAAAGAACATAAATTACCAAAAGGAATTCTAGTTAACAGTAAAAGTAAATCTAAAAATTCATTAATGAATCAAAATATAAAATCAGTAGAATTTCAAAATGAATTTGTTCATCCTGTATATGGAAAACCAACAAAACTAACACCAAATGGATACTTATTTACTATTAATATTCCAAAACCATGGACATATATAATATTCAATAAAAATACAGTTCCAAATCATCATTTTGCAATATCATTAATTCCATTACTAAAATATTCTGATAGAACTAATATTTTAAATGTTATTGGTATTTGGGTAAATTTCTTAAAAAGTAATGAAGTTGATCTAATTTTCAATGGACAAAATCTTGAATTATTAATTCCTTCTCAAGATGAAGAATTTGCATTAACAGTATGTAATTTAATAATCAATAATATAAAAGGAAATTTAAATATCAATAATATTATTCAAAATAATTTAATTCAAATTTCAATGCAAAAAATTAAAAAATATAATCAAATAAAAAATAAAATTATTGAACAGATAATAGAAAATTTAAATGATGATTCTAATTTAATTACATTAAGTGAAGGTTTTACTAACTCCGCTGAAAATAATGGTATCTTAGAATACAATGAAGATTTAGCTATGAGTGATACCAATGAAGAACACAGAAACAGAGAAAAACAAGCAACTTATTCTAATAATTCAGAAAACTTAATAAATGAACAACAAACTTTAAATCAAGACGATGATGATAATATTATTGGATATACCAACAATTTTGTTCCTGTTGAAGATCGTAAAGATGGTCTATCTGCATTCGAACAATCATCTGGGACATCAGCCTTTTCATTTATATAAATTTCTTCTTTGATAAAATATACCAATCATAATAAGAATCTAAATCTTCTCCAAGAGGTTTAGATTTTAATTCAATTTTCCAACCGTATTCATTTGCATAGTTAATTATACTAGAATCCGATAAGAAATTCTCTTCTACCTCATTATCATGGATTTCAAATTTAATTTTTACTATATCATCTTTTACTCTAATATAACATTCTTTTCCATTTACTTCTTTTTGCCAAGGATTATTAACTACTTTTTCATTTAAACAATTGAACAAAAATTTTGTTTCTAATTTTGATAATTGTTCAAGATTTTTCCAAAAATTATCACAAATGAAATGGGTAATCGAAAAGTTACATATTATATAATCAAATTTCTGCTGAACTAACGTATTTGTATCCTTAACTGAATCCCAATAATAACTTTTTTTATTAAACTCCTCTCTTAAATCACCAAATATTAATCTATTTTTACTTTCATTAAAAATCAATGTAGAATTACCACTTTTAGCCATCTCATTACTCCTTAAAACAGAAGAATCAATCCTATTCAATCCGCATATTAGTTGATTGATATCAGAATCAATCCCTAAATAACCCTTATAATGGTATTTTTTCAAAACTTTAATCAATCTACTCGATCCACATCCCAAATCTAACCATGTTGAGTTCTTTTCAGGAATCATTTTCCTAATGTAATTATTTAAATTTTCAGTTTGCTTGTCTGTAATTTCTTTCCAATATTCTGATCTAGAAACACCAGAGCTATTAATCACAGGATAATAACTTGAAAATTTAGACTCCATAACATTACTATCCTCAGATAAATAATTCTCCAAAAAATTTATAGTACTATTTACTATTTTATTAGAATTAGGTCTCTTTTTATCAAACCTATTAATATCAATAGTAAACTTCAAAGGAATATTTAACTCAGGTATTAATCTAAAAATAGACTTTTCTACAAGATTTAAGCCCTTTTCCTTCAGATTCTTAACATCATAGTTAATATATTCGCTCCAACAATATCCATCATTATCATAAAAATTCTTATACTTGTATATTAGATCTATCGAATAATCCTGAAGTGGTTTAACTTTCAACTCTCTCTTACCATCAAGAGGAGACAATATGAAACCATCATAATTAACTAAGCCTGAGTACAATGACTTATAATCAAGTTTGAAAAACTTGTTTAAATTATCAACAAAATCACTATTTAACAAAATCTTCCAAGCTGCTTTTGGATAAAATCTATACATAGTATATGGCTTGCTTAAAAAATCATCAAAACGCTTTTTCTCTTCAATTATTTTATCAGATAAATCACTAAAGCTTGTTATTAGAGATTCATTCATCAAACTAGATGAAGTCTGATAATGTAAACCTCGCAAATAGTTATACCTACCTTCATGTGAATATTGCCAATCTTCTAAATTAGAATCTTTTAATTCAACATCAAATAATAAATATAAATCTAATTCTTCAATAAACTCAGCCTTTATCTTTAATGAAGAAAGATCAGAAATACTAGGCTCAATGTCATTAGGAAAACAATCAACAGCATACCCATCAGCTTTTTCCCTTATTATAAATTCTTTACCTTTGTAACATTCCAATTCACCAATCATTAAATGTCTTGGTGGAACAGAATTAAACCTATGAATATTTTTGTAAAGTTTTTTATTGATATCCATCGATTCATTAATACTATTTATTGTATTAATTTCATTAATTTTCTTATTCAAATTAGATACTCTTTTAAACTTTCTAACATATCTTTTGATATTTAGCTTTAATTTATTAAGTAAAATTAATTTTGGACTTAAAATTACCTTGAAATTTTTATATAAATTATGAAGTTTCTTATACTTTGATGATTCATTTTGAATATTTTTTTGAGTTTCTTCTAAAAATTCATATTTTTTATTGATATTACAACTTTCATAGTAATTTACAAATGGAAATAAGTACTTTAGTCCAGATATGCTGAAATAATCATTAATAAAATCACATCCTGAATTCATTTTTCTGCAGTCTTCTACTATTTGAGTAACACAATTAGTAACATAATTCTTTCCAAGATAAGTTAGCAGATTATTAATACATTCATTCGAACTCTTTGTATCCGAATTATTTAAATCTAAAATACTTACTAATGGATCTCCATCATAAGATCTTAGTAGTCTTTCAACCAAATTCTTAATTTTTGACTTCAAAAAACTTTTAGGACAATTATCAACCATTAACTTATAATCAATGTTCCAAAATTTTAAAGTATTAGAAAAGATTATAATGCTTAACTTAGATCTTTCTTCAAGTTTCCTAAAAATATTAATAACTTTGTTAACATTAACCAAAAATAAATGGTTAAAATCACTAGAACCATCAAAATATAACAAATTGTATATTTTTTCATATGTATTGTCACTAAAATTCTTTTCATCACCATAGTACTTATCTAGCTTTAATAATACTTCTAAAGTATTTATATTACTTATCATTGATTCGTAGTAAGGTGCCAAATGTATCTTTTCATTAATCAATCTCAATCTTTTAAATGTAAACTTCAAGGGTATATTGTTTGCGAAGCATCCAGACAAAATATATGCCATTGAACTTTTTGAATGTAAATCTTCAGAATAATATACATCCAAATTTCCAAGAACATATTTTAAAACTCGTATGTCTGAATTCCTTGCTGCACCTGCTAAAGCACCCTTTGAACTTTCGAAAATATATTTTTTTATATTTACATCTATCATATTATCTATTTTAATAAATGTAGGTAAGTTACTTCTAACAGAAACACAATAATAAAAATTAGAGCACTGGATATCTTTCATTTTCTTAAACATCTCTTCAACTTTCAAATTATGAATTAAATATTGTGATCTGTCAATTTTAACCAAAATATCTAATATCCAACAATAACTTTCAGGATTACTTTCAATTACATCAGTAAAACTTTTAATATTTAATAACTTTTGATAAAATCCAAAAAGACTCCTAAATTTGTATTGATTAGGTTTATTTCCACCATAAGACATAAAATCATTTTGAAATGTATCAATAATTTCCTTCATATTATCAATCTCTTGTAGATGAACAGAATTCGGATGAGACCCAACGGGCTCATTAAAATTACTATCTACAATACTTACAAAGTTCGAAAATGATGAAAAACCAAACTTCTTATGAAAAATATCTTTCTTAGAAACCCATTTTATTTGATTGTTACCCTGAACTACAGGAGTTGAATCAGGATCTGCTAAGTTTGCAATAAGTTCAGTATTTATCATCGGACTAACTCCTAAGTTTAAATGTGATTCATTATTTGCTATCGAATTTGTAGCCACGTTATTATCTTCTTCTGCCATTAAAGATACTTTACAGACTTAACTAAATAGCAAATAAAATCAATTTTTTTTAAATAAATTGAAACTTATTTACAAAGATTTTTCTAAATCTTTGTATATAGACTTTATGACAGATGATCTAGACAAAAATATTCTTAAAAATAAAATTATTGATGAAAAAAAGTTAGATCAAATAATTAAAAGTAATTCTCTTAGTAGTGTTTTAGGAAAGGATAAAAAGAAGAAAATGGAAGAACTTTGTATCAGAAAAAAGTTTAAATTACAACCCTCTCAAAAGTTTTTAGGAGATTTTTTTAAAAAATCAAATTTGAAAGGTTTGTTAGTTTATCATAAAATTGGTGCTGGAAAAACATGTACAGCAATAACTGTTGCTGAAAAAATAAAAAATAAGCTAGATATTATTATTGTATTACCTGCAGCATTAATTAATAGTTTTAGAGGAGAGTTAAGATCTGAATGTCCCGGAGATGAATACATCAGTTCTGATAATCGTAAAAAACTTAATAAACTTAATCCATCTGATGAAAAATACCAAAAGATTATAAAAAATTCTAATAAAAAAATAGATAAAGTTTATAAAATTTATAGTTATCATAAATTTAGTATGCTTGTTAATGAAAATAAAATTAAATTTAAAAACAACTTAGTAATTATTGATGAAATCCAGAATATGATTTCTGAAAGTGGAAGGTTTTATAAAAATATAAAAGATACAATAATGAGTTCTGATAGCAAAACAAGAATATTATTATTATCAGCAACACCTATATTTGATAAACCTGTTGAAATTGCTTTGCTATTAAATTTATTAAAACCAGAAAATCCTTTACCAACCGGAAATTTATTTAATAGTAATTTTCTTAAAACAAGAAAAAATAAAGATGGTGTTAAATATTATGTAAAAAATATAGATTTATTTAAAAACTATATTCATGGTATGGTTTCATATTATAGAGGAGCTCCTCCTCAAACTTTTCCAAAAGAAAATTTTAAAGTAATCAGATGTCAAATGAGTGAATTTCAATACAAAAGTTATTTATCAGCAACATATAGCGAAAATAATATGGTCAGAGGAGCGTTTAGAAATGTAGATATTCTTAATTTACCTAGTGATTTTTTTCTAGGACCAAGAATGATTTCTAATATAGCATTCCCTAACAAAAGTGTTGGAATGAATGGGTTCAGATCTCTAACAAAAGAAGCAATGATGATACAAAATATTAAAAATTATTCAACAAAATTTTATCAAATATATAAGAGAATTAAACAATCTACAGGTACTGTATTTATATATTCTAATTTCAAAGAACTTGGCGGTCTTAAATCTTTAATCAAGTTCCTCCAACGTCACGGATACAAGAATTACAAAGATCATGGAGAATCAGATATGTCTTATGCAGTTTGGACTGGTGATGAACCATTAAATTACAAAGATGAAATCAAAACTATATTTAATAAAAAAGAAAATATGA
>MDTB01135586.1_pt1 | contig 11375 bp, 11 predicted proteins | sample 811161 | NCBI WGS metagenome assembly MDTB01 (sample SAMN05326650, study PRJNA326480) | marine metagenome | isolation source: seawater | place: Mediterranean Sea | collected 2009
AAGATTTAATAAGACTGATCATTTTTGATTGAACAACGCGGCCTAATTGCCCTCGGCTAGTCATTATTTGGCTCCTTGGTCTTTGATCTTTCGGATCCAGTCGATGTTTTTTTTGCCGAAGAAATAGTTCGAAACGCATTCCCCAATATCGAGTCATACCCGTAAACAGATTTATAGAAGTAATACAGGCAAAAGACTAAAAATGTCAAGCCTTCATAGTTTGGTTCAAGTGTGGCTATAAAAATAATAAAGACCAGTATTTTAATCGAGCAAACCCCTGCTGTTCTCTGATTAACTATCGGCATGCAAAGAGCATTGTTCTTATATTATTTTATCATGCTACTCTTGGTAAGCTTAGGAGTAAAAAATTAGCTCTCAAATGAGGTAATTTGGAAATGGCACAAAAAGACATAGGCAACAAAACCCCATTGCAAACACTCAGTTCGACTTATCAGGTTAGGCAATACTATGACGAGTGGGCTGAAAATGAGAAATATGACAGAGATATGGTCGATTGGAATTACACTGGTCCGGAAGAGGCCGTTAGAACGATCATCAAATATGCAAAGAGAAAGGACATTTTGATATTTGATGCTGGTTGCGGAACTGGTCTTGTTGGAAAAGAGCTCAATAAGGCCCAGTACCTAAATATTGATGGAGCAGATTTATCGCAGAAATCGTTAGACCAGATTACTGAAGGAATCTACCGGAGACTATGTCGAATTGATCTGAATAAACCGATTCCTATCCCGGACAACCATTACGATGCGGTGGTATCTGTCGGGACATTTACCTATGGGCATTTAAGACCTCAAGCTCTAGATGAGTTTCTGAGAATCACGAAGAAAAATGGCTTAATCTGTTTTACCATCAATGAAGGTATATTCGAGAGCCATGGCTTTTACGAGAAGATTCATCAGTTAGCTTTAAAATCCAGTTGGAAAGCGATCGAGCTTTTTAAAGCCGAGTACCTAGCCAGCAAGGACGTGAATGCCTGGTTAGGCCTATATCAGGTGGTGTGACGTCAATGGCAGAAGATTTAAAAAAAACCGATCTCCCAGCAGGCTTTTTGTTGGGAGAGACATTGCAACTGTTTTCAAGAGAAAAGTGCACACAGAAGGCAAAAATTTATAAATTTCAAAATCCGTCCGAGCTATATCGATGCCTAACACACCTTTACAGCATTTACGCAATGTATATCAGTGCAGCAGAGCTGAAACCTACAGCGATCTTAAGAGAAATTCTCACGACGTTACTTAAGCAGCGGATAGCCTGTCTAGGAGTTTGAGAATCATTCCAAGCTTTGAGGCGACTGTTTTCTTCTCTCGGTTAGGCACTGGAAAAGCCTCATTCATTTCTGGGCTTAAGCTGATGGGAGAGCAAGCAGTATATTTGCCAAAAGCTATCGATTCAGACGACGATATCAAAAGGTTGAGCTTAGAGAATTTGCCCATACTCGATCTTTATAAAGTATACGATAGCGGGACGGGCGAATCCGCATTGCTTAAGCAACGTGATTTGCATGATGATGATATGGAAACTCTCGAAAAATCGGCATTGCAATTTATTGGGGCTTGTTTGTCAGAGGGAGGGATTTGGAAATCCGAGCATTTGATTGCTGAATTAATCCAGAAATAAGGGCCTTAACATCAGTTATTTGTTTCGAATTATCCAAGTTAAGGGGGAGGTAACCAATACAAGTTACCCCACTATTCGAAAGCTATTTCGGATCTCATCTACAAACTGCATTGGACATTCTAAAGCGGCGAAGTGTCCGCCCCGATCTAACTCATTCCAGTGCACGATATTAGTATAAACTTTCTCGGCAACGCGCCGGCTTGTTAGCATAATCTCTTTTGGAAAGATGCTTGCGCCCATGGGCAGAGAAATCGGGGACGCATCTTTATTGACTCGACCAAAAAATATGCCAATAAAGCCGAGCCGATGAGGCACCAGCCCCGTTAAGCCAAGAAACCACTTTATTATCAAGCAGTTCATCTCGAGTGAGAACATTTTCCGGATGACCTTTGCAGTCTGTCCAAGCAAAGAAGTTCTCAAGAATCCATGCAGCTTGGCCTGCTGGTGAATCTGCCAAAGGGTACCCTAGGGTCTGGGGACCAGTCGCTTAGATTTTTGAATACCCGGAATCCCAATCTTGGTAAAACTGCAGACCCAATAATGCAGTTTTCTCCTGATCGGTCAAATCTAAGCAGTCTTTGTTTGGTGGCACTGCAACCATATCTAGATTGATGCCCTTGCAATGCCCACTATCTTGCCGGGCTATAGTGGATGTCACTAGCGAACCCCAATCGCCTACTTGAGCTAAATATTTAGTGCAGCCCAGCCTCTTCGTCAGCTTGGCCCAACAGTCGGCGATTTTTTCAACACCCCCACACAGTTACCTTAGGTTTTCCCGAGAAACCGTACCCCGGAAGTGACGGTATGACCAAACGGAAAGCATCAGAAACGCAGCCATCGAAAGGTTGAGGTTCTGTCAAAAGCGAAATGACTTTTAGGAACTCAACCACTGAGCCTGGCCAGCCATGTGTGACAACCACGGGCTTGGCCTATGCACTACTGGAGCCGCCATGCATGAAATGGATATCGACACCATCGATTTCGGTGCGAAAATTACTCCATTGATTCAACCGCCTAGCCAATCTCTGGTGATCATAGTTCTGCAACCAATAATCGACGATTTCTTGGACATAATGTAACGGAACTCCTTAGCTCCAGTCGTCGACGATCTGCTGATTTGGCCAACGTGTGAGGCTAAGACGGGCCCTTAAGTCATTGACCTAGTCATTCCGGATTGTTATTTCAAAAGAGTTTATCTTGTTCATTAAGATCAGCTCCTTGGCGCGCTCAATTCTGCGTTAGGCAAACAGGGGCATTATGATTAACCGATGGTCATATATCTCGTCGGCCAACACGCAATTATGTCATTTGACCCCAAAAAATCATTTTCTAGACCTACCCAAATACGTCGGCTGAGATACGATCGGAATGTTGAGAAACGCGCGCAGATTTCCTCGGCTCTAATTTGATTTTTGCAGAGTCCTTTGAGCCCCTTTTGAATGCCGCGCCACTCAATGAATATTCGTCGGGAATGCCGCAGAAAAATCGCACACGTGTCTGCCGACGAAGAGTCAAATCCGTTTAGAGAAGAAATTATTTTGAACATGTCCTGTAAGTTTCTTGATCCGGAGAATTATCCAAGAGAAGTTGTTTTTCGACCTTTTGATGGAGTGCAATTAATGCCTTGCTTTCTTTTTTGAAAAACCTGACTTGCAAATTATATCGAAATTCGCCGGGCTGAATTAGTTATTGATATTGACATTGAGGCATCTACAAAGATTTTCTAGCCGCACCTAGATCGACTATGCTGCGGTAATTGATAGCTGCTGACCTAGAGCGGTTATTGCAAACCACTGAAATAGGTTTTTATCTGATTGCCTCTCGAGACTGACCTCACGTCTTGCAAGTCCAGCCCATGGAGGGTTGGACAATCATTGAGCGAAATTAGGATAAGTTGCCTATGAGCGCCTCTTTTTTCATTCATTTCTGGTTCGGAATATGATGTGGCTTGGTAGCTTTCGCGGATTGCTCAAGATATATACCGTGCTCGCAATCCCAGCTGTGCCGAGGGCATCTTGGTTCCACGAGCAAATTTTTAATCTTAAGCAACGTTGGTTCTATCCACGAGGTGTCGGTTAGGTAGGACAAAAGCGTTGTCTCAAATTTCATTGTGGCTAGAGATGTGTCCTTGTCGATCATGCCGTCAAATCCCACGTGCAAGCCATCAACATATACAAAGTAAGCGGTGTCGCTAACGTCAAATCCTTTTCGCCTCAGGACCCAGGTATACATATCTGCTTGGCGTTTGTAACCTTCTTTCCATTTTCCCTCTAGGGAAACTCTTGTTGGATTTTTGGATAGATTGGCCGTCGATTTATAGTCGACAACGTGAAGTTCTCCCGACCTCTCATTCTGATAGACATCATCTATCCCTCCTCCAAACAGAATGTTTGTCTCTTCGTGAAGTGTATTGAAGCGCCCGGGCAAGCCAAAGTGCATTGATTGCGTCCACAACTCTATGTTGTCATGATTAAACGGAATTAAGTGTCCCAATCCGTTATTTATTAGGAATGGATGGGACTCTATGCCCCTTACAGAATCAAAGTCTCTTTTGAGGAGCTTGTCGGTATTCGAGTTTATATTAAATCCGGGAATTGAAGGGCGTTTGACCCCGGCGACTTTTTCAAGCCAGAAGCAGGCCTTGCATTTGACAAAGTCTTCAACTTTGCTTCGTGATAGCTCGAAAGGAATTTCTGCCATTTCCGGCTTGTATGCGCCCTGATGTCGTGCCATTTTTATATCACCTTGACGTTATAATAAAGATCCCAGCCTCGCCGAAAAACTTGACGTTGTCATCATCAAACTTTGTGCGGACAATGGCAAGTTAATACATAAGAATTTTCTTGGTCTTTGTTCGGCTTTTTAATTTATATATCTGAATACCTTTTGTTGATTAGCAAGTATAGTGGCCGTGAAAGAATTTTGTGGGATGTATTGCCCAATGCACCGAAGCCGCAGTCTTAGCAAAGTGTCACGGGCGGATCATGATTTAAAAACTTGGCTTTTGGGGGATTAGGCTGACATTCTGTTCACGCAATCTTTAGAATCAAAGACACAGATTGCTGATTCAATCCAGCAGCACTAGGAGTAAATCTTTAATTCATCGAGAGGAATTTCATGAATGACGCAAGAAAAGTTGCGCTCGTTACGGGAGCCGCCGGAGCCATCGGCCGATCAATTTGCCGGCGCTTACTAGATGATGGTATCGAACCTATTGGCATCGACATCGATAGTGTAGGGCTCAGTGAACTTGAAAAACTATTGGGCATTAAAACGATTTGCACAGACCTCGACAACCTAGATGGGTTGCCATCAGCGCTTGACGCAGTGGGTGCTGTCGATATCCTTATTAATAATGCAGGCGTCCTTCATGGGGAAAAAATCATCGATCAATCTTTGTCCGACTGGGATCAAACCTTTCGGGTCAATCTTGATTCTGCGCTCATCATTTCGAAGATATTTTTACCTGGCATGATTGATCGCAAGTGGGGTCGCATTATCAATATGTCCTCATACGCAGCAAAATGCGGAGGCCTTACTGCAGGAGTTGCCTACACGGCCTCGAAATCTGCAATGATTGGGTTAACGTTTTCGGTAGCGAGGGAGTTCGCGGGGCATGGGGTGACGGCAAACGCAATTGCTCCTGCTTATGTCATGTCGCCGATGGTGTCAGAGCAATTGACACCTGAAGAGCGAGAAAATCAACTTCAAGCCATACCAGTAGGTCGGTTTTGCGAGCCCGAGGAGGTGGCGCATACGGTTTCATTTCTTGTTTCGCCTCTTGCCGGGTTCATAACTGGTGAGGTAATAGATATGAATGGCGGACTGCAATTTGACTGAAACCATTTTGAGAAGATATTCCATCGCATCCCAACAGAATTTAGAGGAACACTATGCTAGCTATAGACAGTCACCATCACATTTGGGATCCTTCAGTTGGCGACTTTTCCTGGATGACAGAGGCCCATGAACCAATAAACAAAGAGTTTACTCTAGACGACCTGAAGCCGCTTCTTGTTGATGCGAGGATCAGCCATACTGTGCTAGTTCAAACTTGGAGTAGCATAGAAGAAACGGAAAAGTTTTTGTCTTTGGCGGGCAGAACACAGTTTATTGCAGGGGTGGTTGGTTGGGTTGATTTTGAAAAAAATGTCGTGTCACAAATTCAGAGGCTCATGGCGCATCCCCATTCAATTTATCTAAAAAGCTTGCGTCATCAGGTCCATGACGAGCCGGATGCAAATTGGCTGATTGACCCGCAGGTGCTGCGCGGGTTGGCCGCGCTCCGCGAGTTTGGTCTAGCTTATGATTTGCTAATTCGGCCACGTGAAATACCTGCAGCCGTCGATTGCGTTCAGAGATTGCCGGGTCAAAATTTTGTAATTGACCATATCGCAAAACCGAAAATTTCTCAGGGATGGGATATTGAATGGGCAGATTCTATTTCGCGGTTGGCAGATTTTAGAGATCGCGTGTGGATTAAATTGTCCGGTCTCGTGACTGAGGCTGACTGGGACAATTGGTCGAGCGCTGACGTTGCGCCTTACATCAATCGTGTTATCGAACTCTTTGGGTCTGAAAGAGTAATGGTTGGATCCGATTGGCCTGTTTGCAATTTGGCTTCAAATTATATCGGAGCGTTTGATCTTGTCAGGGCATGTATCTCAGAATATGACGAGCGTGATCAAGAATTCATCATGAGACAGTCTGCGGTTTCCGCATACAATCTAGAGGTTTAAAAGAGTATACAAGTTAACCAACGTTTATCAGGATTCCGGTTATATTGTCTTTGCCTCCTCTATCCAGAGCCTCGTACATAAGTGTATTTAAAATTTCTGCTGGTGAATCGGCCCTGAGCATCGTCTGAACTTCATTAAAAGCGAACTCTCGATATAGCCCGTCACTGCAGATAAGGAACCTATCGCCGGATCGTATATGTGAGCTTTGCATCTCTAACCTGAGGTTTTGATGTACTCCAATCGCTCGGGTCAACACGTTTGCGGAGGGAAGCATTTGAGCTTCGTCTCGTGAGATCTCGCCACGACGATATCTCTCCTGCACTAGACTATGATCTTCGGTCAATAACGCTAAGTTCCCCCGGCGCAGACGATAGATCCGGCTATCGCCAGCCCATAGCAAAACAGCTAACGACTGATAAGCAAATAATGCAGCGACGGTACTACCGACTATTTTTTTACCATACATATTTCGACAGGTTATATTAGATAGAAGAAATCGTGTTTCTAAATCCTTTACACTTTCGCTCAGCGTTTTAAGTGGTGTGAAACTCCTAACACTATCTATCACAGACGCACTTGCTTTATCCCCTCGCATGTGACCACCCATCCCATCTGCAACTAACCACAAGCGTTGCTTTTCGTTCACATAAAATGCGTCCTCATTGATGGTTCGCACCAGACCGACATTGCTGGCAGAGTATGTATTGAAGACGTGAGATACCTCAGACCGAGACTTTTCTATCTCGATCTCTAAATCCTCTAAGTGACGATGAATTATTTGTGGCAAAAGCCATCTCCCAACAATTATGAAACTTCAAAATTTCCTGCTGCTTACGTATCTAGGTTAGGTCTGTGGGTGCCCAATCATCCTTGAGAATTCGGACGATTTCAGCTGCGCATGTTGGGCGATGCTGGGGTTGTTTCTGCAGGCATTGCATCGCCAGATCGGCAAGAATGTTCGGTACCGCCCCTCCACCGACCTTCTTTGCATCATTCGGGAGATCCGACCGTATCTGATCCATTAATACTCTGACAATTTTACCTTGAAAGGGAGTTGATCCCGTTAAAACCTCATATAACACTGCGCCTAAACTATATATATCTGCTTGAAAACCAATTTCCGGGTCGCGAGCAATTTGCTCTGGTGACATATACATCACTGTACCTTGAAGCTTGGCCTCCCCAGTCATACCAGCTTCATTATCATTTTCAGCCTCTTCACTTTCATCCTCAATTTTAAGCAGATTTTTGTGCCAGACTTTGGCCAAGCCCCAATCAAGAAGCAACACCTCCCCATAAGGCCCTATCAAAATATTTTCTGGTTTGATATCTCGATGCAGCACCCCAACAGAATGGGCATAGGCAAGGGCATTTCCTATCTGAACAATCACATCCATCAATTGTGTCAAGTCATAACGCTGACGATAATTCAATACCTCGCGCAGGGTGTAACCATGAACTAATTTCATCGTGAAATAGATATTACCGCGATTGTCGCGCCCTATTTCATGCGCAGGGATTGTGTTGGGATGTTGCAACATGGCAGAGATGCGTGCTTCTCGCAGCAGACGCTTATTCTCAATTGGATCTTGTTGATACTTCGTTCGCAATGATTTATGACAGACCGTTCGACGCAGATGAAGATCACGACATGATTGGATGAGCGATTTTCCGCCCGTTGCAAGGGTGGAAAAGAATGCATAGCGAGTTTGCGGATTGAGGGTTTCGGGTAAAGGCGCGTCCGTCTCTTCAATGGATAGGTGATTATCGACCTTTCTCAGTTGTGGGAAATTGAGCATTTTTTTTACCTGCTTTCCACTAGTCGGCGCATTTGAATGTCAGAAATCCTATTTTTCGCTCGGCTTTTCGAGTTCTGTCTATGACCGGTAGCTCAAAACGGTTGAAAAAACATGTCTCGGTGGTTTTTAAGCACCTCTACTGCGAAGGTCTTGTCTGACAACATGAAGTTTATCACGATACAAACAGGATTAATTTTCTTGAGAACCATAATAAATTCTGAAGTAGGCTGAGTTAATTAAGGGTTCGGGTTGTTGTAAAAAGCTTGGTTGACCCGGGATTGATAGCGCCGGAGAAAAATGTTGCGAGTTCTCTGGGGCCAATCAGAAAACAAAAGACTCAAAACAATTCGTTCTTCCCCTTCAAGCATGGGTTTCACGCGATGCCTAACATGGTCGCCCTGAAACAATACCAAAGAGTTTTCGATATCTGATTTTGGCAGGATAGTTGTCACCAAATTTGGCTGAAGTTCTAGTTTTGCTGTGTCTTCTTTTGTCCGCTCAATAAGGACTAGTATGCCCGCCCAACGCTGACCAAGGTAAATACTGCCATCGACATGCCAGTTAATACCATCCTCATCATTGCCGTCGTAAAGCAACAAGCTTAAACGATTGGTATCCTCAACAGGCACATAGTGATTCAAGGCTCGTTGCTTCGCGAACTCTAGTAATAAACTCTTTAGATTGCAGATAGCCCAGCCAGTCCCTCGAACAAGCCTCTCTGAGCTCATGTCCTCCGATTGCGCAACCTCGCCGCCAGAAGGTATTGCTCCTCACCCAATCCTGCTTCAGTCGCTCAAGATCATAGAGAGCCTCATGATAATTGTGCTCGGGCAATGCATTGGGAATAACATAAAATTTTTGGGCATCAATATCAAAGACACCTTGCTTGTTGAGTTTGTTATGTTTGTGCAGCGCCCACTCTGCAGATAGGGTTTTTAATATTGATCGAAACATGTCGCTATTTTATCAAGCATTTTAAATATTGGGGGGAGAATTAGTGTTCTTTCATTCCAATGTTTATAGGCTATATAAATCTGGATATCTTCTGGGTCCCTAACGACATTTGTTGGCAGAGGATCATACTTATAAAAAAACGGACACGCAGAATATTTATTGTGCTTATGGACCTTAGTTCAAGTTGAACTTTTGGGTGGAATTGAGGCGGATGTGGATTTGAACTCCCACGACGGTGATTTTACACTTATAGCCGATTATTCGGGAGCCGGCGATGAATTCTTTAGAGAGACAACTAATTAATGCTGAAATCACTCAACGAAGAGAAGAGGGATGTGACGTCTCAGAAATTTCGGTTCGGGTAACTGCTGCGCTAAATTCAGACGCTTGCGACTCGGAAATGACCAACCTCTACGACGAGCTCATGTCGCTTCCGGTTGATGATTCTTTTAACTACACCGAGCCTTCCACCCTTGAGGCGATTAGATCTCAACGTCCAGATGCTCTTCGGAGATTAGACTTGCTTCATGATGATGAAGCGTTTTTTGATCGTATTTACGGCGCTTGGCTGGGTCGTGTGGCTGGTTGCGCGCTGGGCAAGCCAGTTGAGGGTTGGGACAAAGTTCAGATTGATAAGCTGCTTGAGGAAGTTGATGCATTGCCACTCGATAATTTCATACCCTTTAAAGAAGGCGCAGTTGCTGATATCTGGCGGACCTCGACCCGCGGCAATATAAATTATATGGATCGAGATGATGACTTGGATTATACAATACTAGGGTTACTTGCGCTGGAGAGATACGGCACCGGCTTATCTCCTCGAGGCATGGCTGCCATTTGGTTGGAAAATTTTCCGTTCGAGATGACTTGCACTGCGGAAAACTCGGCATACCGTAATTTTGTGATGGGAAAGCTGCCTCCGGTTTCAGCGACTTACAGAAACCCATTCCGGGAGTGGATTGGCGCTCAAATACGTGCTGATATCTTCGGATATGTTGCCCCAGGTTGGCCTGAAAAGGCCGCAGAGCTGGCATTTTACGATGCCTCAATCTCTCATGACAAAAATGGCATCTATGGAGAGATGTTTGTCGCTGCAATGATATCTGCTGCATTTGTCTATACTAGTGCAGAGAGCATTATTGCTGCTGGATTGGCTGAGATCCCGGTCGAGAGTCGATTAGCAGAGGCCATTCGCAATACACTAACTTGGTGCAAAGAAGAGGATGACTGGCTCGGGGTTTGGAGGAAGATAAATGAATATCTCGGGCACTATGATAGTGTTCATACTATCAACAATGCGGCGCTTGTTGTTATGGGCGTTTGGTATGGCGAAAAAGATTTTCAGACGGGAATTGTTCACACGGTAAGGTGCGGTTGGGACACTGATTGCACAGGAGCCACGGTTGGTTCTATCCTCGGCGCAAGGTCCGGCGCGGCGGCATTACCCAGCAAGTGGGTTGGAGTTTTTAATGACCATTTGAAATCAGCGGTCTCTGGCCACAGTGAAAACCAGATATCAGAACTGGCTCGTAGAACCCTGCTTGTCTCAAGGGACATCGCCCATCCCCCTCGGAAAAAGCAAAAGATTAATCTTGGTGTCAATGTCGGTGGCGTTTGGGAACTAACTAACAAGTGGGGCAAGCAAATTCTTGATTTTGAACATGGAACGATTGATTTCGTTAACGACGCTCGCGGGGTTAAAGCTGAACCCATGGAGCTTTGGTCATGTGATTACAAGCACCCTCATATTAGTTTCTCCTATGGGGTGGACAAAGGTGGTTGGGATTATCGGATAGATTTTTCAGGTGCCATAAACGGAGATAGTATGAACGGTTTTTACAACCCAGGATTTGTGCCAGTGTCAGGAGAGCGGTCGGCTCCGGAGTCACAGAGAGATTGATGAAGCTGAGAGTCCTGAGGGGCAGGACAAATTCAACTGGTTTCATTGCAGTACTGGTTTTAGTAGTTTTACTCAGTTTCATGCTGTTCAAAGAGGGTGCTCACGAAATAGGGGCTGATTCTCCGTATGGTTCATTTGTCTTCTACGAGTCATTTCCATCTGAGATGGTTCCTCCGCGACCTGTAGATATCTGGTTGCCACCGGAGTATGACCAGAATCTTGCAGATCATTATCCTGTGATTTATATGCATGAAGGTCAGCTGGTGTTCAAGAAAGACACTTCACCATTTGCCAGCTTTTTTTGGAAACCTTTCGATTGGTATGTGGGTGGTATGTTCTTCGAAG
>MDTB01224922.1_pt1 | contig 11375 bp, 13 predicted proteins | sample 811161 | NCBI WGS metagenome assembly MDTB01 (sample SAMN05326650, study PRJNA326480) | marine metagenome | isolation source: seawater | place: Mediterranean Sea | collected 2009
AGATTTAAAACGAATATTTCCTAAAAAAACTTGGTCTAAACTTCATTTACAAATAATTTTTTATGGTAGAGAATATTGTAAGGCAAGAGAATGTTATGGTTTAACTTGTAAAATATGCACTACTTGCTACCCAAATAGAAAAAAACCTGTTATTACCAAAAAAGCTTAATATGAATATTTTAGGAATTGGAAACGCGATTGTAGATGTCATTTGTAAGGTTGATTATAATTTTATTGATCAAAACAATCTTACAAAAAGTACAATGAAATTATTTTTTGATGAAAATGAATTCAAGAATTTATTAAAAAGTCTTAAAATTGAAAAAACTGTATCAGGAGGGTCAGTTGCAAATTCTATAGTTGGAATATCTCAATTAGGTGATAAAGCGGGTTTTATAGGTAAAATTTCAGATGATGAATTTGGTAGTAAATATGAGGAAGGTTTAAAAAAAGAAAATGTAGAGTACTTTTATTCAAAAAAGAAAGAAGAGTTACCAACTGGAACATGTTTAATTCTAGTAACTCCAGATTCAGAGAGAACAATGTGTACTTTCTTAGGAACTGCAGGAAAGATTAATGAAAAAGATGTTAGTTCTAATGCAATTAAAAAAAGTGAGATAATTTTTTTAGAAGGTTACTTATGGGATGAGGGAGAACCCAAGAAAGCATTCGAAAAAGCAATAAATAATGCGAACAAAGTAGCTATGTCTCTCTCTGATCTATTTTGTGTGGATAGACACAAACCTCATTTTTTAAACTTAGTCAAAAACAAGCTCGATATAACTTTTGCTAACGAACAAGAAATTACCTCATTAATTGAGGCAAAAAATTTTAATGAGGTTATAAACTTTTCAAAACAAATTAATAAATTAGTGATTGTAACTAGAGGGGAAAAAGGTGCAGTTGCAGTAAATGGAAATGAAGTGTTTGAAAGTGATATACAAAAAAATCTGAAAATTATTGATCTTACAGGTGCGGGTGATCTCTTTGCTGCTGGATTTTTGCATGGATACATCAACAAATTATCTACTAAAGAGTGTCTCGAAAAAGGTACTGAGATGTCATCCAAAGTAATACAGCAAATAGGGGCAAGAATTTAATTTCAATTAAAATTGAAAATATTATAATAAAATATGATAGATAATGTAATTTATAAACTTTTTCCAGAACCTGTATTCAAATACAAATTAAAAAATTACAAAGAACTAAATGAAGAATTATCAAAATATATTTATAAACTAAGAGATGAAGACAAAGAAGGTTTAAAAAAATCTAATAAAGGTGGTTGGCATTCAAAACCTTTTAAATTAGGCATTGAAGGTACAATTCAACATAAATTTACAACTGAAATACAAAAAAATATTATCGATGTTTTTAAAAATTATGGATGGAAGACCAAAAATACAGCTATTACAATTCAAGAAATGTGGTCAATAATTAATAAAAATGATGATTTTAATGTCTTACATACTCACCCTAATTCTTATCTAAGCTCAGCTTACTATGTAAAAGCTCCTGAAAATTGTGGAAAATTTGAAATTGAATGCCCAAATATTGCAAAAGCAAATTCATTTCCAACAATTGAAAAACCAAATGATCTAAATGTAAGAGTAATTAGTATTGATATTAGTGAGGGGGACTTGCTAATTTTTCCAAGTTATTTAGCACATAAAGTAGCTAAAAACGAGTCAGATCAAGACAGAATAGTAATTAGTTTCAATGTTGGTATAAAGTAAATTAATATAAATTTATAATGAAGGTAAGTAATTTTTTTCCCTTATCAATTTTTCAAGATCAAATTAAACTAAATAATGATGAAAAAATTAATTTGATCAATGATGTAAGAGAGATGAAAAAAAATTCACAAAACTCTGATTATAAATTAAATCAAGCTAGCTGGACAGGTGATACACAAGGTTACGAATATATTTATAATAATCCAAACTTTAATAATCTGTTTGTAGAAATAAAAAAAAAAATTGAAAATTATTTAGATTTTTTAAAAGTAGATAAAGAACAAATTGAAACTTTTATTCAAAGATCGTGGGCCACTATCTCTGTTGGAAATGAAGTAATATCAAAACATCAACATTTACAATCTCATTTATCTTTTTCATATTATTTAAAGAAAAGTATAAATGATTCTAATTTTATTATCCATGATGATGAAAAGAAAAATGAATTTATTCCAGGACTATTCGGATCTAAAACTTTAATTCAAAAAAAATTAATAAAAGATATTACTTTTCCAACTGCAACCAGAGTATCTTTGGAAGTTAAAGAAGACGATATCCTAATTTTTCCATCAAAAACTCCTCATAGTACTGATCAAATAAAAACAAATTCTGAAAGAATATCTATTTCTGGAGATGTGATCTTTCTTGCCAAAAATACAAGTTTAATAGAACATCTAATTCCAAATTTTAAAAATTGGAAAAAACTATAATTATTTAAATTTTTTTGATCTGATAAAACTTCCTTTACCTTTTTTTGGTTTAATTTTTTTAGGTTTAAATTTTTTTGTATATAATTCTTTAATAATTGGATTTTTTTTATTTAATTTTATACCCATTTTTTTTACTAATTATAAAATTTTCATCATTAAAAGTTTTAAAAATTTTTTTTCTAAGTCTATAAACATGAGTCTCAACTGTATGAGTTTCAATATCTGATTGGTATTTCCAAACATTAAGTTGTAATTCCTTTATGCTTATTGTAACTTTTTTATGAGATAAATATAAGATTATACTAATCTCTTTTTCTGTTAATTTAAGTTTTTTATTATTTAGTGATAATTCTCTAGCATTTAAATTAATTAAATAATCATTAATTTTTATTTCCAACTGATTAGAAAATTGCATTCTTAAAAATTTTATATTTATTTTTTCAATCAACTGAGAAATTTTAATTGGTATCTTTTCAAGAACATATTGATTATCAATATGCTGTAATTGTTTTGTTGTAATTATTAAAAAACTTTTTAAATTCTTAATTTCATTATATAACTGATTTTCATTTTGTATTTCGATAAGGTTGAAATGCAACCCTTGGTCAATTTCTTTCAAGATATAATACAATGAATTTAATTTAAAAATAATTAAATTTTGAATATTCATATATAGTTATGGTATGACAATTTTTTTAAAAAATAAACATACACTTAAAATAGATGATTTTTATTTTAATTGTTGTATTGGAAAAAATGGTATTTCTAAGACAAAAATAGAGGGTGATAAAAAAACTCCAAAAGGTACTTTTGATATTCAACATCTATATTATAGAAAGGATAAGTTAAAAAAACCAAAGACTTCTTTAAAATGTATTGAGATAAATAAAGATATGGGATGGTGTGATGATGTAAATGTCTCAAAAAAATATAATAAATTAATTAAAATTGAAAAAAAAATTAGCCATGAAAAACTTTACCGAAAAGACTATAAATATGATTTATTCATTCCAATAAAATATAATTTTAAAAATAGTATTATAGGAAAAGGAAGTTGTATTTTTATTCATCTTACTAAGGATTATCAACCAACTACAGGCTGTATTGCTCTAAAAAAAAAGGATTTTCTAATTTTATTAAAGTTAATTAATAAACGTACTAAAATAAAGATCTATTAACCCCTACTTCCAAAAATACTTGAACCGATTCTTAAGTAAGTAGAATAATTTTCAACTGCTTTTAAATAATCAGATGACATACCCATACTTAATTCTGGGAGTTCTAATTTTTTATTTAACAGATAAATCTCTTTAAAATATTTGTTGGGATCTTCATTTATAGGAGGTAAACACATTAGGCCAATTACATTTAATTTTAAATCTTTACAGTAATTATATAATGAAATTAATTCATCTTTATTTACACCTGATTTTTGATCTTCATTACCAATATTAACCTGTAAAAAAATCTTAACTTTTTTATTTTGCTTTACTTCTTCATCGGCAATCTTTTTAGCAAGTTTTTTACTATCTATAGAATGGATGTAATCAAATATTTTTAGTGCAAATTTAACTTTATTAGTTTGAAGCTTTCCAAGTAAATGTAATCTAATTTTTGAATTTTCGTGTTTTTTTTTTAGTCCATTTCTCAATAGCTTCTTGCACCTTATTTTCACCGTAATCTAGATGTCCATAGTTTATTAGAGGAAGAATTTTTTCTAAATTAAATGTTTTAGAAACTGCTATTACTTTCGGAAATTTATCAATTTTTTGATCTTCTATTTTTAATTTAATTAAATTAATAATATCTATATATTTTTGAACAGAGTCATGCATAATAAATTTTGTAACCAATATTACTTTATTAACAAATTTGATACAAATTATATAAATAAACAAAGTAAAAATACTGCTATCGTTTATAGAAATTATAATTCAAATAGTCATTTAGATATAATCTTAAAACTAAAAACTTATTGTAAATACAAAGGTTATAAATTTTTTTTGGCTAATAATATTAAGTTAGCAACTAAACTTGATTTAGATGGAGCATACATTCCCTCATTTAACAAAAAAATGGGTCATTTGTCTTATTCATATAAAAAAAAATTTATGATTATTGGATCTGCACACAACAATAAAGAAATTAAAATTAAAGAACTTCAAAATGTAGATGTAATATTCATATCATCATTGTTTAAAAATAATAAAAATTATTTAGGAATTAATAAATTTAAATTATTATCAAACTTAACTAAAAAAAAAATTGTGGCCCTTGGTGGTATTACAAATAAAAATAAAAAAAAACTTAAATTGTTAAATTGTTTTGGGTTTGCAGGAATTTCTTATTTCGAATAAAAAAAAGGCCCCAAAAAGGGGCCTTTTATAATCTTTATCTAATCAAATTAGAATGCAAATGATAGACCTAGAGCATATCCAGATCTGTCTTTACCTTCAGTACCACCAACATTATCTATCGCGTTATGGTTAGCACTTAAAGTCATAGATCCAATTACTAATGAAGCTGAAATACCTAGTGCTTCTTGGTCTTTTGAACCTTCGATTTCAGTCTCTGCAGTGTTTATAGATACAGATAAATCGTCACTTACAGCATAAGAAATACCCATTGCTGTTAGTGTAGTATCGCTAGAAGCTGCATTAGAGTCTACTTCGTAAGAAGAATAACCAATTGAAACTGCATCCATAGCGTAAGTTACGTTAAATGCAGTAACATCGTCCGCATCTGTTGGACCTTCACCGTTATCTTCACCCATACCAGCACCGATAGTTAAACCATCAACTCCAGTATATTTGATTACAGCTGCTGTTGAACTTTCGATTTGATCAGCACCATCTGATGGAATATAATCAATACCGATCATTACACCATCCATTAGGCTAGAGTTTTGATAAAAGAAAGTATCATCACCTGTAGGACCATATGAGTGTGCAGTTCCACCAGTCACATCATCCCATGCTTCTTCACCAGCAGTTGGTGTAGTATCATCCATTAGAGAAATGTTTGAACTTCCAGACTGTCCGTAGAAAGTTAAAGTTCCAGAATCACCCATATCAATTGTCAATGATCTGTTATCCAATGATCCACCACCTGGCTGATCACTTTCGTCAAGTAACATTGAAGTTGAAACAACCCAACCATTATCCATTTCCGCAGAAGCGTTAAATGCGATATTATCGTTCATTGTCCAACCATTACCTTTAGCTGTTTGTTCTTCACCAGAAAAACCTAATGAAGCACCACCAGTTACTGTTAACTCAGCAGCATTTGCTGAAACAGAAACTAGAGCCCCTGCTAATGCAGTAAGACCTATTTTTTTAATGTTCATATTAATTACTCCTTATTTGTAATTGTTATTATTAATAATAAACGTCAGATTTATATCGGATTCTCCTTAAATATTTTGATATTATCTAATTTTAATATAATTAAATTTATCACTGTAACATTTTTGCAACACTTAATTTAATCGCTTATTTACTGTATTTTTTAGTAATTTTAAAATATACGTGTAATTAGTTTATTAAATATTTACTATTTTAGTATGTTTTCAAAAAATTACATAAAAATATTAGTTTTTATCTGTATTTTACCTTTTTTACTCAACTCCTGTGCTAACCGGGGTGATGCAAGAAAATCTCCTCCAGACCCCAAAGAAAGAGTTAAGAGGAATATAGAGCAGGGCAAGGGTTTTCGATTTATGGATGCTGCAAAAAGGGGTGGTTCCACAAACTTTGAATTTGCAAACTCTAATGAACTATGGAGAGCATCATTAGATACAATTGATTTTATGCCTCTTGCTTCAGTAAACTATAGTGGTGGCATCATTATAACCGATTGGTATTCAAATGATGAAAATAGTAAGGAAAGTGTAAAAATATCTATAAGATTCTTAACCAATGAAATAAGAAGTGATGCTTTGGATATAAAAGTTTTTAGAAAGATCTGTACGACGATAAATAAATGTAAAACATCAGAAACCTCTGGAGATATAATAAAAGAACTTAAGAAAAAAATTTTAAAAACTGCAAAATTATATGAGGATCAAAAAAAAGATAAAAATTATAAGCCATATAAAGATCCTACAACCAGAAATTAAAGTTATTTATTCCTGTGGAAAGATATAATTTTAAAATAATTGAAAAAAAGTGGCAAGATAGATGGGAAAAAAATAATATCTTTTCAACCACCATCGATAAAAATAAAAAAAAATTTTACTGCCTAGAAATGTTTCCTTACCCATCTGGAAAAATACATATGGGTCATGTAAGAAACTACACAATAGGAGATGTATTAGCTAGATTTAAAACACTACAAAATTATAATGTTTTACATCCTATGGGTTGGGACTCCTTTGGTATGCCTGCAGAAAATGCTGCAAGACAAAATAATTTAAATCCAAAAGCATGGACTGAAAAAAATATTTCAGTAATGAAAAATCAACTTAAGAAATTAGGTCTATCAATTGATTGGGATAAAGAAATTTCTACTTGTTCACCAGAATATTACAAACATCAACAAGAATTTTTTTTAGAACTATATGACAAAGGTTTAGTTTATAGAAAAGAAAATTATGTTAACTGGGATCCTGTTGATCAAACAGTTTTAGCTAATGAACAAGTTATTGATGGAAAAGGATGGAGATCTGGAGCTGCTGTAGAAAGAAAAAAATTAAACCAATGGTTTTTTAAAATTACAGAATTTTCTAAAGAGCTACTCGAAAGTTTAAACACACTTAAAGATTGGCCAAATAAAGTAAAGATAATGCAACAAAATTGGATAGGTCGATCTTATGGATGTGAGATAAAATTTAATATTGAGTCACAAAAAAAAATTAAAGAAATAAAGTGCTACACAACTAGACCAGATACTTTATTTGGGATGTCTTTTTTAGCACTTTCAATTGATCATCCAATTGCTAAGTTTTATGCCTCTGATCCTGAATTTATTGAATTTAAAAAAGAATGTTCAAAAACAGGCACAACGGAGGAATCTATAGCAGCTGCTGAAAAAGTTGGTTTTAAAACTGATTTAATAGCAATTAATCCTTTAGATGAAACCTTAAAAGTTCCAGTTTATTTTGCAAACTTTGTACTTATGGATTATGGCTTAGGTGCAGTATTCGGATGTCCAGCGCATGATCAAAGAGATTTAGACTTCGCAAAAAAATATAATTTATCAATTACACCTGTAGTAAGACCAGAAAAAGATAAAAATTTTTCAGTTCTTGACAAAGCCTATACAGATACAGGGTATCTGTTTAATTCTAAATTTTTGAATAACTTAAAAGTCCCAAGTGAATCAATACCAAGGACTATTGAACATTTAGAAAAAAAAAATATTGGTCAAAAAAAAACTAATTATAGATTAAAAGATTGGGGAATATCTCGTCAAAGATATTGGGGATGTCCAATTCCTATTGCTTATGACGAAAATAGCAAGCCAATTAAAATTCCTAAAGACATGCTTCCTGTAAGATTACCTGAAATAAAAAAATTTGAGACTTCTGGAAATCCTTTAGATCAGCTAACAGAATGGAAAAATATTACAATTAATGGAAAAAAATATACAAGGGAAACAGATACATTAGATACTTTTGTAGATTCTTCATGGTATTTCTTGAGATTTTGCTCTGCAAATAAAGCTGATTACGGTTTTGATGCTGAAGAAGTAAAATATTGGATGCCAGTTGATCAATATATTGGAGGAGTTGAGCACGCTATACTTCATCTTTTATATTCAAGATTTTTTATGCAAGCTCTTTCCTATAAAAATAAAAATTTTAATATTAAAGAACCATTTAAAGGTTTATTTACACAAGGAATGGTTTGTCATGAAACCTATAAAGATAAAAATAATAACTGGATTAGTCCAGATGAAATAGTAGTTAGAGATGGTAAAAAATTTCTTAAAGAAGATAAAAACGAACCAGTTAAAGTTGGACCATCTGAGTCTATGTCTAAGTCCAAAAGAAATACAGTTGACCCTGAAAAAATAATAGAAAAGTTTGGCGCTGACTCAGTTAGACTTTTTATTCTATCAGACAGTCCTCCAGAAAAAGATGTGCAATGGTCTGACGAAGGTATGATTTCATCGTATAAATTTATTCAAAAATTATGGATATTAAATCAAAAAATAATGACAGAAATAATGGCAAATCACCCATCAAATTCTGATAATTCTATTGATAAGATAACTAATATATTTATTAAAAATGTAACCAATAATATAAATAATTTTTCTTATAATAAAATTGTTGCTAATTTTCATGAGATGTATTCATCATTAAATAAAGCAATTTTAAATAAAATTGAAAAAAATAAGTTAATTGAAAATTATAAAAAAATTTTAATTACTATGAGTCCAGTAACACCTCACTTCTCAAAAGAATGTTTGGAATTAATTGGCGAAAAAGAAAAAATTCTATGGCCCGAAATTAATGAAAAAATTTTAGTTGAAAATAAGAAAAAGTTTGTAGTTCAAATAAATGGCAAAACAAGAGAAATTATAGAAGCAGACAAGGATATATCAGAAAAGAACCTATTAGTTAAAATTAATGAGAATTCAAAATTAAAAAACTATATTTCAGGTAAATCTATTAGAAAAAAGATATTTATACCAGAAAAACTTATTAATATAATAGTATCTTAGGATGTTTAAAAAAATTACGGCTTTATTAACGATTGTTTTTATTACAGCTAGTTGTGGATTCACTCCAATTTACTCAAGTAAAAATAATTATAACATTTTAATTGAAGAGTTAAGTTTTACCGGCGACAGAGAACTAAATAATTTTCTAAAATCAAATTTAAATAGATATAAAAATAATGATAACGCTTCAAAAAAAATATCTTTAGAGGTTTTAACTAATTATCAAAAAGTTGAAATAAGCAAAGACTTAGCTGGAACGGTGAACAGATATGAATTAATAGCCGATATAACGTTTACAATAATGCCAAATAATCAAAAACTGGTATTTAATCAAAGTAAAATAATGGAAAATATGAGTAATAAAACTGATGAAAGGGATTATGAAAATTCTACAAAACAAACTTTTGCTAACATCATAACAAACGAGTTAATTTACAAACTAGCTGAAATAAAATGATTATTAAATCATATGAAATAGAAAAAATTAACTTAGAATACAACCAATTCATTCTTTTTTATGGAAAAAATGATGGTCTTAAAAATGAAGCAATTAAAAGGTTAATTAAAGAAAAAAAAACAGTTTCATATTATGAAGAAAAAGAAATATTAGACAATCAAGACAATTTTTTTGAAAGCATTTTAACAAAATCACTTTTTGAAAATGAAAAGATAATCATTATTAAAAGAGCAACTGATAAAACATTAAAAATTATAGAAGAACTTGCTGACAAAAATATTGTTGGTACATCAATTATTATAAATAGTGAACAACTGGAAAAAAAATCAAAATTAAGGTCATTTTTTGAAAAGAATAAAAACTTTATTTGTGTAGCATTTTATCCAGATACTAATCAAATATTAACTAAATTAACTTTTGACTTTCTAAAGAAAAGAAAAATATCAATATCGTCTGAAAATATTAATGCAATAGTAAACAAATGTAATGGGGATAGAGAGACTTTATTTAACGAATTAGAAAAAATAGAATATTATAGCAAAAATAAAGAAAGCATTACTTCAGAAGATATAGCAAAATTAACAAATTTAATAGAAAATCATAGCATATCAGAACTAATAGACAACTGTTTAGCAAAAAATAAAAAAAAAATTATTTATATTTTAAATGAAAACAAGTTTAATAATGAAGACTGTATTTTAATTACTAGAACCTTCTTAAATAAGTCAAAAAAAATATTAAAACTTTCCAGTGAATATAATTTAAATAAGAATATAGAATTAACAATTTCTTCTGCTAAACCGCCTATTTTTTGGAAAGATAAAGAAATTACTAAACAACAAATTTATAAATGGCCTCCTCAAAATATAAAAAAATTAATTTACAAATTAACTGAGATTGAGCTTAAATTGAAAAAAAACATTAATAATTCAATTAATATACTTACAGACTTCATTTTAGATCAATCTTCTTCAAACGTTAGTAGTTAGATTTAATTATATCTATAATCTTATTTAATTGATCTAAATCTTTATATTCAAAGGATATCTTGCCCTTATTACGTTTTGAATTTTGTATATCTACACTTAAACCAATTTTATTTGAGATTGATAACTCAAGAGCTATTATATTTGTATCTTTGGTATTTTTTGACCTTAATTTCTTATTTTTAAATATTTTAACAAAATTTTCAGCCTGTCTTACTGATAACTTTTTTTCTGTAATTTTAGTAGCTACAAAACTTGCATTTTCAAGGCCAACTAAAATTTTAGCATGACCAGCAGTCAATTTTTGATTTTCAATTAATTTTATTACATCGGGTGGTAAAGTTAATAACCTTAAAGAATTTGCTATATAACTTCTACTTTTCCCAATAAATTTTGATACTTTATCTTGATCATAAGAAAATTCATCAATTAGTCTTTTGTAACCTTGAGCTTCTTCTAGAGGATTTAGATCATGCCTTTGAACGTTTTCTACAATAGCAAATTCTAAAGATTTCAAATTATCTACTTCTGTGATAACAACAGGAACATTATGAAGACCAGCTCTTTGAGCAGCAAGCCATCTCCTTTCGCCGGCAATGATTTCAAATTTTAACTTATCATCATTTGATTTTCTAACAATGATAGGCTGTATCATTCCTCTTTCTTTAATTGAATTTGTTAGATCTTCTAAACTAGCTTCATCAAATATCTTTCTTGGTTGATACTTGTTTGGAATCAGATCACTAATTGATACTTGATTTTTTTGAGGTTCAATTTTTGTCTCACCAATCAACGATGAAAGTCCTCTTCCTAATCC
>MDTB01043868.1_pt1 | contig 11371 bp, 9 predicted proteins | sample 811161 | NCBI WGS metagenome assembly MDTB01 (sample SAMN05326650, study PRJNA326480) | marine metagenome | isolation source: seawater | place: Mediterranean Sea | collected 2009
AACTCATCCAAAAACTTCTTTGATGTAAAGATAAATTGCACATTCATCATCTCTTTTGTTTCATCTAATACCTTTCCCCCCAAAGTCCAATTAAACATCACAGGAACCTTTCCAGCTATATGACAAGCTAAAACAAGGGCATATGACATAAGAGAAGAAGGAAGTAGTATACCAAGATACTTACCAGGGTACTCCATGACTACTTTTCTTAACGTTAGAACAAGATGTTTAATTTGCTTATAGGATTTCATACCAAGAATTGGATCCCAAGCTATTAACTGTTTACCTCGTTCATCACAAGCTCTTAAGAAACATTCAGGAAATGTCTTTCCCTCTGGAATTTTAATGGACTCACTTACTTTTTTCTTAAACCACTTTATATTTTCATCTGATACACTTAACTCTTCTTTAATTTTCCACTGTTTATCAGCAACCAATAATACATCATTTACAGTATTATAAATTGTCAGTAGATTCTTAGTTGTAATGGGGTCTATTGAAAACTCTCTTGTTAAAAAAGAAAGAAGAGCTGATAAATCTAAAGAATCCATCATTAGGTCTCTATATAGTGATTGTGTCTCCTCAATTTTTTCCTTAGGATATCCAGTGGTTTGCGCCAAGTATGTATAGACTTTTTCCTTTATATTAACAGGAATCTCTGCAATTTGAATCTCCTCTTCACTAATTGTTTTTGGAAAAAATTTTTCCCATGGGGTTCCTGGAACATACTTAATAGGCTCCCCTTCGGGACCTTCTGAGTTATAGTGACTCTCTAGATAGCTAAGTAAAGACCTTTTACTTTCTAAAAAATCAGCAAGTGATTCTCTGTATTCAAAATGAATATGAATATCCCTTTTAGGCATAAAAAATAATAAAGAGCAAAAAAGGTCCTTAAGTCCAGAGATAACTCCATTAATAAGCTTTGGTCGCATACCAGCTGGGCCTGCCCAAGAAAAACGACTTCCCCATAAACCTTTTGAGCGAACAAGTATGACTGGTGTATTTGGTCTTTTTTTCAACATATCATACACCCCAAAAGCTCCTCCCATCAACTCTGGAGCTTCTCGCATCAAGCGCCCACTTGGATAAATTATATAATTTTCTCCTAAAGCTAATCCCTGCACCATGTCATGTAAAAGGCACTTCCATTGATACCGCTTATAACTTGTTCCTCCTTTCTCAAAATCTGGACAGGGAAATAGCTTCATAAACTTATAGAATTGTTTTAATACAGGAATATAGAAATAAGACTCTGACATTAAAGTTTGAGCATTAAAAACCTTTCCTGTAATACAATTAATCAATATTGGATCTACGTGTGCTGGATGATTAGGTAATATCAAAGCTCCTTTAAGCTCTGGGTATGTATCCTGAATCTCATTTAGACCCGTAATTTTTATTCGATAGCGAAGAGAAAGCACGATAAGCAAACATTTCCTTAGTAAGTGCCTCACAAAATTAAATTCCATAGGGACCTCCGTGTACCAAGGAAGTTAAAAGCAATTTTTGAGCCAAATGTAAAGTATGACCCCCTATCTTTTACTTAAGATAAAATTTATTAAAAAAGTTTCTTGAAATAAAAAGCTCAATCCATAAATTAAAATTTATAGTTTAATGTTTATTTTGGGCCATCTCATCGACTTAGTTTGTCTTTTTACCATATATCAATTTGCTCTTGATGAATTCTTACACCACTCTTTTATTGGCTAAATATTAAAAAAGGGGAAGATTTCATGAGGGTTCGTTTGGGAGTACATCCATCTTGTTGGATTCCTAAGACAAAGTATCCTTGTCATCTCGATACACTACAGAATTGCTTATCTGAAACGGCGATTATTGGATACTCAGGAATTGAGTGGGTAAGAATGTTTCCAGAGAGCCCACATTTTCTACAAAACCAATTAACTGAAAGGCAGTTAAGTTTAACAGCTGTTCCTTTTGTACTAAAACAAAGAAAGGGAAGTTTAAGCTTCAATTATGACAGCTTAAAAAACGCTTTCCATTTATGTGAAGTTACCCACTGTACAACAATACTCATACAAGAATACTCTGATGAACAACTATGGCTAGATGAGAAAGCTGCTGAAAACACTAAGCCTAAATCTAATTCTCTCTTAAAAGCTTACGAACATCTAGCACAAAAAATTCGCTCCAAAGGGATTAAACCTGTCTACCGCCTACATCCTGAGTGTAGTTATTTTTCAAAGGAACATCTTATTGAAATTATAGACAACTGCCCTTCTATAGATATCCTATTTGATCCATCCATACTCAGCATTATTGACGTAAACCCTATTCGATTTTTTGCACAAAATTTTCATAGAATATCTTATATTCATCTTTCAAATTTTGAAGAACTAGAAAACAAGTACCAATTCACCTACCCAACAGAAGGTGTACTAGATTATGAAGAATTTTGGCCTCTTTTAATAGAAAGTGACTTTGATGGCTGGTGCGTTGTGAAGGGAGCTAGTATCTTAGATGGTCTTCATCCTTTTACATTTGCAAGAAAAAACTTTTTATCGATACAAACTCAACTACTAAAAAGCAAGCTATTCGCGAATAGAAGAAAGTTAGCATCTAAAGCTGGCTAGTACTCCAATGTTAGATATCCCCTTGAGTATTCATACAAATTACTGAGACAACTTTCTCTAAGTACCCGCAAACATACAAAAGCCTTTGATTTAAGCAAGTTGCTTTATGAGTTTTTTACAAAGAAGGCGACTTGCTGAAAAGGTGATTTTTTTTTCAGCCTTATCCAAAGGAACCCACTCAATCTGAGCTATTTCTTCTTCCTGTGCGAATAGATTTCCTTCAACAAGAGCAAGATAGTACTCAACAGTTTTGTGTATGACCTGCCCCTCAAACGTGAAGCTATAGTTTTCTTGTATACTCTCTTCAGCTATATAGCATTGTATCCGCAAACCCGTTTCTTCAAAAAGCTCTCTTTCGGCACTTTCTTTCGGACTTTCTCCTTGTTCTGCATGGCCTTTAGGAAATGCCCAGTGACCTGCCTGATGCTGTACTAAGCATACCCACCAAGTACTTTCACGATTTTGAAGGGGAATAATTCCAAAAGAATAATCTTTCATTATTTTTGGAATTTAGAAAAAACAACGGCCCCATTATGACCTCCAAAGCCAAAAGAATTTGAAACGGCAACATCCACCTCAAAATCTTGAGCCTTGTTTGCGACTGGATCAAAACCGAGATCATCTTCAGGTTCTTCAAGATTAATTGTTGGATGCAATTTACCTGTTCTAATAGCTTCTATTGTGGCAATAGCTTCTACTCCTGCGGCAGCTCCAAGACAATGCCCTGTCATTGATTTAGTGGCATTCATCTTAACCTTGTGCATATGGGGTAAAGCACTTTTAACGGCTTTTACCTCTACCATATCTCCAGCTGGCGTGGAAGTAGCATGAGCATTGATATAGTTCACTCTTTCTTTTTGCTCTATACCTGCATCTTTTAAGGCATTTTCTATACATAGACGAACTCCCATTCCATCATCTCTAGGGTTGGTCATATGATGAGCATCACATGAAATAGCTCCACCAAGATATTCAGCTAAAATAGGAGCCCCTCTTTTTTGAGCATGTTCCAGACTTTCAAGAACAAGCACACCAGCACCTTCACCCATTACAAATCCATCACGCTGCTTGTCCCAAGGACGAGAAGCTCTTGTAGGTTCGTCGTTTCTCCTTGATAGAGCTTTACATGCAATGAAACCATTCAGTGCCATTGGGATGATAGCAGCCTCCACTCCACCTGCGAGCATCAAGTCAGCTTCACCTCTACGGATATGATTTGCTGCAGCATAAATACAGAAATTAGACGTTGCACAAGCTGTTGATATTGAGTAATTTGGCCCCATAAACCCAAGATCAATAGCAACCAGACCACCAGCCATATTTGTGATAATATAGGGTATAAAAAATGGATTAATTTTAGGGCTTTCGGGGTTGTGGACTAGTTTTTTCACATTTTCAGTGTATACTTCCATTCCTCCCATTCCAGAGCCAACAAGAACTCCGCAACAAGTAAGATCTAGTTTTTTTCTTTCTTCTTCAGGAAGCTGCGCATGTTCTAAGGCTTTCTTGGATGCAATGTTGCTGTATTTTATGAAAGGATCAACGCGTCGAGCTTGTTTTTTATCTAAATAACCTTCGCAATCAAGATTTACAACAGGTGCTGCAATTTTAGTGGAATAATGTGTCCAAGGTTCCCCCTCGAGTTTTTTAATTCCACTTTTTCCCGCTAATAAGGCGTTATAGAACTCGTCAACTTCAGTTCCTAAGCAGGAGACAACTCCCATACCAGTGACAACAATACGCTTCTTACTCATAACTTCCCACTTTTAAAAGTTTATTTACTTCTCGGTTTGAATAGCAATATCTAGAACTTTTCCTTCTTTCCAGACTTCTTCCAAGCGATAGCGATCTCTTAATTCTGGAGTAAAGATATGAACAATAAAATCAAGATAGTCAAGAACGATCCAATCACCTTCTTCCATTCCTTCAACATGAGTAATTGAATGGCCAGCTTCACTTGTAGTTTCCTGAATGCTACGAGAAATAGCTTTTACATGGCGGTCAATATTTCCTTCAGCAATGATAAAATAATCAGTAAAAGAAGAAACACCTTTCACATCTATTACTACAATATTGTAGCCTTTTTTATCGTAAATTGTTTGCGCTACAGAGCTAATAAGCTCTTCTACATCGTTTTTATGTATTAAGGATCCTGAAGACAATGGGGTTATCCTTTTTCTCTTTTTTAAAAGGAAAAGTATAGTTGATTATGACAAATATAGTCTAGAACTTTTGGAGGAAGGTAAGATATACAGTCGGAGTGAGTTGGACTTAAAATTCTAAGTTTACTACTACTGATAGGTAAAATTTCAAAATCATAAAAGTCTGCGTAATGAAAGGGAAATGATGTATAAAATTTTTCTTTACATGATGCTATTGTCTTTGTTCTTGGGATGATTATCGGAGGTGCAAGAGAAAGAAGCCGATTAATATCTTTCCAAAGGTTCAGTTTTTCTAGGCAATCGCCACCAAGTATTAAACGAACTTCTTTTGGATTATATTTTTTTATTACATTAATAGTATAAGAAGGAGGTGGCCGTTGAACTTCTTTAATAGAAACTTCCATATTCTCTTGCCCCTCAAGCGCAAGATGAAGCATGTCTACACGTTGCGATGCTGTAGCCACAGGAGCTTTATCTAGCTTCAAAGGAGAAATATTTGCAGGAGAAAAAAGAACAGTGTCGACAATTCTTTTTTCTATGAGCTGCCTTGCAAGATGAATATGCCCCAAGTGAACAGGATCAAAGGTACCTCCTAAAAAACCAATCATACAAGAAATAGCATTTCCCAATAACTTGGCAAAGGCCAATTCGCACGATCCATTTTTTCTTCAATTTCATCAACAATCCTTCTTAATTTAGCACAGTGTCCAGGAAGGTCCGTTATGTAGAGTTGCTTGCTTTCCTCTCTATTCAAAACAATAAGTTTCTTGATTATTTCTTCTAACTCATTTGCTTCTTTCAAGGCCTGATTGACAAGTGATTGTTGCTTGGAAAGGAAGGTGTATTGCTCTTGTAAATCAGAGCACCCAAGTTCTCTCAAACGCAATAGGGCTTTAGCCTGTTCGTTTTGATATTTAATCACAGCAGGTAGTATATCATTATAAAAAAGTTGTAGATGTAGTTTTGTAAAAATATTACTTATGTTACGAAGTTCTTCTTCCTGAACTAAGTACCGCGACTGCAGTTCAGCTGGCGTAAGGATTCCTTTGAAAACATCTTCAGTTTTCTTATCTTTAAAAACATCAATTGCCAGTAAAGATTTTGGTATATTAGGAAGTTTACGCTTTTTAGCTTCTTTCACCCAATATTCACTATAGTTGTCGCCTGAAAAACGAATAGGTTTAGATTTAGTTATGTACTTTCGAATGACTGGAAGAGCTATCTGATTTAAATTTTTTTTATCATTTCCAGCTACTACAAGCTCTGATTCAATTTCATGGAGAATCATTTCTAAAGATTCAGCCACAATACAATTAATCACGGTAATTGGAAAGGCGCAACTTTGAGAGCTACCAACAGCTCTAAATTCAAACTTGTTACCTGTGAAAGCGAAAGGAGAGGTTCGGTTACGGTCTGTATTATCTTTAGGAAGGTCAGGGATTGTTGGGATTTGTAAATTATAAGGCTTCTGTTTTAAGGATGTTGAATTTTGTTTTTTTTCGATGGCATCTAATACTTTCTCTAAAGTATCTCCAAGATACACAGATATTATTGCAGGTGGAGCCTCATGCCCACCTAAACGAAAATCATTCCCAAAACAAGCCACAGAAGCTCTTAGTAAGGAGGCATGCTTGTGAACTGCATGAAGAATCGCAGTGAGTAAGATAAGAAATTGGATACTGTTTTCAGGGGCATCCGTAGGGTCAAGTAGATTTAGACCTGTATCTGTTGCAAGTGACCAGTTATTGTGTTTTCCTGAACCATTTAGTTCTGCAAAGGGTTTTTCTTTCATTATACATGCTAGGCCGTGCTTTACGGCAACTTGTCTCATGATCTGCATCATTAATAGATTATGATCTACACTCCGAGAAGCTTTTTCAAAGACAGCTGCCACTTCATGCTGAGCAGGAGCTACTTCATTATGGCGTGTTTTAACTGGAATTCCAAGTTCTATCGCCGAATCTTCTACCTCTTTCATAAAAGATATGATACGGTCTTTTACCGTTCCAAAATAGTGATCTTGTAGATCCTGACCTTTCGGGGAAGGGGCACCATAAATTGTTTGTTCCAATAAAACCAAATCAGGACGCGCTTTAAAATGTCTTTGGTCAATAATGAAATACTCTTGCTCCCAACCTAATGTAGAAAAAACTCGATTGGCTGGTGTATTTGTTAAGGCAAGGAGTCGAAGGCAAGCTTGATTGATACGATAATCAGATCGAAGTAGTGGAATTTTATTATCTAAAACTTGACCAGTCCAAGAGAAAAAGACAGAAGGAATACACAGAACAGCTTCCTCTCCAGATGTCCATATAAATACATTACTAGAAGGATCCCATCCAGTATACCCTCTAGCCTCATAAGTAACTCGCAATCCTCCGGATGGAAATGAGGATGCATCAGGTTCTCCTTGAATAAGTTGTTTTCCACTAAATTTAGTAATTATAGCGTCTGATGTCTTCCAATCAATAAATGAATCATGTTTTTCAGCTGTATATCCAGTAAGAGGTTGAAACCAATGGCAGTAATGCGTAGCTCCTTGAGACTGAGCCCACTCCTTCATTGCTAAGGCAATCATATCAGCATATTCTACTTTGATGGTTTCGATACCCTCTTTGGCATTACGGATATTTTTTTGCACTTCCTCCGGAAGCATATGCTCCATTACACTAGAATTAAAAACACGTATACCAAACTTTTTTTCAGTTTTTAATTCTCTGAAGCTTCGAGATATTAGGTTTGAACTGTTTGACTCATTTTCGCTTCGTAAGCTCATAGTCTTCCCTATAAAATTAAAGGGTTTTCCATTTGTGGTATTTGGCTACTTTTTTCAAACGTGTATCTGGATTTACAGCTATGGGGTCAGCAGATAAACTTAGAAATGGCAAGTCTAAAAAACTGTCTGAATAAACGTCAATATTTTCTCTTGATATAGAATATGTTTTAAGGAGTTTTTCAACGGCTTTTACTTTACTTTGAGCATCGAGAGAATGTTTGATCTTTTTTTCTTCATAAAGCGAGCCTTGAAAGGAATTAAAAGAAAGTAACTTTGAGAACCCTTCAACAAGAAAGTCTGGACTATTTGACAATAGTACAAGATAATCTCCTCTTTCCTTCGCTAATTGTAAAGCTCTAAGAGCAGGAGGGTAAAGGAGTTCAGGTAGCTTTTTTTTTAAAAATTCAGAATGATATTTTTTAAGATCATCTAAATGAAAGTGAGAAAAAAAAAGCTCTCCAACTTCTTGGTGAAGAGAAAGTTGGTCTTTTTTTCCGAAAAAAAACTCTAGATATATCTTTGCACATTTTAAAAAAGTTATAATGGGTAACTTTCCTTGTTTGCAACAATACAAACCAAAGGACACTGTAGAGTTTCTTTTAGTTAAAGTTCCATCTAAATCAAAAGCCGAGAGTCTTTTGAAAAAATTCGTACTATGGTTCAATTTTCTCTTTCAATGATTTGATTTTTTGTTCGATTTCCTCAATTCCCTCATTATTTTTCTTCAGTCGCTCTTTTTCCTCGTTCATAAGTTGGTTGTAACTCATGGCTTTTTCAAAATCAAGGCCAGATGTTCCACAGGCTTTTCTATAGGATTCAATTTGAGCTTTAATATCCTTTCTTCTTTCTAACCTCTCTTTTAGAAGAGTTTGGTATTGTTCAAGAGCTTCTTTATCATTTTCAGGTAACTTAAGTAGCTTTTGCTCTCTTATATCAGCAACAATATCTTTCAAAGGTTTTAGGCTACGCTCTAGACTTTGCTTTTCATAGTTTTGCAGAGAAGATGATTCAACTTCCTGAAGTACTTCTTGTTTTTGACCTTCAATCTCCTCAAGGGCCATATTTGGAGCACATCGTACTAGGTTTTCTATTTTAGATTTTAAAGAATGAATCTTTTCTTGTCGTTTCTTTTCAACCTCTTTCTTTTGTTGTATCAGAAGCTGTTCTTCTTCTTTTTGTTTGCTTTTAAGTTCTTGTCTTAACTCTCCGAGTTCTTTTCTAAATTTCTGTACTTCGTCTCTACCAAGCTGCGTGGCTCGTGCTTTTGTCGATAGTTGATGAACTTGATTGCTAGCTTGTTCAAGACTGGTCTTATTTTCTTCAAATTCTTTTTTAATTGTTAGTAATTCATCACGAAGTTGCGTATAATTTTCTTTAAACTCATTTTTTTTACGCGCTCTATCTTTCTTGTGTTCTTTTTCAAAGTTTTTTATTTTGTCCCAGGACTTACTTAAGTGGGCTCGAGTAGTTGTAAATGACTGTGTGTTTAGAGTCAAAACTTTTGCAAGACTCTGAAGAGCTTTAATTTCTTCTCTAAAATAAAAAATGGGGCCATCTAGCTGGTCAGAAGAAAAACTTTTTTTAACAAATGTTTCCACATCTTTTAAAAAGCGGTCACTTACTTCTTTGATGAGTCGCTTGCGGTCTGGAAAAACAGAATCTCCAGTTGTGGAAAGTCTTTGAAAAAATTTATTTTTATTCCTTATGCGCATTTCAGTTTTGATTAACTCTTTTCTAAGAGAATTAATCCGTGAAGCTAAAGCATTTAATAAGTTTAATTGTTTCTGTAGAGATTCGTACTCTGGCCACTTATCTTTAAGATACTTGCTTTCAATTTTTAACTTTACTGAAGGCTGTGATTTATTGAGTTTTTCTAAATTAGCAACTTCATTTTCCAAAGCTGAAATAGCAATATCTATTTGTTCAATGGCGAATTGAGCTTGCTCATCCAGGATCTCTTTTAATCGCCGTGCTTCACTACATATTTCAATGTATTCATTCCAAAGACTCGTTCGCAATGGAGCTGCTAATTCACCTTTAAAAAGTTCAATACATAGTTTTTTAATTTCCCAAAACTCTTTAAAATGAGGTGTAACGGGTTGAGCTAAGGCATCTCTTAGAAAGGAAATAGCTAGAGTAAGTTTTTCTTCAACCTTATCTTTTGCTTCAATTTCTTTTAAAAGGGCTTGACGCTCCATAGAAATTGAAGCTTTCGTTTCCGCATTATTTTCATCCTTTGGGGGAAGCTGAGAACTACTTTCCTTGATCTCTTTGTTAACAAGAGGGCTACTGGATTCTATTTCGTTGGTAAGGGAATTAGCTTCAGACTCTACCATTGACTCAATATTTTTAGGTGGAACGACTTCAGCGCTCAAAGCGTTTGCTTTACTTTCTTCTGCTGTAGCTTTTGTTTTATTTTCATCTTGGATGTTTTGTTTCTCTTCCACGCTGCTGCTTTCCTTGACGTAGTTCATTTTGGGTACCTTACCTTTTGGATAGTTGTCCATGATCGCTAGCCTTAATAATGTAATAGACTTGCTAAGTTAACGCCTTATCATAGTGTTTAAGAGCATTTTATGTAAAGTTTTTCTTGATCCTACTCACGTGATTCAAATTCTTGAATGATCATATCACACGCTTGCTCTAAACTAAATTCTTCAACGTTTAACCAACGAAAAAAAGGTTGTTTCCTAAACCAGGTAAACTGCCTTTTCGCGTAACGGCGTGAAGCTACTTTAAATTTGTGAACCAAGTGTTCGTAGTCGCTTTTTTGTTGAGGTGTTTTTAGATAATCCAAAACATGTTTATAACCAATAGCTTGAGAAGCTGTCGGGTTATTTTCTAAACCTAGCTCAATCAAACCTCTAACTTCTTCAATCAAACCTTCTTCAAGCATTGCTTCACAACGTTTCTCAATACGTTGATAGAGGATATCTCTGGGCCTATAAAGAAACCAACAATGAAAATCATAATCTTGCGGCTCCAATCTATTTTGCCATGAAAGTGTACTTACTTTTTCATGAGTAAGCGAGATAATCTCTAATCCTCTAACGATTTTTTGCTTATCGTTAATTGTAATAGTTTTTGCGTAGTCTGGGTCAAGCTGGTAAAGCCGTTCATAAAGCTGAGCATTCCCAAGGCTTTCAATTTCCTCCTCTAACTTTGAACGCAGGCTCGGTACAGATGGCGGCCCACTTGGCGGCCCAAAGAGAAAGGCTCGTAAGTAAAATCCTGCTCCACCAGCTACAATAACGGGCGCATCTCGTGTATGAATTTTCGCACAGAGATTCCTAGCTTCATAGTAGAAGTCAACGACATTAAAAGGGTTGTCTACATCTCTGATATCAATGAGGTGATGAGGAATTCGTTGACGCTCTTTTTGTGAAATCTTTGCTGTGCCAATATCCATACCTCGGTACACCTGCATAGAGTCAGCCGAAATAATTTCGGCTGCCATTCCCTGCGCAAGTAGTAAAGATAAGGCTGTTTTTCCACAGGCAGTAGGACCAGAAAGAATAAGAACCCGTTTCTTTTTTTGCCTTGGAACAAGTTGTATAGGTTCTTCAATCGGAAAAACAAGATTCGTTATGATGCGCTGAATCTCTTCTTCTTCAAAAACAATTCCACTAGCCACAATTTTAGAAACTTAAATTTCTTTTAAAGCGTCTTCTTCAGAATCGAAAAGGTGAAGAATATGATCAAAACCAGCCATTTTTATAACTTCCATCACATTGTCCACAACGCTTGATATTAATATTTTGCCATCTTGGCTTTTCAACTTTTTCGTTGCTGCTAGTAAAAGACGCATCCCAGCACTACTTAAATACTCAACATTTGCA
>MDTB01193897.1_pt1 | contig 11371 bp, 10 predicted proteins | sample 811161 | NCBI WGS metagenome assembly MDTB01 (sample SAMN05326650, study PRJNA326480) | marine metagenome | isolation source: seawater | place: Mediterranean Sea | collected 2009
GACCGCCAGCCAAAATAACAGCTTTCATTCGCTTCCCCTTTTTCGCATCATCAACCTTCTAAATTATGAGTCAGCAAGTCACCTTCAACAATTTTATAACTTTTGTCACACCTGGCGATTATTTTGGGGTTGTGAGAAATAATTATGATTGTGCAGGCACCCTTTAAATTGACTAACTGATCGATTATTTGATCCTCTGTGTTTTTGTCGAGAGCGCTAGTGGCTTCATCCAGAACAATAATCGGTTTGGAGTGATAAAAAGCTCGAGCCAGCGCTATTCTCTGCTTTTGGCCGCCAGATAGAAATTCTCCCCGTTCCCCGACTCTGGTATACAGTCCATCGTCAGTCTCATGAACGAACTTGTACATGGACGCATTCTTTAATGAATCCTTAACCTTGTCGATATCAATATTTTCGTCCAAATCGCCCAAAGTTATGTTCGCAAAAATAGTATCATCAAATAGGAATATTTCTTGAGGCAGATAAGCAGTATAGTTCCACAACCTATCCTTCGAACATGCCTTACCATTGACAAGTATCTGACCGCTGGTTGGTGAATTCAATCCTAAAAGTAGGTCTACTAGAGTTGTTTTGCCAGCACCTGATTCACCTAAAATACCCACCATCTCACCGACTTTCAACTCTAACGACACTGAGGAAAGCACATCTTTTGAATCTTGCGCATACCGAAAAGACACGTTGTCTAGAGCAATACTAGAGAATTCTTCAGTTGCCGGCTCTTTCCAATCATTACTTATTTCGTCTAAAACTTTCGTTTTTAATTTGCTAGCCAAAATATGATCGGTTCTTAACTTTTCTATTGCAGGGGTGTGATACCTGAGCTGAATTAGGTTATTTGAAAATGTGTTAAAAACGGGAAGCAGCCTTATAGCGGCAACGACTAACACAGCCATCACCGGCACAAGTGATTGAACTTCATTACCAAGAGCAACCGAGATAACAACAAATAATCCTAATCCGGAAAACAATAGAAACTCCAACAAATACCTTGGAGATGTTGATAGTACATTGCTTCTTGTAAAATGTTCGAAATACCTCAAGGCATCTCTGCGTAACCTATCATCGAAAACAGACTGGGCGCGCATTATTTGTATCTCTTTAAAGCCATCCATCGCTTCTTGTACGCTTTTTACTAGGCCAGTTGCAGCTTCGATAGCAGTGCTACCTGAATTTCTTAGTACTGGGCGGAATGCTCTATCGTAACAAAGAACCAAAAGTAGAATAAAGAAGGCTATTCCGATGAGAATGGGTCCCACAGAATAAATCAAGAATGCCACGATCACCACAGCGACTACTGAGTCGCTTGCCAGACGTAAAGCTAAACTTAGTGAAGCCGCATATTGCCCGGTTAAATGTTGAATATTGTATACAAACTCTGAGCTATTTCTGCCAAGAAAATCTTTATAACTTTGTCGTTGGTAAGCGAAAAGTAAAGTATTTCTCATTCGATACTGTTGCCACTCCGCAAAACGAATGATAACCCTATTTATCAGGATAGCGGCTATCGCTTTAAGCGTGAATACAGCTAATAAGCTCCATCCGATGAATATCAACATATCTGCTTTTTGGTCTGGTATCTCGAAGAAAATGTTGATGTAAGTGGTCAACTCAGAGCCGACATCCAGATCCACAACCAAAGATGCTAAAGGCAAGACCAAACCAAGACTCAACAGATCCATCATAGATAACAGCACGAACAAGAAAAGCATGAACTTCAGTTTGACTTTTTCCGAATCCAGAAGGTCATACTGTGTCCTAAACAACTTAAGCAAATTCATATCTGCGAGCCGGTCTAACTACCAAATCCAGTCGTACTTCCCACAAGAAGAATATTCTTATTACTGCTATCGTCTAAAGAATTATTCAAAGATAACTACCATTCAAAAGTTGCTTTAGATAATTTCCGTAACCGCTGTTTTTGAATCTGTCAATTAACTTCATTATATCGGAATCGCTAATCCAGCCTTCTCTCCAGGCTACTTCTTCTGGAACACCAATTTTCAAACCCTGTCTTTTTTCCAATATCTGAACAAACTGACTCGCTTCCAGCAAAGAATCGTAGGTCCCAGTGTCTAACCAGGCCATACCTCTCCCCATTAACTGGACATTAAGCTCCTGCAATTTTAAGTATTCTTGATTCAAACTAGTAATTTCGAGTTCCCCGCGCGCAGACGGTCTAATTGACTTCGCCAACTCCACTACTCTTGAGTCGTAAAAATACAATCCGGTTACAGCATAATTTGATTTTGGCCTCTCAGGCTTCTCCTCAATCGACAAAACTTGTCCATTAGAATCGAATTCCACAACTCCTGAGCGCTCTGGGTCTGACACCGGATAGGCAAACACAGTGGCCCCTTTCGCCTGAGAAGCCGACTGTCTCAATAGACGATACAAATCGTTCCCAAAAAACAGATTGTCTCCTAAGATCAACGCACAAGGCTCTCCAGCAATAAATTTTTCGCCGATTAGAAATGCCTGCGCCAACCCATCAGGACTAGGCTGTTCCGCGTATTCTATCTTGATTCCAAACTGGCGCCCGTCGGACAACAATTCCCTAAACCTAGGCAAATCGGATGGAGTGGAAATTAATAATACCTCTCGAATCCCTGCCAACATCAACGTTGATAGGGGATAGTAAACCATTGGTTTATCGTATACTGGAAGGAGCTGTTTAGAGACGCATAGAGTAGACGGGTAAAGCCTAGTACCAGAACCACCCGCAAGTATTATTCCTTTGGTTATCATATTTTTACTCGTTATTCTAAGACCGTGCCTTGCAACCCTGGCCTTTTAGTTCTGTAACTACCGTCTTTAATCCTCCCCACCCATTCAGAATTTGATAAATACCAGTCTACGGTTTTGGTTATGCCAGACTCGAAAGATTCCTTTGGAGTCCATTTGAGTTCTGTCACCAATTTGGTCGAATCTATCGCATAACGAGCGTCATGTCCCGGACGATCTGTCACAAACCTGATCAAGTCTTTAAAATTTGCGATATTCGTCGGCCCGATCGCTGTCTTCTCATTTAGCTCTTGGCAGATTCTTTCCACAACATCTAGATTTTTCTGTTCGTTGTTGCCCCCTATCAAATAAGTTTCGCCTATAACCCCAGACTCAGCGATCAAGTGGAGAGCTCGCGCATGATCATCAACATATAGCCAGTCCCGAACTTGGTTCCCCGTTCCGTATACAGGGATAGTTAATCCTTCAACCGCTCTGCATATTACCAGAGGGATAAGTTTTTCTGGAAACTGGTATGGCCCATAGTTATTTGAACAATTACTTATAATTGTTGGCAAACCATAGGTACGATTCCATGCTCGTACTAAATGATCAGAAGACGCCTTACTAGCAGAATATGGAGAACTTGGGTCATAAAGAGAGGACTCGTTGAAAAGACCGTCCTCACCGAGACTACCGAACACTTCATCCGTAGATACATGAACAACACGAAAATTCTCCTGAGAACTTGAATCAAGTTCTCGCCAATAGTTTAAAGAAATCTCAAGCAAACGAGCTGTACCAACAACATTAGTGTTAATAAATTCAATAGGACCGTCAATTGATCTATCGACATGAGATTCGGCAGCAAGATGAAAAACTAATTCAGGGCGTAGTGTCTTGAAAAGCTTCTTCAAGTCATCGGGATTACAAACGTCTCCACGAACAAAGGAGTATCTCTCATTATGATCAACACTTGACAAAGAATCTAAATTACCCGCATAAGTTAGCTTATCGAAACTACACACCTTGTAATTGCCGATTTCGATTAAGTAACGAACTAGAGCAGAGCCAATAAAACCTGCTCCACCAGTAACTAATACAGTTTTCAAGCTCTACCCCTTCTATAGTTATACCAGCGCCAAGCAGATTCAATAATTTTATCCAACTCCTTATATTTCGGCTTCCAATTCAAAACAGACGTTGCCTTAGTAGAATCTGCCACGAGACTAGGCGGATCCCCCTCTCGCCTGCTACCGAAGACAATTGGGATCGATTCACCAGTAACCCGCTCGACAGAGTTTATAACTTCTAAGACGGAAAACCCTTTACCGTTGCCTAAATTAAACACTTCTGAGCCATTTCCATTCAACATAAATTCGAGTGCTTGAACATGGGCGATAGCAAGATCATCAACGTGGATATAGTCTCTAATGCAAGTTCCATCAGAGGTCGGATAGTCTTCGCCAAAAACAGTAATAAATTCTCGCTCTCCACCTGCAACCTCTAAAAGCAACGGTATGAGGTGCGTTTCAGGATTATGGTCCTCGCCACAGTCTAGATCAAAATCACAACCGGCTGCATTAAAATATCTCAGAAAAACGCTCGTCAAATCGGTAACGGCAGCGAGGTCCGATATCATATTTTCGACAAAGTATTTGGATTTACCATAGGGATTAATAGGACTTTGATTATGCGTTTCTGAAATTGAACTTTCCTGAGGGTTCCCGTATGACGCACAAGTGCTCGAAAAAACCAAATACTTCACACCGGCACTTTTCATAGTCTCTAGTAACGACATCGTACCGTAGAAATTATTCCTATAATATTTCAGCGGATCAGTGACCGACTCTCCCACGTAAGCATATGCTGCAAAATGGAGTACAGCCACAGGTTTATATTTATCTATAGTGTCCTCTAATAACTGTTTGTCTTGAAGATCCCCTACAACTAAATCTCCCCACTTTACAAATTCTCTATATCCGTGCTCTAAATTATCAAAGACGACTGGCTCAAAACCTTCGACAGAAAGCCTTTTACACGCATGAGACCCAATATAGCCTGCTCCGCCCGTAACCAATACCGTACTCAAAATAACCCTGTTCCATTCAATTTACTTTTGAAATATTCTATTGTCTTCAGGAGCCCATCTCTCAAAGGGACTTCCGGCTGCCATTTAAGTATGTTACTTGCCAACGAAATATCAGGCCTCCTTCTAGTAGGATCGTCTTGCGGCAAGTCTCGGAATTCAATAGGAGAAGAAGACCCTGTTAGTTTGATCACTAAATTTGCCAACTCAAGAACTGTAAATTCTCCAGGGTTTCCTAAATTAATCGGTCCTTTTACCGAAGATTCGGAAACCATCATCCGAACAAAACCCTCAACTAGATCATCAACATAGCAAAAAGACCTTGTTTGACTCCCATCACCAAATATCGTTAGCGGCTCCTGGTTGAGCGCTTGAACTACAAAGCCAGAAACCACTCTACCGTCCTCCAATGACATCCTTGGACCGTAAGTGTTGAAAATCCTTACAACTTTAATATCAACATCATACTTTCTCGCGAAATCGAAGAAGAGCGTTTCTGCTCCTCGTTTGCCTTCATCGTAGCAAGCTCTGATTCCTATTGGATTAACGTTGCCAAAGTATCCCTCTTTCTGCGGATGCTCTTTTGGATCGCCATATATTTCGCTGGTAGACGCTTGCAATATTTTTGCGCCCTGCGCGCGTGCAAGGTCTAAAAGGTTGATCGCGCCAGTTACACTGGTTTTAAAAGTATTAATTGGGTCCTTTTGGTAGTGGATCGGCGATGCCGGACAGGCCAGATTGTATATTTCGTCACAACGCACCTCGACCGGCGTGATAATGTCGTGATTGATAAAAGAAAAACTAGCATTTTCAAGCAAATGCTGAACATTCTCTTCTGACCCAGTCGAGCAATTATCTAAACATATTACTTCACTGCCGCGTGCCAGAAGCGCTTCGCAGAGGTGAGACCCTAAAAATCCGGCGCCGCCTGTAACCAATATTCGGCTCATAAAAACACTCTACACTTAGTGGTAAGATCTATAGACGCTATCAAAGATGGACAAATAGGTATCTCGATTTGCTATCACGGAATAATTTTTTAGGACGGTTTGTCTTCCTGCTTCTCCCAGCCTTCTTCTAAGGTCACAGTCCCTGATCAATGACTCAATCGCAGAATACCAATCTTCATCAGTTTTTACTAAAACTCCATTTTCAAGACTTTTGATGATTCTGAAGTTCGTACCAATTGCCGATGCTACTGTAGGTATACCTAAAGCCATATATTGAAGGGCTTTTAATCCGCTTTTCCCGTAGACCCAAGGATCATCTGGGATGGGGTAAAGGCCAATGTCTATCTTCTGTAAATCCGAAACTTCGTTATCTAAGTTCCATGCATGAGCTTCGCACACTATTCCTTCCATCTGAAAGCTCTTATCTCCTATTACCAATAACTTGATGTTGTACTTATCGGCCAATTTAGGAAGCACATCAGATAAAAGCTTAAGGTAGTTGCTCGTACTATGGCTGCCAGTCCAACCCAAAACTATGGGATCGTCAGCCGAGTTTTTATATCTATTCACCGGTTGGTAATCGTCTGTATTTATGGTTGATGAGATGTCTGTAGTTTGATGATTGAATTTCCTGGCGTAGTCGTCCAAGTATGGGGTGCAGGTGATCACGTGTTTTGCCTTCATGATGAGGAATTTCATCTTGGTTCGGCCCTTCAAAAGAGTCGCTATTCTATTAACGCTATGTTCTTCCTTTAAAAAGACCATATCATCAATATCGTAGATCAGTTTCTTATTGGCTATAGACAGAAGGAGTTCGAAAAAAGGTGGCCCAAACGGGGTGACGTACAAAAAAACAAAAACACCGTCATAAAATGGAGCTCGAAGAAGATCATATACACGCTTGAAGTATCCGAAAATAGTCCCGAGGATTTTAGAAAAAATGAATCCGTTCTTGTAAAGAATAGACTGCATTTTTTCCGACATAAATGGAGAAACAGTGATCGAGTAGCCAGAATTCCGCAGATAATCAAAATACTGCTCATACTTAAGTCGTTGGCCCGGAGCCACATTTTCCGGATGTGGACATAGGAGCAAAATCGATTTTTGACCTGTCAGTGGCTCTGGTGACATAACATACTCACACCGACTTACGCTGCGGATTTTAGAGCCGAGATTCTAGTTTATAACATTCGTTAAATCCAGCCCTGCCTAGTCAATTACCTGATAAGAACTATAGAAAACTATAAATGCTTAATTTAATAAACGATGTACAATAGCTCCAGAGGATTTAGGGATGCAAAATGCAGGGCCATACATCTAATTTGCAGCTTTTAAAAAAACAACTGGATAGGACTTTTAAAAAAGAGAAAGATCGACAAAAAGCACATGCGACAAGCTCGAAGATTCTTGAAGATCTATCGACCAATAACACTCTCCTTGGTGAAATTCTTAGATCGAACCTCAATAAAAGGAACTTTTTTAGTCAGGAGCATTATCCGGTATTGGCCTTTCCTATTTGCGCGAGTGAACACTATGAGCTGATAGCCAATGTTTGGATACCCTTAGCATCTAAGTCTACTGAGTATTCGACAAAATCTATTCATCACCATGGCCCTATGCTGCTCACAACAGTCACTGCTTTTGGTCCAGGATACTTTCACTATCTTTTTGATCGCCCAGTTAGAGACGAATCTGAATCAAATGTATTCAGCATGAAGGTTTTAGCTGCGAACCAACACGAAAGATCAACCAGCCTTTTTGTAGATCAGTACTTACCTCATTGTCCAATGTATCCGGAGAAACTCAGTATCACATACGCTCTTTGGAGTAACTCAATTCAAAAACAATTGCTATCCAGGGTTAAAAGACTGCCTTTCATGCGCCAGCACTCCACTTTACTGAGGCAAATAGGAAAAAAAATCGGTCTGACTAAAGCCTTGGATTTGAAGCTAGAAACTTACCTGGATTACTATCCTGCTAATGACCACTTTTGTGGTGTGAAAGAGAGAGAGGAAGTAGAATTTAAAAAAGGCCCTATCCCCGACAGAGCAAGTTCAATAATAAATCTTCTTCAAGAAACAAAAAACGAAGATTTACTTAGCCTTTGCGAAAAAGATTTGCTTGCTAACCAATCATTGGGCGAGCAAATCAAAGAGAGATGTCTAAACCTAGTATCGAAGGCCAAGGCGGGAACAGAAATCGAATCTAGAATTTCAGATGGCGTCCATTTTGGATTCGAGAAGGCCAACTTCACTCACGATCAAATTAAAGCGTCACTGTAAATAGAGTTTGAAATACTACTAGGGCAATTTAGACATGCTGCGAACAATCGTAAAACTCTTACTATCCCCCATCAAAAAAACTGTCTTTTATGAAGAAATACAAGCTTGGTCAATGTCCCGAGATATTCTTTCAGGACGATTTTCAGAGCCAGAATTAGAGCTACTTGAATACGCCGTCAAGAAAAATGAGATCGTTATAGATGTTGGGGCTAATTTCGGAATGTACACATATCCCCTTTCTAAAATTGTGGGTGACAGTGGAAGAGTTTTCGCATACGAGCCAATTCCCTTTACCTTTAGAACCCTAACAAAAATCATAAGAAAGCTCTCTATCAGATCAGTGTCATTGAGCAACAAAGCTGTAAGCGATAAACGAGGTAAAATTACCTTTGCTGTTCCACTGCAAACCTCCGGGCAACTAATGGCTGGCCAAGCACATTTCGTCAACAGAAATGACGATCATCCTGGCAAAGAGACTCAGGTCCGATGGAAGCATTTGACTTCTCTAACATGTGAAACGATTACTTTAGATGAGGATATCGACGCGTCATTGGACGTATCTTTTATAAAAATCGATATTGAGGGAGCCGAATACTTTGCTTTCAAGGGCGCAACCAGAATAATAAAAAACAGCACCCCTTCGATATTAATTGAAATCAATCCTTGGTTTTTGGATGGATTCGAAATTACCTTAGATGACCTGGTAGGCCCCTTTTATAAATTAGGATACGAACTTTTTAGGTATCAATCTCAAAAACTTAGAAAGATGACAGCTAGTGAGGAGATTGTCGAAGACAATTATCTTCTAATTCATCCAAAGTATTTAGAGCGATTTACAGACTTATTGTGATGTAGATTTATTTTTTATATAGGCATGCTGACACAAAATTAGGAACAAACTGAATAGAAAACTTAAGCCTGTTATCCACATACAAATGACCGCGCGTTTCGGAGACACCTTCACGATATTAACGATTGGCGGTTCTATCATATCAAAAACATAATCTGAATCGGCATATGCCAACATTAAGGTTCTTGTTTGATCTTCTATTAATCTACCGAACACCGAATTCAAACTGACTAAAGAATTTTTACCTAACTGTTCATTTAAGAATTTAATAGAACTCTCAGCCTTTTTTATATCTCGATTTCGAATTTCAGAGTCTATCGACGACACGATTCTCTCTACCCATTTTTGAGCTACGAAAGGAGAAAGATGCTGGATTGATACTAAAACAAAATTAGAGTACTGCTGCTGGTTTACCGAATACTTTCCCCTAAAGTTTCTGTAAGCCTCATTCAGGGCAAAGCCAGCCTCACCAAACCCAACCCCATCATTTGAAGCTTCTAAAAGTTGGTTTCTAATAGACTCGTTATACGAATACGAGTTTGTTTCACTATCCCATGCTGTCACTGCAAGTAACTCAATCATTAAGTCGACGTCCGTGAAAAAATATTTTTTGAAAAATTCTCTGGAATTCATTGTCGCCAATATATAATAGTCATCGTTGCCAACGTCTGAGCCTAGACTAATACCTGCCATCTGAGCTAATCCAGCATAGGATCCTGCTATTTCGCTCAATCGATCTTGTGTATTATTTTTTGAGGCTAAAAGTGTCTCAGAGCTATAAGTGTTGGGTATCGATAAAGAATAAAAAACTGAAAAAACAGCTCCAAGTCCAGTGCAAACAACTAACCAAACTTTTCTTTTTAGAATTACCTCAAATAACTCTTTAAAATCTAAAAGAACATCATCTTGAGATTCATCGGACCTCGACTTCAACTCTAACCCCCTATTGTTTAATTAAATTTATTTGGCTAATTGATTTGATCAATTACTTCCGAACTCTTTTAGATACCAAGACAGCGACTCTTTCAATCCGTTTTCAATATCGTGCGTTGGTTCATAATGAAGGTATTCCTTAGCCTTCGAAATGTCGGCCAAAGAATGCAGTACATCACCAGGCCTAAAGTCAACGTATATAGGCGAACCAATCTCCATCTCTATCATGGCTGAAATTTTCTGGGCCAAATGGTTGTACAATTCATTGAGGGAAGTCTGAGCACCGAACGCGATATTGTAAACTTGTTGATCACAATCTGGCCAACTAATAAGTGAGGCGCGTATATTTGCCTGGATCACGTTTTCTATATAACAGAAGTCTCTGGTGGTCTGGCCATCTCCATTTATCACAACCTCATCGGCCAATAACATCGATTTTATCCATTTAGGAATCACCGCAGCATATGCTCCATTTGGGTCCTGCCGCTTTCCGAAAACGTTGAAATAGCGCAAGCCAATACACTGCGTACCGAAAGAACGATTAAACACGTCTGCGTATAGTTCATTACAAAGTTTCGTTACAGCATATGGCGACAATGGTTTTCCAATATTCTCCTCTTTCTTCGGGATAATGGGATGGTCACCGTACGTGGAGCTGCTCGCCGCGTAGACAATTCGCTTAACACTATTTTGTCTGGATTGGTCCAGAACATTCAGAAACCCAGAAATATTTACAGCATTCGTCGTTAAAGGATCTTCCATACTTCGCGGAACCGAACCCAGTGCCGCCTGATGAAGAACTATATCCAAACCATTTTTAACCCCTTTGGAGTTTTCCGAAAGCCAAACCGCAGTCTCCTTTGAGAAGCAGAGCTCAATGTCCGAAACGTTCCTTATGTCTCCGGTTATAAGTTTGAAATTTCCGCGATACTTGGTAGGTACTGCCGAAAGAGCCTCGTCTATATTTTTCCTAAATCCCGTCGAAAAATTATCTATACCAACCACTAACTGTCCCTGATGAAGCAAAGCCTCTAAAAGGTTACTTCCGATAAATCCCGCAACGCCCGTAATCAACCAAGCAGTCAACCCATTCTCAACTTCTTTAATCAATTTAATACTCTTATCAATCAATGAATTTAAAGACGCATATCCGATTGGTTCTTAGGAAGCACGTATTTAAGGTCGCAAATGAAAACGTCTTTTTTGCCTAGTGCCCGTATCCATTCGTGCCCCTTCCGAACATATTCTTTATGCTTGACTGCTAGAACTATAACATCGTATAAATTTTTTACTGGATCATCCAAAAGGTCAATGCCGAACTCTTTCTCTACTTCAGAACTATTTGCGTAGGGATCATGAATATCCACTAAAAAACCATTGCTTTCGAGAGCTACTAACATATCAAAAACCTTAGAGTTCCTTATGTCAGGACAATCCTCTTTAAAGGTCGCCCCCAAAATAAGTAATCTTCGTTTCTTTTGTTCTCCACGATTTTTTTCCACTAACTGCGAAATCTTATCAGCGA
>MDTB01219390.1_pt1 | contig 11371 bp, 12 predicted proteins | sample 811161 | NCBI WGS metagenome assembly MDTB01 (sample SAMN05326650, study PRJNA326480) | marine metagenome | isolation source: seawater | place: Mediterranean Sea | collected 2009
AGAACTAGTAACAATTTACTTAGTTTTTTCATTATTCCTCCGTTTAAACGTTTTTTAAAAGACTAATTACAGCAATATATGAGTAAGGAGTCAATAACGCATTTGGCTAATATAGGCTTGTTTTATCTATGAAATTAAATTTTAATTTGATTTTATTTTGGATCTAATGCTCTTGCATCATGACTATTCCAACTAACATTAATCTGGTTTCCCATTTTTATATCCATATTGGAAGAACTATTAGGTACCTTTAGAATAAATTCTTTATTTCCAAGTAAGTCAATTCTGACTCTCGTGTGATCTCCGTGATAAATAATTTCTTCGATTTTGCCTTGAAAATTATTTTCCATTTTATTTTTTGTGTTTATTAAAGCTCTTTCAGGTCTTAAAGAAACTGTAGTTTTATCGCCATTAGATTTTACAGATATTGGATTAGCAATTATCTCTGATCCATTTGATAGCTTCACTTTACATTGATCTTTTTGAAAGTTCGTAACTTCTCCTGCAAAAGTATTATTTTCCCCAATAAATTCAGCTACAAATGAATTTACAGGTTCCTCATATAATTTATCTGGTGAAGACAATTGTTGGACTTTTCCATCATTAAATACTGCAATTCGATTAGACATTGTAAGTGCCTCACTTTGATCATGTGTAACATAAACAACAGTAACACCAATACTTTCATGGATATGTTTAATTTCATATTGCATGCTCTCTCTCAGATTTTTATCTAAAGCACCTAAGGGTTCGTCCATCAACACTACTTGAGGATCAAATACTAAAGCTCTTGCTACTGCTACACGTTGTTGTTGACCACCAGATAATTGTCCTGGCATTCTATTTTCAAAACCATTTAGGGATACCATTGATAATGCCTTATCAACTTTTATATCTATATCACCTTTATTTATTTTTCTTACTTTAAGAGGAAATGCTAAGTTTTCATAAACTGTCATATGTGGAAATAGTGCATAGTTTTGAAATACCATTCCAATTCCTCTTTTATGAGGTGGAATGTTTGATATAGGATTTTTATTTAAAAAAATTTCGCCATTAGTTGGTGTTTCAAAACCAGCTAACATCATTAAACAAGTTGTCTTTCCTGAACCAGAAGGTCCCAGCATTGTAATAAATTCACCTTCGGCGATATCCAAATTTAAATCTTTTACAACAAGTACTTTCCCATCATAACTTTTGTCTACCTTGTCGAATTTTACAAAATCTAGGTTATTTGACATTGGATAATGTTTAAAACATTTGTAGAGTATTTTTTCAAGTTTTTTATTTTATATATAAATCTCTGGGAAAATTGCATAATAACTCGTTTCCCACATCTGTAATCCTTATAGACTCAGATGCCTCAACTCCCCAATCACCGAATTGCATTACTGCAATCATGTGATAACAAACATTGGGTTTTAACATAGTCATGTCGCCTTTGGATATATTTATCGTATGCTCTCCCCAATCTGGGGGATAACCTATACCTATTGAATAGCCCGTTCTAGAATCTTTTTTAATTTTGTATTTATCTAGTACTTCCCAAAATCTTTCTGCAACATCATTTGCAGTATTTCCTGGTTTACTAGCATTTATTCCTGTCTCCAAAGCCTCATTCGTTGCCTTCATTGCATCAATTTTTTTTTGTTCAGGCTTACCAAGATTTACTGTTCTTGCCATAGGTGCATGATATCTTTTATAAGTACCAGATAATTCAACAACCGTAGCCTCCCCATTTACAAATTGTTTGTCGCTTGCGGTTAGGTGTGATGCAGATGTACCTTTGCCAGTAGGTAATAAAGTTGCAATACTTGCATATTCACCACCATAATCACTTGTTCCTTTAAACAATGTCTTTTGAATTTCAGCCACTACATCGCACTGTCTTATGCCTGGGTTAATTATTTCCATTGCTGTTCTCATTCCATTTTCTGAGATAATTGCAGCTTTTTTCATAAAATCTATTTCTGCATTTGATTTAACTACTCTCACCCAATTAACTAATCTTTCCGAGTCTTTGATATTAGCATTAGGTAAGCCTTGTTTGAGTTTTTCGTAACAGTAAGCTGTAAAATAATGAGCATCCATCTCAACACCAATATTAAGTTTATCCCAATTATTTTTTTTTATTAAATTAACTAACGCATCATAAGGATGTAGGGGCCATGTATGAATATATTTCTCATCATAAATAATTATATTTTCTTTTTTTAAATAAGTTTTTATAAATGCGCCACCAGCATCCTGAGCTCTAATGAAGCATATTGGTTCATCTGCATTTACATGAACAATTACGCACTGTGCATAATAAAATGACCATGCATCATATCCTGTTAAATAATTAATATTTGCTGTATCTTGAGAAATTAAAAGTTCAATACCTTTTTTTTGCATTGATGTTTGAACTTTTTTAAGACGATTTTTATACTCATTGCTAGAGAAACTCATAATATAATGTTAATAAAATAAACTTCCATAACCTTTTATAGATTTATTTCTATCTATTTTTTCTAATGTCTCCCAAATTAAAGCCTGATTACTGGATAGAACTGTAATATTTAACTTTTTTTCTAATTTTTCGATAATATTTAAAGCTGGCAAAGAGGTACAAGATACAAACAATGCCTCTGCATCCTGATGATCGATATTAGATAAAATTTCAAATAATTTATCTTGATCTACCTTGCCAATATCTATATCCGATCCAATATTAAAATATGTATTTGAAGTAACTTCAAAATCATTTTTTTTAAAAAAATTGACCACATCATCATTAACGTTTTTTATGTATGGCGTAACTATAGATATCTTGTTAATATTTTTTTTCTTTAAAGCATTTAAGGCTGCTGTGCTAGGAGCAGTTACTGATGCATCTGGTTTTGCTAATTTAATTTTTTCTTTAATATTATCAAAACCTGAGGCAATTGTTCCAGATGTACACCCGTAAACTACACAGTCAATTTTTTCACCAGGTAATATATTATCAGTTACAGATGTAATATCATTAATCATTTTTTTTAAATTATCGGTTGTAACTGGATTGTAATTTCTTATTCTATTAACAAAAAGGTCTGCTGTAACATTGTTAAAAACTTTTAAAAAATCTTTTTCTATCATTACATCAGTCGATAACACAATTAGCCCCACTCTAGGATTTGTTTTTTTTTTAAATTGGGGTTTAATTATTTTTGAATACATATTAATAAAGTATATTATAAATATAAAGATACCAAGTTTAATGGTTATGTTAATTAAAAAAATTAAAGCCCTGCTTATTAAAATTTTGACTTTTTTTGTTTGTTTCTTAATTTTAATACCCGGCTTTGCAAAAGCAAATAAAGAGATTAAAGTTGGTATATTGCTTGGTTTTACTGGCACTGTTGAAAGTTTAACTCCTTCAATGGCTGACGCTGCAGAGCTAGCTTTTAATGAAGTGGCCAATGATATTAATTTTACTAATGAAATATCATTTAAAGTACAAAGAGCAGATACAACTTGCAATAATATCAATCTAGCTAAAGACTCAGCTAGACAACTTGTTAAATTCGGCGCCTCTGCAATTATAGGTGCTGCGTGCCCAAATATTACAATGAAAATAGCAGAAGAAATTTTTGTACCAAGAAAAGTATTAATGATTTCTCCAGCAGACTCCTCAAATGAGTTAATATCATTAAAAGATAATGGTTTTGTTTTTAGAACAACTCCTCCGAAAATAAGAGGGAGCCAAATATTAGCTGATATTACAAAAGATAGAGGTATTCGAAAATTGGCTATTTCTTATAGTAATAAGAGTGACTATAAAAAGTTTGCTGAAGCTTATTATAAAGCTCTTGAAAAAAATAAAATTAAAACCTCAATTATGATTCCACATAATAATACAAATGATTATTCAAAGCATATATCTAATTTAAGTGCTGCCGGGGGTGATGCCTTAGCGGTGATAAGTGACATAAATTCAGGGGGAGATAAAATTATTAAATCTTTATTAGATATTGGTATGTTCAATACTTTTATTTTATCTGAGAGTATGATTGAGGAAAAAATAATTAATAATTTTAAAGAAAAGAAGTTTAAAAAATCTTTTGGGTATGTTCCTGGCCTAACAAATTTAGGTTCTAAAAAATTTATAGATATTGCACAAGAATCAGGAATAGATCCAAACAGTCCCTACACAAGTGAGTCTTATGATGCTGCAGCAATTATAATTCTATCTAATTTTGCAAAAATATATTCAGAGAATAATTCTAATAATAGTATTTATGATGTAGCAAATAAACCAGGTATAAAAATTTATCCTGGAGAAATTAAAAAGGCTATAAATATTCTGCGTGAAGGTAAACAAATTAACTATGAAGGCGCATCAGGTGTAGAGTTCAATAAATTTGGTGACTCTTTAGGATCATTTGTTGAAGTTGATTTTAAAAAAGGGAAACTAAAAAGCAAAAAAATGAGGTAGATTTAATAACTATATCTACTTGAAGGATATCTTTTATTTTTTACATCACTTCCAAATTTTTTAATAGCTAGCTCAATGTGCTTTCTAATATTATAAAAACTTTTTACAAATTTTATTGATGTTAAATTTAAACCAATTAAGTCATCAGTAACTAAAACTTGTCCATCGCAGTTAACTGATGAGCCGATACCAATAGTAGGAATATTTAAATTTTTTGTTATTTTTTTTGATAAGCTTGTTTCAATACATTCTAATACAATTGAAAATACACCGCTTTTTTGAAGTAACAATGCATCAGCTAATAAATTTTTTCGTTCTAAACTTGTTTTACCTTTATATCTAAATTTACCCTTATGACTTTGTGGCAATATACCCAAATGTCCCATTACATTTATTTTATTTTTTCTTAAATGTTTGATTATACTTATTATCTTTTTTCCGCCCTCAAGTTTCACTGCATCTGCTTTTGAATGTTTTATTATTTTTTTTGCATTTTTCAAAGCTTCGGTTTTATTTTTATAAGTGTTATAAGGCATATCAACAACCATTAAACTTTTTTTGACACCTTTTCTCACACTTTTTGAATGTTCAATCATCATATTAAGATTAACATTTTTTGTTGTATCGAATGAGTATAAAACAGAACCTAACGAGTCACCTACTAAAACTATATCAGTATATTTATCTATAATTTCAGAAAAATTTTTTGAATAAGATGTCAAACAAATAATTTTTGTTTTATTTTTTTTTAATAAGATTTTTTTAATTTTTGGACTCATATAATTTTATTAAGAATATTATTAGTTTCCATATTATATAATTTGTATAAATTTTCAGCATCCTTTAACTGAATTTCCTTGAATCTTATTTTTGAACCGGGCGTAATTTGGACAAGTTTGTCATAATCAGCGCTAATAACTACTCCAAACTTGGGATATCCTCCTAAAGTGCCATGGTCAGATAATAATATAATTGGTTTCCCATCAGCTGGTACTTGAATAGTTCCTTTTACCAAACCCTCAGATTTAATATTTGTACTTTTAATATTAACTAACTTGGTTCCTTCTAATCTCATACCCATTCTATCTGCAAGTTTAGTAACTTCATATTTTTTTGAAAAAAAATCTTTTATTGACTGCTCAGAGAAATAATCAAAATTTGTTCCTTTAATAACCCTTATAAATTCAATATTTGAATTTATAAAATCCAATTTTCTATCTGAAGATTTTGTTGGTTCATTAAGTATTATCTCTTGACCATCGATTAATTTGTTACCGTTATTTGGTCCAACCTTTGCCCTTAGTGTTGTCGAAAAACTTCCCCAAACTTTACTTAATTTAAATCCACCATTTATAGAAAAATATCCATATACAGATTTATTTGTTGATATAATATCAATAGTATCACCATAATCTATCTTTATTGTTTTATAGCATTCACCTATAAGTTCAGAGTTGTCATTTTTAATAATCTTAAAATTAACATTTCCAGTAATTACAATGTTTCGTGCTGCTCCAAAATATTTTAAAAGAGGGCCTTGGAAAGCAAATTCTATAACTGGATCATTTTTCTTATTGTTGATAAGTTTGTTTGCAATAAGATAATTTCTTTTATCCATAACCCCGCTAAAAGGTAATCCAATATGATATAAGTTTTCTCTACCTTGGTCTTGAAATGTTGAATTTAATCCTCCTCTTAAAACTTGAAAACAATTATTTCTCATAAATTTCCTGATATTCTTTTTTTTTAATTTCGTAAAATTTTATTTCATCACCTGGACTGACTAAATTGGGTTTTTCACGATTTGATGGATTGAATATATTTAGTGGAGTATTTCCAATTATGTTCCAGCCACCTGGACTTTCAAAGGTGTAAACATTGCAAAATTGTTCTGTTACACCGACTGAACCTTTTGGAACTATTACTCTAGGTGTTTCTAGTCTATTTAATTGAATTGTTTTGTCTATATCTCCTAAAAATGGCATACCTGCAACAAAACCTGTCATATAACAAAAATAACTTTTATTTAAAAATATTTTTATAATTTCACTTTTTGATTTGTTAAATTTTTTTTCTAATCTTTTTATATCTAATGAAAATTCTTCATCACAACATATTGGTATATTAATTTTTTGACTCTTATTTTCTACACTATTACCAATTTCTAATTCTAATATTTTATTTTTTAGAGTATCAAAACTTGTTTCATTTAAATCGTATGTAATTATTAATTTGTTATAAGACGGAGATAAGTTGGTAACACCTTTTAGTTTTTTATATTTTAAATTTGTGAAATAACTTATTACTTTTGAATTTGTTTCTTTGTTAACTTCATATCCAAAATCACAATACAGCGCTGCGTCACCAAGATTAACTATATTTTTAACCATACAATGTTATACTTCATCAGTAATTTTATGGAAATTAATATTAATTGTGACTTGGGCGAGAAATCAAAGCATCATTCTACAAAGCATGATCCAGATTTACTTGAGATTGTTAACTCTGCAAATATTGCATGTGGTTTTCATGCAGGTGATGAAGATACTATGAGAAACACAATAGAGATCTCAAAAAAAAATAATGTAAGTATTGGTGCACATCCATCTTTCAACGACCCAGAAAACTTTGGAAGAAAAAGATATAATTTGTCCGAAAATGAGATAAAAAAACTTATAATTGATCAATACGAAATATTAGAAAATATTGCAGTAAATCTAAAAACAAAAGTTACACATATTAAACCTCACGGGGCACTAAACAATATGGCCTGTGAAGATTTAAATTTATCTAATATATTGGCTAAAACAATTTTTAATATTGATAAAAATTTAATTTATCTAGTACCAACTGGATCTAAGATGGAACAAGCTGCCAGAAAGTTAGATATGAAAGTAGCTTGTGAAATATTTGCAGATAGAAATTACGAAGATAACGGCAACCTAATTTCTAGAAGTAAAAGTAACGCAGTCATAACGAGTCCTGATAAATGTAAAAAACATGTTCTAGAAATGGTTGAAGACCAATCAATACGTTGCTTTTCTGGAAAAAAAATTAAATGTCAAATAGATTCTATATGTATTCATGGTGATAATATTCAGTCATTAGAAACGGCGAATCAAATTAAAAAAGTTCTTGAAGAAAATAATTTATACCTTAAACCATTAAGTAATTTAAAAAAGTTTTTATAATTCAATGAAAAAATTAATTTTAATAATTTTTATATTTTTTTATAGTTCTATTGTGTTTTCAGCTGGACCTGAAACAGAAGATACCGCGAGCAAAGGAGTTAAGGCATCTACAAAATTTGATATGGGTAAAAAATGGGTGTCTAAGGCAAAAAAATTCGAAAAAAAAAATAAACAAAATAAAGCTAAAAAGGCATACGAAAAAGCAATTGCAAAATTGCTTGAGGCTAATTCCCAAGATCCAGGAGATCCCGATACCTTAAATCTTTTAGGTTTTTCTCATAGAAAAATTGGTGACTATGATAATGCAGAAATTTATTATTCTATGGGATTAGAAATTGATCCTAAGCATGTAGGAATAAATGAATACATGGGGGAACTTTTTGTTGCAACGAATAGAATGGGTGAAGCAAAAAAAAGGTTAGCGGTTTTAGAAAATTGCAATTGCAAAGAATATAATGAACTTAAGCAAGTAATTGAAGGAACAAAACAATCGAAATATTAATTGATATTTTTTACCATTTGATCTGGCAACCACATTACTACTTCAGGAAAAATAATTAATATAAATGTAGCAAAAATCATTAGTAAAAATAATGGAAATGCGCTTTTAGCAATAAAACTCATATCCTTTTTTGCCATTCCTTGCAGCACAAATAAATTAAAGCCAACAGGTGGAGTAATTTGAGCCATCTCTACGACCACAACAAGAAATATTCCAAACCAAATCATATCAAATCCTGCTTGTCTAATCATAGGCTCTATAATTGCCATTGTAAGAACTACAGCAGATATTCCGTCTAAAAACATTCCTAAAATTATATAGAATATCATCAAAACAAAAATTAAAATGTAAGGAGAGAGCTCAAGACTGTTTATCCATAAAGCTAAATTTCGTGGCAGCCCAGTGAAGCCCATCGCAAGAGACAAAAAAGCAGAACCAGCTAATATAAAAGAAATCATGCATGATGTTATCGTAGCTCCTAAAAGAGAATTTTTAAAAGTTTTCCAATTAAGACTTTTTTGAAAATAAGAAAGAATTAATGAACCCACAACACCTAATGATGCAGCCTCTGTTGCAGTTGCAATACCTGTATAAATTGAACCAATAACTGAAATGATTAAAAGTATTACAGGAATCAATTGACCTGATTTTTTTATTTTTTCAATAAAAGTATAATGTGTAAATATGCTTGGCATTTCTTTTTTATTGGCTAAAGACCACAATATTACATATCCCATGAATATAAATGCAATCATTATTCCTGGAATGATTCCGGCAACAAATAATTTTGCAATAGACTCTTGAACTGTTACACCATAAATAATTAAAATTATTGAGGGAGGAATTAGCAATCCTAAAGTTCCTGAGCCCGCTAAACTGCCTAGTAATATCTTTTCAGGATAATTTCTTTTTCTTAGTTCAGGAATTGACATTTTTCCTACAGTTGCAACAGTTGCTGCTGATGAACCTGATATAGCAGCAAATAAAGCACATCCAACAACATTTACGTGAATTAAGCCACCGGGTAGTTTTTGCATCCAGGGAGATAGACCTTGGAAAAGATTTTCTGACAATTTGGTTCTAAAAAGTATTTCCCCCATCCAAACAAATAGTGGTAATGCTGTCAAGGTCCATGAGGAGGAGGTGCCCCAAATAGTAGTGGCCATTGCATCACCTACTGGTCTTGAAGTGAACAAAGTCATAGCTAAAGTAGAAACACCAATCATACTTAACGCAACCCAAACACCAGTGCTTAAAAATAACAAAAGTATAGTAATAAAGAAAATACTTAGAAATATTTCAGTCATTATTATAAAAACATTTCAATAAATGGTGAAAAATACACACAAAAAGAATTGAGGATCCAAGTGCTAATGGTGATTGGGGAATCCATATTAATATTTCGTCAGCACCTTCGCTTCGTTCCTTAAATTTGTATGAAATGACAAGCATTTTAATAAAGTAAAATGCTAAGTAGCCTGAAAAAGTTGTAGCCATTAATAGGCACCATATTTCAAAAATTTTTCTGAATTTATTATTTAACTTTTCTAAAAATAAAGTAATTCTTATGTGTCCTCCTTCACTAAATGTATAAGCTAATGCAAAAAATGTAGAAGCAGCCATACAATAACCAGAGTATTCTGATAAACCTCTTATATAAAAACCAAAGATTCTAGATAAAACTCCTAACAAAATAAAAATAGCTATAAAAAATAAAAATAAAGCTGCTATATAACCGGAAAATTTGTAGATTTTTTCTAGGTAATTATTGATTTTATTAAACATATAACAAAAGGCCGTTAAAAATAACGGCCTTTAAAAAAATAGTTTAATATGCAGATAAAACAGATTGACCTCTGTCTCCGGCTTTCTTAGTCCATTCAGATGCCATTTGAGATCCAACTTTTTCAAAATGTTGTTTTAAAGCAGAATTAACTTTACCAACACTCATTCCAGCATCAGCTAGAGCCTTCTTATCATTTTTATTTCCCATTTTTGAAAGTTGCCATCCTTTTCTTTCAGCGAGTGCTGCCTCTTTCATAATTAGATCTTGAGTTTCTTTATCTAACTTATTCCAGGATTTTTTATTTGCGATAATCATATTTTTTGGAAACCAAGCAGCTATATCATAAAAATATTTTACGCCGTTTTCCCATATCTTGCTATTTTTACCAGTAGTTGGTGAAGTAATCATACTTTCAACTGCTCCTGTTGAAAATGCTTGAGATATTTCTGCAGCTTCAATTTTAGTTGGAGACATGCCTGTTAATTCAGCTATTCTTATTGTTGCACCATTGTAAGCTCTAAATTTTAGACCTTTCAAGTCTGCAACACTATTTATTTCTTTTTTTGAATATAGTCCTTGAGCAGGCCAAGGCACTGCATACAAAAATACTAAGCCTTTAGCATCTAAACTTTTTGCTATTTCGGCTTTTGATGCTTTATATAATTTCATAGCATCTGTATAAGATGTTGCTAAAAAAGGCAACGAGTCGATTTCAAGCAAAGGATCCTCTTTACCTAAGGCCGACATAAATCTTTCACCAATTGGAGCTTGTCCTGTTCTAACTGCTCTAAAAATTTCACCACCTTTGAATAATGAGCCACCTGGGTGAGTGACTATAGTTAATTTACCTCCACTTTTTTCAGTAACATTTTTAGCAAATTCAGTTGCATTTGCTGAGTGAAAATTACCTGCGCCATAAGCTAATGCCATATCCCATTTTTCAGCATTTGATACGTTTGAAAGTATAAGTAATGTTGTTAATATTGAAATAAAATATTTAATTATTCTCATTTAACCTCCCCTTTATAAAAAATATATTTGATTATTAAATTAATGTTAAATCAATAAAAAAATTACCTACTTTTAATTGAAAAATCTTGATATTTATTTATTATCTACCAAATCTAATGGAACAATCACTATTTTTTGAGCAATCCTTAATTCTTCTACAAATAATATTCATTGATATTATTTTAGCTGCAGATAATGCAATAATAATTGGCTTAATAGCTGCTAACTTTGTTCCAAAACATAGAAGACAAATTATACTTTGGGGTGTAGCAGGAGCGCTTGTTTTTAAAGTAATTTTTGCAATTTTTGCTACTTATTTATTTAAATTTTATTTTATCAAAATTTTAGGTGGGCTACTTCTAATTTGGATAGTATATGATTTACGAAAAGATTTGTTTGAAATTAAGAAAGTAAAATCACCA
>MDTB01160945.1_pt1 | contig 11370 bp, 18 predicted proteins | sample 811161 | NCBI WGS metagenome assembly MDTB01 (sample SAMN05326650, study PRJNA326480) | marine metagenome | isolation source: seawater | place: Mediterranean Sea | collected 2009
AGCTTGTTGCTACCAGCCATCTGGCCGCCCTTCGTCACCTGACCGATGATGATGGCATTGACCATGTGGGCCTTGCAGTAATCCGTAATCATTTGCAGGCTTCGCTCTGCAGTAGCGGTCGTGATACGACCGGTCTGGAACTTGCCGTCCTCCATGCACTGGAGGGAATCTACGATCAGGACGAAGTCCTTACCTGGATTCGCAGCGCGAACCTTGTCGCAGTTTTCCAGCAATTGTGGGACGTTAGTCTCCTGCCCAGCGACGAAGCCGCTTCGAAGCTTGAGACGCTCAGCAGTCATACGAATCTGATAAAGCGATTCCTCAGCTGTGTTGAACATAGCAACCGCTCCCTTACGGGTGAGGTTGTTAGCCAGTGTGAGCATCATAGTGGTCTTGCCCGATCCGGGCGTACCAGTGAAAAGATAAACGGCCGAAGGAGTGAGTCCCTCTCCGCCGAGAGCGTCGTCAAAGAACTTAACGCCGGTCGGGATTCTCCGTCTCAGTGCGTCAGGCACGTCGATCTCGAGAATATTGGTTCCAACTGCGATGTCGTTGTTGCGTACGTTGAGCTTCATTTTGTATTTCCTTGGTGAGGAGGTTTGTAACGTAAGGAGCCATTCCTTACTTTCTTATTATACCCTAAGCGGGCGGGCTTTACATATAATTAGGCAGTAATCCCGAGCGTCTGCAGCATTTTTGATGCAATGAGAATCTTCCCAGCAGCGCGCTCCTGATCAGCGCGCACGATAGCTGCGACCTCTGGATCTTCACCCATCACTGCAATCTGATGGTCGCACTCCAAGTCCAGCCGAATAGCCTCTTGCAGTCCATGACAGATCACAAGATTTGTAGCGAACATCTCACAGTTTACTCGTGTTTGCTCAAACGGCGTGAGCTCCAAGTCATTCTTGTTTGAATCAATCATCCGAAAAGCACCCATCCTGCGAGGTTCAAGAAACACCATGCTGCGCTAATGATTGCAGCAAATCCGATTGCGTAGCCCATGAGGTACAGAAACCAGAGCTCGAATCCATATGATACCCATCCTTTCATGTTATTCTCCATCCCAGGGCTTAGGCTCTGGCAACAGCCAAAGCGTGATTGTTTTGAGTAGATCGACGAGGCCCCACGCGCAGAATATAAAAAGCGCCGCGAGTCCCCAGATAACTGCTAGACCTTTGAGTGTCAGCATGTATAACCTCCTTGATACATTCTTATTATACCCTATTGGAGGCTATCTTACAGGAAACTACCAGTTGATTGGGTCGTTCGCTTGCCAGACGTCTACGCGCTGGAGGTCGCTCCGTGTGCTCTCCTTCTGAGTTTCACGTGCCTCAATCCCAGCGTCGACAGCTGCCTTCTCACTCTCTGTGTCCAGCGCACCTTCAATGAAGAAACTGAACGTACCGTCCTTCGTCCAATCATTGTCGAATGCAAGACCGTAGCCGATCAGTTGAACAGTTTCAGGACAGCACTCTGCGGGTGCGTCAAACTCTTGGACAGCGTAGTTCAGGCTACCATCGAAGCCCTCTTGCTCTACGTAATCCATCAGGTCTTCGATTCCCTCGAAGTCGTCCATGCTACCAATGATAAACGTATAGGTCTTCATCTTACTTGCCCTCCGCTTCAAAGCGCTTCTTGTATCCCTGCGCTTCGCTCCGGCTCAGACCGCTTACCACTGGCTGAATGAACGGGTCACAGATTGGGCTTCGCATTCCCTTGACGTCTGCCGCGCGGAACACCGCCCAGCTGTAAGAGTCATCGCCCATAAACTTCTTGATTGAGTACTTCATGTTTTCCTTGTGTGAAGAGTGATTGTAAGAATCTCCTAGTCTTTGACTCCAGACGGCCGAATCAACGGCGCGAGCAGTGATCTCCTTACTTTCTTATTATACCTTATCCTGCTGAGCTTTACACTCAAACTGAAGAACTTTTCCTTCGCGTGGCTCGAAGTCCATCAAAGTCACCCAGCGACGGCAGATGATATCAGTAAACGGCACATCATGAAAGAGGTACCAGGTCTCATCCAACTTGTCGAACTGACTACCTTCGCCAGCCACAGCAATATTGACTGCCATAGCCTGCCCCGCGATATCCCCTTGCGTGTACCGACGAGTGATCTTCAGCACGATACCGTCCAGCTTGGCGACTCCATCCCAGAACTGAACGATGTCTCCCTTCTGAAGAATAGGGTTCTTGCTCAAATCCAAGTCAACGACCTTCTTCACTACTGCTCCTCGTCCTCGTACTCCGGCAGCGGCCGAAGTTGGGTACCCATAAAAGTTACGATGTGCGCACCAACCTGCGCAGTCACGCGCTCTCCGTTGAAGCTGCTGGTGATCACCATAGCGATATCACCCTTTTTGACGTCTCTCCGAACCTGCCACGGTACTGTATGAACCTCGACAAGGTCACCGTCCCCATAGGCAAAGCTCCGCTTCCGCTGTGTATTGTGGCCGCCTGCCCTTACTTGTGCTCTCAAGTTGCGTCGAACTGAAGTCTTTCGCTCAGGACGCTCAGCACCATCAACAAACTCTCTGGTACGCGTAGGCACTGCCTCAATCTCACCCTCAGCAACTTTCTCTTTCATCTGTCGCCGAAGCTCTCGGAGTTTACCCTTAGGAATCTTCATTTGTCTCCCCCTGTGCTGTAAGGTTGATCCAGCCTCTCGTGAGCTCTCCAGTTCTGACGGTATAGGTGCCACCCTGAGAATAGTATGAATCCGCTGAGAGTACCCGCGTCCGGTATGCCCCAGCGTACGTGCCTGCGAGATGTCCCATCCCACCGGACTCCATCTCCCGGTCCTGCGCGTCCATGAACCGCTTCGTGAACTGCTCACCCACAATACAACGTAGTTCTCCGCTTCTGCGGTTCCGAATGAGGTCTCCATCCCTGAAGTTATAGCGCATGCCGATCTCCTTACTTTCTTATTATACCCTACTGCCGGCCGTCTTACACCTTTCTATCCAGATTCTGGCCCACTAGTGGGTCCTCCGGACTCTCCCTCTCCGCTTCTGCCGGCGGTCGTGTATACGGCTCTGCCGTGTCTCCGCGCAACCACATTCCAAACTCAGCTCCCCAGCGTGGGTGGATACTGATGATAATCAGCCCTGCCCATACTCCCAGTCCCAGCGCGAAGAACACATTGTGCACCACTTCTGTCATGCGGCCGCCTTAGCTTCTTTCTTCATCTGGACCAGCGTGTCACCGCGGGGTGTATCGAAGAGCAGCTTGCGTCCCGGGACGATGATCCACGCCCGGCGCAACCGAGAGGGGCCAGGGTCGGCAGCCTCACCGTCAGTCATGACGATGTAGCCATCGAAGCGGTGACGGTTCGCGTTTGCGTGCTCCGCCACTGCGTGGAAGTTAGTACCACCGCAGCGGAACCGATCGAGACGGGCCTTCTGGCCACGCTTCCACTGGAACTCGTTCTCCTCGTCCACTGAACTGTCGAACGGAATGAACGTGAAGGACACCTTGCGTGCGAGCTGGTTAAGCTCTGCGTAGAGGAGGCTCAGAGCATCGTCGTCCACGCTACCGCTCTGATCGACGTAGACCGCGACGTTGGCGCTGTGACCAATCTTGCGGCCGCTGTGGATGTAGGGGTACTTCCGGTTGATGCGCTTCATGGTGCGGCTCTTGTTGGCGCGTTGGCTCATGCCGACGAAGTTTTTGAGAACCGCCTTCCAGCAAATCTCATTTGAGCAAAGCTCGCGGAGGGTGCCTCTCATTTCAGCGCTCACCGAGCCCCACTTGCCATTGCTGTCGCACTTGTTGACGGCGTCCTTGAGGGCCTTCTTGACCTTACCCTTGACGAGCTCTTTCTCAGCGTCGCTCATGTCACCATCTTCAGCCCAGCCGCCATGGTCGTCCATGGTACCAGGAACACCGTCCTTGGACTCGCCGCCTTCGCCGCCTTCGCCACCTTGACCGCCCTGAGGCTCCATGTCCTCGCGAAACTGATCGTCGCTCATGAGCTCACCGAAGTACCACTCAGAGCTCTGCATCGGCGGGAGGCTCTCGATCTTGGCCGAGATGCGCTCGAATCGTGCCAGTGCATCGGGACTCATCTTCTCGCGAGCCTCGTCGCTCAAGGCCAGTGCCTTACCAGGAATGAGACCACCCTCAGGAAGCTCTTGCTCTGGGATAAGCGAGTTGATCGCGAGGTCTGTCGCGTAGTTGTGAATGAGGTGAGGGGTTTTCTTACGAGTCGTAGTGTGCTCGAAGACCAGGTGGTACACCTCGTGCTTGAGGAGTCCCTTCACCTGAAGATTAGTCAGTGCAGCCACAAATGCGCGGTTCCACCACATCTTGATGTCGCCGTCCTTGGCGAGCACACCGGCGGTCGGGATCTTGTCGGTCTCCACCTTTGTGATGTCACGAAGCATTGCTGCGAAAAAGGGCTCATCCCACATGAGGTTAACCAAGTGGTCACCCAAGTTGAAGTTGGCGAGCTCCGCGTCCGTAGCGGTGATTCCAGTAGCGATGTCATTCGAAGTAGTTTTGTCAGCCATGTTGTATGCCTCTCCTTACTTTCTTATTATACCCTACCCAGCCGTATCTTACACAAAGCTGAGTGAAACGGCCGGCTCCACCACGGAGCCGACCCACACACCCCTTACGGGATCACTCACTAGACTTGACGTCCGGCGTTCACAGCGTCCACGACCTTCTTGCCGATCAGCTTGTGAAGCTTCTGGATGTTCTTGAGCTTCTGGCTCGTGGACACCTGGTTCCACAGGTGGACCAGCATCTCGGAGGACTTCAGGTCGTTCGCGAAAGCGGCGACGTTAGCGGCCTGCGTGGCAGTCCACTCGTTGTCCTTGCAGTTAGCGGCGAGCTTGCCGATCAGTCCGTTGACCTTCGAGGCCTCAAACTCCTGGACAGCGTCCTTCACATCGTCGTAACGATCGAGGATGTCCTCAGCGGAAACCTGCTGCTCCCAGTTCTTAGCGAACTCCACGAGAGCGATTGCGGCCTCAACACCGACCATACCCAGAGCAACCGGGTACCACACGTCGGTGGCCTGCTCCACCTCTCCCATGTGACGGAGGCTCTTGTCGAGACGCTCCCAGGAAGCGGGGTTCGGTGCAACCTTACCAGGCTCAGTAGCGGCCAGCGGGCGAAGGTGCTCCTCGTGCTGGCGGATGAAGTCGACGATGACCGGAGTCAAGCGACCCTCTGCCCAGTTGAGGAAGTCAGCGTGAGTTGGCTCCAACTCAATGCTCCAGAAACGACGGAGAAGAGCAGGGTCCATTTCGTTGACCTCGTACTCGGCGCCAACGTTGACTGCCGCGAAGACGCGAGTGTCAGCGTGAAGCTTGTGACCGTTGAGCTCCCGGTCCAGGACGATCTGGAAGGCAGCCTGAATCACTTCAGGGGTAGCGCGGTTAAGCTCGTCCATAAAGAGGACGACAGGCTCATTGCAAGCCCGTGCATACCAATCTGGCGGGCAGAAGCGAGTGGTCCCATCGACCAGCTCCGGAAGGCCAACCATGTCACCTTCGCTCATTTGCGAGAGACGACGGTCGACGACCGGCAGTTCCAGGTCCGCACCGATGGCGTGCACGAGGTGCGACTTGCCGATGCCGGTAGGTCCTTGGATGAGAATTGCGATCTCTGCGGGGAGACGGGGTGCGATGCTGTTGAAGGTCTGAATGTCCATTTGAGTTTTCCTTGGTTAGGGGGAGTGTGTTTTTGTTTCCTTACTTTCTTATTATATCCTAGCTGGGCCCGTCTTACATAAAGCTTACCGCTTTTTAGTAAGTATCCCGCCGCGGCGGCTCTATCCCTGCTCTTCGATAGTCTCAGCGAGGTCGAGGCCGATGAGTGTCACGTAGCTGAAGCGCTCCCGCTCTTTCTCGATCTCAGCAACCTTCGCCTCAGCACGCTTGCGGATATCCTCAATGCGCGCGTCGAAGTCACCGCGGGACGCGTTGTTGATAGTCTGGACGAGCAGCTCTCGGGAGATCAGTCCCTCCCAGTTGAGTCGAATCCGACTGTGGTCTTCACAGAGTGCACCGTAGGTGACCACTGCCAGCTGCATCGCGTGGTTGCGATCAGTCGCGGCTACTGCTCCGATGGTCTCCCATCCGTAGACTACTTCGTAGATTCCAGCCAGGTCACCCCGGCGCTTGTCCCGCTCGATCATGCGGAGGACTCTATCCTCAATGCGGTTCGCACGTCGGTTGATTGCTGCGCCGCTGAGCTCCTTGCCCTCGGCCTCTGCCTGTCTTCGGATCGCGCGCTCGGCAGTGCTCCGACTGTAGATGCCACACTTCAGGATCTGCTCCCGAGTGTATCCCCAATACGTCTTGTTGCAGACCCACAGGTCACGGGTCTTGCTGTAGCGGTCACACCACTCCCACGAGGTCTCGCACTCCATCCCTGCGGAGTCATCGCCGTCGCGCGCTCGGGGAGTCTTCCGCAGAAGGTCCTTGACGATGCGATTGATGCGGGCTGCTGGGTATAGTACGTGTGCTTTCATGATTCTCCAACTCGGTGCGAGTGCTGTATTTGTTTCCTTACTTTCTTATTATACCCTATGGGCTAGTCTTTTACACCAAACCGCTCAACTACGGGCGCCTTGTAGCGCGCGTAATCGTAGCCCTGCGTGTCGATGAACAGCTCGTCGCCGTCTTCACGGCCGTGCGTCGCGTCGAAGCACTTGACGATGAACTTCGTCGGCTCACCCGCCTGCTTGCGAGCGTTTTCTAGAATCGCCAGGTCCTCGAACTCAGGCAGAAAGAACACGAGCTCACGGAACTCCTCGTAGGGCACGAGAAACGTGGGCGGCTCCACCTCTATGTCGTCCATGCCCTCTTCGGGCTCCTGATCCGGGTAACTTTCCGGCAACGTGGCGCTGCTGATCTTCGGATATCCCTCCGGGTCAGTCTCAACACACAGCACGGACATCTCGTCGAACATCACCCACTTCTTGCGCAGGGGTCCGATTCTCACTCGTGGCAAATCGCTCATGTAGCCTCCTTGGTACCTTCTAATAATACCACAGGCGCTCGAGTCTTACACGAAACTCATAAACCTGATATCAGCCACCGCGCGATTGCCCAGATTACGACTACCTCTGTGACTACGAGAGCGCTGATCGTCACCCACAATCGAATGTCTGCCCCCTGCCGCGCGCGGCGGGCACTCTCCTGGTCTGCGATCTGCAGGGCCCTGCGCTTTGTAAAGTTTCTGTTAACATTCTCGCACATCTTTTTTTTTGACACTTTTTTGACTCCAAGCCCCGCTAAAAGCTGATCAGTCTACCTGCAGTCAATCGTCAGACAACCCCCTCAGCCAGTCCATGGCTCGCTTGCCCACAGGTAGCGACCCGCAATAGGGCTCATGATTACCCTTCACGAGCGCAAGTAGCCAGCCGTCGTCTATCAAGCCGATCGCGTGCTCGAACATTTTGTCCGAGTCGTGTGGCCCGACGAGTTGCCGGTGCTCGAGCTCGACCGAGCCTCGTTTGACGTATATCGCTGTCCAGATCATTGCCGCTCCTGTGTCCATTTTATTTTAACCCACCTACTCCCGTGCTCGTCAGTAAAACTGGCGCACTCAAATGCTGGCCACCCGGTATGGGGGTCCAGGTCATCCTCAACGACCACCGCTGTGAGGCGGTGACGAGTAAGGTCTATTGCCTTACAACCATATTTTACTGCAGGGAGCGACAGTGTACACCGCGCAGTGCTCTTTTTTATTTTTACAAACATTTCGTGTACAATATGCGAGCTCGGGCTAAGTACGTTAGTCCTCACTTGTCCCTCGCTTTGTACCCTCACGCTCATGAGTCGGACCGGAGCTCACTCGATAGCCCTCAGAAAATGGGCTGCTACGGGTGTGCATGCGTGGCTACCTGGCCACGTGCCACGAGTGATAGTGTGTACACGAGCCCTTCCCATGGGCAAGTTACTAATGCTCGAGCAAAAGTACCTCTGGTCGACGAAGAGAGAGAAGGGCTCAATCGCTCAATGTTAACCCGCGAGTAACTGATGGGCGTGAGCAAGTGTCGGGCGCAAGTTACTTGTGAAAGGGCCGACGAGTTACTAATGCTCGAGGGCATGTGTTGACGACGAGTAACTTGCGGGCGGGAGCGTGCGCATGCGTATCCTGAGGATTAGTTACTTGTCGTCCCCCTTGCGCTTTCCCTCTCCCTATAGTAGTTTTTAGAAAAAGCCGCTCGTGAGATTCTTCTCGTCGTGTGCAAGTGTCGGGCATTAGTTACTTGCCGATATCATTGTGAGCGATTGCTGATATCACTGCGACTTGAGATACATGGAGCGGAGGTGCGCTGTTAGCTTGACGTCACGCTCGACTATTGGTTGACGATTACTCCTGTGTCTTTGTCGTGTCGAGCTGAGCACGTCGGGGGATTCCTCGGTTGTTAGCTCGAACTTCTCCCATACATCATTTCGATAGAGGATGACCGGATCTAAGTTCCCCCATGTTTCGGATGACCACGTCTTGTTTTCCTCGAGGAAATCGTGGACTGCAGTCTTCACTCCTTGCTTATCACTTTCTTCCTTCTTTGTCGCTTTCTCGTTGTCCTTATACTCATCCCGATCTGAGTAGTACAAATCAGTCTCAGCCCATTGTCCGTTATAGTCATCGCAGACTATAATCGACATGGGATGGATCACAGCTTGAATCAGCTCGAGCTCCTTCGTCACTGTCTTGTAGTTGTGATCTCCATCAACTAGTACAAGGTCGAATCTGCCCTGGCCACTTTTTTTACTTGCTTCAAGCCAATCGAGACTATTGACATGCTGAAGAATGACATCCCTTCCCGTCCTTTCGTCTAGCCCTAGCAGGGAGACATTAGCGTACTGTGATACCTGCTCAATTACTAGCTTGCACGGCAGGATGTCGAGCCCAACATAAGTAAACTTTGAAAACAGGCTCAAGTTGTGAATCAAGGGCAGCGCGGTCTGTCCCCTGTGTACTCCTATCTCTAGCACTCTGGGTTCCGGAAATCCTGCGAGGTACCCTTCGCAAAGTGTCTTAACAAATCCTAAATATGACATGACCTGATTATACTGAGTCTACTAGCCGTTGTATTGATGCCTCATCCAATTTTCCTATCGCGTCTAAGCTTTCGAGGATTAGTAACTTTACGTCGTTATTGATCTGAACACTTTTTATTTTATGCCGCGCGGCGTCTGTCCAATATCCCTTCACCTCGATGTAGACGTCGTAGTCTGGGAGGTAGAAATCTGGGATGTAGTTCCGGATCCTGCGTGACCGCGTGATGTACTTCAATTTGATACTTGGGTTACGCATCCATTTGATCCCGAGTTCATCCAGCCGCTTTGCGCATGCGACCTCCCACGTGCTGTCCATTGAGACAGTCGTTCCCTCGGTTGTGATGTAGTCTGATCGCTTACTCCACAACTTGAATCTTTTTCTACGTCCCCTATTTCTTTTTCTACGCGCCATGTGTATAAATAGGGGAACGAGATCGAACCGGTTGACTAGCGGACCCGGGCACAAGTACTTGTGACGGGGGCGATGTCATGATGACTGGGCAGCTCCTGCGCTAGCGAAGTTTTGAGGATTAGTTACTTGTCAGGCTGCGATATATATATTGTAGAGAGGTATTGAAATGAACGATATGAAGATCATAATGGAAGACTGGCAAAGCTTTCTCAGTGATGGCCGGCCGACTTCACCCAGTGACCTTTTGATCGAAGGTTCTATTGACGAAGGGTGGTATCATCCTGCAATCGTAGCGCTCAAAGGAATGTCAGTTATGCTCTCTCTTGGGGGAGAACCTGTTGAGGTACCCGTTGAGAAGGTCATTGATGCAGCTCGAACCGCTAGTCTTGAGATACCCAAAGCCGAGAAGCGCGCAGACTTCGACAACTTTATTCAATCAAAAGCCGAGCTCATGAAGATAGTTGATGACTATACTTCTTCGGACGCAGAGCACGTTGATCTAGATGGTGATGGGAAGGAAGACGAGATTCAGCTCAAGAAGAAACACGATCTCAGCCCACACACCATTGAACTACTTCAACAAGCAATGAGCACCGATCACGGATATGGTTGGTAAAGAATATGAATAACATGAAACTTATAATGGAAGGCTGGCGTACATACCAAAGTACAGACTTTGACTTCTTATGTGAGAGTTACAGAAGAAGAATAATCACTGAAGAAAGACTTATTCAACTCTGGGAAAGAAACGCGGAGCTGGAGTATCAAGACCTTTTGGAAGAAAACATTATGGATGTTCTTTCTGTTGGTTACGAAAAGGGTAAGCAACTCGCCGGAAAAGCGAAAGCTGCATATGACACCGCTGTTGAGAAACTTAGTAACTTTTTTCTTAAACTATCCATGCAGGCTCTGAGTCTTGTTGATGTTATTCAATCAGCAGCTCGCAAGGCAAAGTCATTCGGAAACAATGGGACTGACCGAATTGCTAGCATCCTTAATAAGATCTATCGAAGAGTTGATGCATATTGTGAAAAGCATCCTGTTATATGCAAGGTCACAAAGATATTAATTGCGATGATCACCATCGTCGCAGCCATGGCACTTTTCAGTGGGGCCGCAGAAGCCGCTGTTCAAGTTACTAGTCCATCATCGGGTGATCCTATCATACTCAATGACAAGGGTATCAATGCATTGAAGGCTATTCTTCAGCTTGGCAATGAAGGCAAAGATCCAGAAGTGCAGCAAGTGTATGCGGATGCTTTTCAGTGGATGGAAAAAGCGCATGCCTCTGAAACCCTTCATGATGTATCAAAGGAAACTGGTCTCGGACCAAAGTACGTACAAACTGCAATGGATCTTTTAGGTGATATCCTAAAAGACGACCCGTCTACTAGCATCCAAGGTTTTGCAAACTATGGGGAAAAGGTTGTTGTTAAGTCTCATGAGTTTACACAAGAAATATACGCCTCGGGCAAGGGAACCGAAAGAACCCATATAACTTGGCAGAGTTTAGCAGCTCCATGAAAATGAAACTCCTTATGGAGGGATGGAGAACATTCCTCAATGAAGTAAAAGGTAACAGCCTCAAAAACGACGAAGGTGCTGTCATCGGTCGCCTTCTCAGCGGTGTGATAATGTCGCCGGTACTCGGCCATGGGTCTAGAACCGTTGTTGTTGTAGATGTCAAGGGGCACGGACCGATCGCATTTTACAGAAGTACAGGGACAGGAACACCTGAGCTTGATACCGGAGACATGTGGTTGCCATGCGGAGGCGCATCATATAAGGGCAACGGTGATCCGTGGCTTGTCAAGTGGAAAGGAGGCAAGGTCCCACCAGAAGATCACGCCTATAGAAAAGTTGGTGTCGCTTTAGCCAGACTAATTCCTGAGAGTGACGTTGGCCGAAGTCTTTGGGAGTGGGGTA
>MDTB01069323.1_pt1 | contig 11369 bp, 8 predicted proteins | sample 811161 | NCBI WGS metagenome assembly MDTB01 (sample SAMN05326650, study PRJNA326480) | marine metagenome | isolation source: seawater | place: Mediterranean Sea | collected 2009
AAATCTCCGGTACCAGCTCCATAATCCAGAAGTTTGCAACCCGCTGTTTCCTGCTCAATCCATTTTGCTTTTTTCAAAAGCATTTTAGACTTTACATACTGATAGATCTTATCCTGAAGATTTTCTTTTGAGTCTGTGTGAGAAATATACCTATCACTCTCGTAATAGGCCGGTAAATTTTCTGGAACAGGGGAAGTACGCAAGATCCCAGGTTCGCTTTCTAATATAGAAAAGGTTTCCTGAGATACCAGATGATCTTTACAGGTAAGTATAACTTCCTGCGATTCCAGAGCTGATTTTATCTGATTTGATTCTATCAAAATTCTAATTGTTCCACGTGGAACATGAGTAAATTATCGACCCATGTATACCAATAATACTGAAATATCGTTAGGACTTACTCCGCTAATTCTAGAAGCTTGAGAGACTGTAGCAGGTTGAACTTTTTTAAGTTTTTCCCTCGCCTCGTATGACATACTTTTTATACTGGAATAATTAAAGTTTGATGGAATACGTACATTCTCCAAACGATTTAATTTGTCGGCATTGTTTTTCTCCTTCTCAATATATCCGGAATACTTAACCTGAATTTCGGTTTGCTCTATCATTTCATTGTTAAGGTCATTCTCAACAATAAACTCATTTACGCCAGAAAAACTACGTACATCTTCCATCGTGATTTGCGGTCTTGAAAATACTTTGAAGACTTTATCACTTTGTTTCATGGGAGAAGAATTTCGAGTCTCCAGAACAGGATTCGCTTCTTCCGGGGCCACACTAAGATCCTTAAGATGCTGAACAAACTTTAAAGACTTTTCCTTCTTCTCTTCCATTTTCCGCATACGTTCTGCGGAAGCCAAACCAATGTTATAGGATTTCTCGGTTAACCTAAAGTCGGCATTATCCTGTCTCAGTAAAGTTCTATACTCAGCTCTTGAGGTAAACATTCGATAGGGTTCTTCGGTACCTTTCGTAATGAGATCATCTATAAGAACACCAATATATGCCTCGTTACGCTTCAGAATAAATTCTTCTTTTTCCTGAACTTTTAGAGCAGCATTTATACCAGCCATCATACCCTGACAAGCAGCTTCCTCGTAACCTGTAGTTCCATTTATCTGCCCGGCAAAATATAATCCATCGATTAGCTTGGTCTCCAAAGTATGCTTTAACTGAGTTGGCGGAAAATAATCATATTCGATCGCATAACCTGGTCTGAAGAATTTCACATTCTCAAATCCCGCCACAGATCGTAAGGCTTTAAACTGAACATCCTCTGGAAGTGAAGTTGAAAATCCGTTCACATAAACCTCTACGGTATTCCAACCCTCGGGTTCTACAAATAACTGATGTCTGTCCTTATCTGCAAATCTATTGATCTTATCCTCTATTGAAGGACAGTATCTGGGACCCAGACTTTTTATACGTCCGTTAAACATGGGGGATCGATCAAAACCATCCTTTAGTATCTCATGCACTTCATTAGAAGTATAAGTCATGTAACAACTGCGTTGTTTTTCCAATGGCTTAGTCTCATCTGAATAAGAGAATTTGGAAGGTATTTCATCACCAGGTTGTTCGATCATCTTAGAATAATCAAGAGATCTACCGTCTACACGTGGAGGAGTTCCTGTCTTCATTCTTCCAGCTTCAAATCCAACGTCGATCAAATCCTTTGTGATTCCGGTTGCAGCTCTTTCCCCTGCTCTTCCACCACCAAATTGCTTATCACCTATATGGATGAGTCCGTTTAAAAATGTTCCATTAGTACATATAACAGATTTAGCACGAACTTCCAAACCCAAGGAAGTTCGAACACCAATAATCCTATCATTTTCGATGATCAATCCTGCGACCATTTCCTGATAAAAATCAAGATTTGGAGTTTGCTCCAGCTTTAGACGCCAGTCTTCAGCAAAGCGCATACGATCACTTTGTACGCGCGGACTCCACATTGCAGGTCCTTTGGATTTGTTCAGCATTTTAAATTGGATAGCGCTAGTATCACTCACAATACCACTATAACCACCCATCGCATCTATTTCTCTTACTATCTGACCTTTTGCGATGCCACCCATAGCAGGATTGCAGCTCATTTGAGCGATATTCTGTAAGTTCATTGTAATTAAGAGCGTGCTACTACCCATATTAGCGGCAGCGGCGGCAGCTTCACTTCCTGCGTGACCAGCTCCAATTACTATAACATCATATTCCTTCTCGAACATAAAATCTTCTTTTCATTATGATTGTTCCACGTGGAACATTTCAATTTTCTCGTCTTCCTTACGTCGCATTAATTCGCTTTCACTTTCGGATTTATCCTTATATCCACAAAGATGTAACATACCGTGAGCTATAACTCTTTTCAGTTCCTGAAGAAAATCCACATTATATTCTGCAGCATTCTCCTCTACTCTCTCTGTACTAATGAAAATATCTCCATTTAGAGAATTACCTACAGTATTATCAAAGCTGATAATGTCTGTATAGGTATCATGATCTAAATAATTCTGGTTGATCTCCAGTAAGTACTCATCATCACAAAAAATATAATTGATCTCGCCTATATTCTTATGCTCAGATTTTGCAAGTCTGAATAACCAGTCTTGAAACAGTTCCTCATCTATGAGATTGTAACTATTTTCATTAAAAAAATTAATTGTTCCTTTTACCAAAATATTCCTTAACCTTAGATCTGTAAATTTGCTGCAAAGGTAAGACTTGTCTGTTTAAAATTTCAGTCGATTGGAAATAATCTTTAGCGGTATTTATCTGGTTTTGAAGCTTGTTCTCATAGTCCAGGGTATTCGTGTTTGCTTTCCTCTTATTATCAAATCCCTGTTTTTGCGCAGCGCTCTTCATTTTCATTAATTCATAATCCAGCTGCTTCATTCTTTCCAGGGTTTTCCCATCCAAACCCTTCTCTAAAAGATCCGCCTCGATTTGTTCCATCTTCTTCTCGAGAACGTCCGATGAGCCATTTTCCATTAATTCATCTAATTTCCTTCTGATGTTTTGCTGACGTTTATATATCTCAAATATTTCACCTGAATTTTGTTGACCAGGCTTTCCAGACTTTTCAGGAATCTCCATATTTTGCTGCATATCCTGCTGAAGTTCTTTTTGCTCATCGATGATCTGTTGCAATTGAAATTCCTGTCCATCACCAGAACCAGATTGAGGATTGGACATCATCTCCTGCATAGAATCCAGAACATCAGATAACATAACTGCAAGATCATTTGCCCCGGTAACAACATATTGCTGACTAGCGGTTCCCTGCCCTATTTGATTGTCAGCAAGTCGTTCCAGCGACTTTTCTATATCAAAATCTATGTCGGTAAGTTTGGAAGTAATCTTATTTGAGAACATAGGATTTTGTAGCGCCAGGCTGTAAATACTATCATCTATATGTTCAAAGTTTTCGCGAAGTTCGCTTTGATCATTAAGTTTGTACGCATAAGCCGGACTTGTTTGTTTGATATTTTTGAAGTCTTCCATAAGATCCTCCTGTATCAAAGAAAATCTTACAAGATTATCCAAAATTTCGCGTAGTACTTTAGCATCTGCTTCCAGCTTTTGCATTTGTGCCTGCATACCGGCTTGTTGCATTTTAGAACTCAATTGCCGCATTTTCTTAGCAGCATCCTTTTGTTCCTGGCTGGCATTCTTTTGCTGTTGTAATTGTTCTGATGCCTTCTTTTGATCTTCTGAAATTTCCTCTTCTATGGCTTCATCGCGAACTAAAGATTTTGGTTTTTTCAATTCCTGATTGTCTCTCGATAAGGCATCTAATTCCTCCTGAATTCTATCGAAATCATTATTTAGATTTTCCTGTTCCTCTGAAGTTGGTTCAGGAACGTTCGATATTTTCTCCTGTTCATTGGCTAGACGATTCAGATTCCGAGCTATCTTTTGTTGTTTCTCTTCTATATAATATCGTTTGGTAAGTTCCAGAAGCTGCTCAAGATTACGCTCATTGTTCTTATTATTTTTACTCAGATCCTCCAACTTTTCTCCAAGATTTTCTTTCTCAATTTTATCAGAATACTCCTGAAGTTCCTTTAATAATTCCTCATTCTCTTTCAGGATATTCTCATTCTCCTCAAGCCTTTGTTTTAGATCTTCTTTATCTGAGGATGGTTCCTCAGTAGATTGTTCTTCTATAGTTTGCTGAAGTTCCTTGCTATGCTTTTGCATTAACTCATTCTGGATCTTCTGCCTTTCTAAAAATTGGTCCAGCCGTTGCTTCTTGTTGTAATTCAAGTTATTGTTCTCCCTGTCTATCTTTTGAAGCTCTTGCAGTTCATTCGAATCCCTTCTGAATTGTTCCAGTTCTTCGGAAATCGTCTCGATAGAATTCTGCTGTTTCTGCAGGTTTTGATCTTCTTTTTCAGTTTTGGTGATCTTTCGGTAATTAAGGATCTTTGACCTGCTCGATTTAGCTCCATTTACACCATCATTATCAAATACTTCAAAATAATAGGAATATGACATACCAGGTTCAAGTTGCAAATTATTGGGAAAGCTATAGTAGAATTCATCCACAAGAGCTGAGCTAATTTCTAAATTTTGAGTCACCTTTTTTTTAATCGAATCTTGCGGATAATAAACCAACTGCAATCGTGAGATTCCATGATCGTCTTCTACGTGACCTTTGAAGTAAGTCTGCTGTGAGTCTAAACTATCTCTTGTGCTTTGCACAGCTATCTCCGGGTGAAGATCGGGTACTACTTCAATTTGATAATCTAACTTTTCATGTTCAGTTTTAAAAGCGTTAGAAGAACTGACAGAATAATCAAAATCTCTAAAAACGTGTTGCACTATTTCAGCTTGATGATCATCTACTGATAGGTTGCGGACTGAGTCAATAATCGTGAACTGTACAAAATCTGTAGCTATAGTTGAAAACCTCCAGGTTAATTTCGAACCTTCAGGCACCTGAAAGGAACCCATACCTTTGAATACCTGCTCATCTAAATTTAGATAATTGGGATAATTCACCTCAACTTCCATATTTGTGATCAACGGTAGTGCCAAAACCTTCAACTTATAAGTCCTAGAACTTATACCAGCGCCATGTAATTTGAATTGTAGAGAGTTATCTACATTTTCAAACTTATAAACAAAGCGTCCATTCCCTACTGCAGTGAGAACACGTTTGTAGTCATCTGTAATAAGATGCAGCTCTTCAGGAATCTGGTCTCCTTTAATCTGTACTACCAGTTCATAATCTGAATTCTGAAATGTTTCCAGTTTCTCATTCAGTACTAAAAATTGAAATGGAGCCGGCTTTTCGAACGCCTGATCATAATTACTAATTCTGTCAAAACCCTCAGTAAAAACGTGAGCGTTATTAGAGATCCACAAAGCAAATATGATCAGTACAGGAAGAATTACAACCGGTAAATATTTACGGTTCTTCTTTAGCTCAACTGCTTCAGAAAACTCGAAGAACTTTAAATTCTTAGCTTTTTGATCAATGCTTGCTATAAGTAATTCAGATCTTTCAGAAGTATGACCCAGTTGCAATAAATTGAGTAACCTATCCCCTATTTCTTGAAAATGTGTTCCTATAATTTCTGAAGCCTGTTCTTTATCTATTCCCTTCCGAAGTTTAAAAAGTTTCGAAAGAGGTATCCCAATAAAGTAAATGAAAAGGGCAATTTCTATGGCGATAAACAACCAGAACAGGAATGCTCTTACAGATTCATTAAACCAGAAGAAGTGCTCGAGGCTTGCGATTAGGAGAAAATATGACAACCCAATACCTGCAAAGAGCATCAAGCCCTTTAGGATCTGGCTGAAATAATATTTTCGAACGAAAGCATCAAGCCTGAAAATTACGCGATCAAAATTGCTGGTCACTTCTTCTATAGTTTGTTTAAAAATACGATAATTAAGACACTTTAATTACTAGTTAGCTGAGTTTAGGAATGCTTGAATAAGGTTGTATCTTTGCTCTAAAATTCACTTTTTATGTCTTCTAAAGTTAGAGTAAGATTTGCTCCGAGCCCTACGGGACCGTTACATATTGGTGGTGTAAGAACCGCTTTATACAATTATCTATTTGCCAAAAAACACGGTGGTGATTTTGTTCTTCGTATTGAGGATACAGATCAAAACAGGTATGTGGATGGAGCCGAAGATTATATTATCGAATCCCTGAACTGGTGCGGAATCCCTTACGATGAAGGACCGGGCAAGGAAAAAGGTTTTGGACCATACAGGCAGAGCGAGAGAAAAGACAAGTATCGTGCTTATGCAGAAGAATTGATAGCATCTGGAAACGCATACTATGCTTTTGATACTTCAGAAGAACTGGACGCACATAGAAAGGATCACGAAGAAAAAGGTAAAACCTTTATATATAACTGGCATAACAGGGAAAAGCTCAATAATTCCCTTACCCTCTCTTCCGAAGAGACAAAGGAGAAAATTGAAAACGGGGATGCTTATGTGATTAGGTTTAAATCTCCGCAAGATGAAACCTTGCATTTAAAAGATGTGATTCGAGGGGATATGGAAATTGATTCCAATATACTTGACGATAAGGTTCTATTTAAAAGTGATGGAATGCCAACCTATCACCTCGCCAATATCGTGGATGACCATTTGATGGAGATCACGCATGTAATTCGTGGTGAAGAATGGCTGCCTTCTCTCGCTTTACATTATATGCTTTATCGTGCGTTCGGATGGACCGCTCCAGAATTTGCCCATTTACCACTTATTCTGAAACCTCAGGGTAAAGGGAAATTAAGCAAAAGAGATGGTGAAAAAATGGGCTTCCCGGTATTTCCTCTTGAGTGGAAAGATCCAGCAACTGGGGATGTTTCTACAGGATACAAAGAAGAGGGTTACTATCCTGAAGCGGTAGTAAATATGCTGGCATTTTTAGGATGGAATCCTGGAACAGAGCAGGAATTCTTTAGTCTGGAGGAATTAACGAGCACTTTTGAACTGGAACGAGTACATAAAGGAGGTGCAAAATTTGACCCTGAAAAAACAAAATGGTTCCAGCAGCATTATATGCAGGAAACAGATGAATCGCAGGTTACAAAGGAATTTCAAAAGATCCTGAAGGGAAAAGAGATCGTGGTAGAAGAATCCTATGTTAAGAACGTAATTTCCTTGATTAAAGAAAGAGCAGTATTTGTAGAGGATCTCTGGGATCAGGGATATTTCTTCTTCATCTCCCCTACTTCTTTCGAACCAAAAGATGCTAAAAAAGCATGGAAAGAAGGTTCAGCGGAATTAATGAACGAATTAAAAACCTTCCTGGAAGGACAGGATAATTTTGAAACCGAACAACTACAGGCTGAAGTCAAAAACTGGATAAAAAGCAAGGAGATTGGTTTTGGAAAGGTAATGATGCCTTTACGTCTCGCACTGGTTGGAGCATTACAAGGTCCAGACGTTTACGAGATTGCAAGCTATATTGGAAAACAACAAACTTTAAGCAGGCTTACTAAAGCCATTGAAACGTTGGGATAATTAATTCTGAATATTATTTAAGCCGGTAAGAAACTTGATCTTACCGGCTTTTTTTATGCTGATTAAATGCTGAAGAATGCTTAATTTCAGTAAAAAATTCTATTAGCATGATAAATTTTGTCTTAATACCCATACTCGCCATTTTCCTGTTGCTTCTTATCTTCTCCGGAATATTTGTAGTTCGGCAGCAGACTTCAGCAGTAGTAGAGCGCTTCGGAAAGTTTACCAGTATCCGAAATTCAGGATTACAGTTAAAAGTTCCCCTGATTGATCAGGTAGCAGGAAGGATCAATCTAAAAGTTCAGCAACTGGATGTTCTGGTGGAAACTAAAACCAAAGACAATGTATTTGTAAAACTGAAAATCTCTGTACAATTCCAGGTAAGAAAAGATAACGTTTATGATGCCTTCTACAAGCTCGAAAGTCCGCAAGACCAAATAACAGCCTATGTTTTTGACGTTGTGCGCGCAGAAGTGCCTAAAATGAAGCTGGACGACGTTTTTGAGCGTAAAGATGACATCGCCATTGCTGTGAATCGTGAATTGAACGAAGCGATGCAGTCTTATGGGTATGATATTATCAAAACCCTGGTTACAGATATAGATCCTGATGTACAGGTAAAAGCTGCCATGAACAGGATTAATGCTGCGGAAAGGGAAAAGGTTGCAGCAGAATATGATGCTGAAGCAGATCGTATCAAGATCGTCGCGAAAGCCCGTGCAGAAGCCGAGAGTAAGCGCTTACAGGGACAAGGAATTGCCGATCAGCGACGAGAAATCGCACGCGGACTGGAAGAAAGCGTGGATGTTTTGAATAATGTAGGTATCAATTCCCAGGAAGCGTCTGCCCTTATTGTGGTTACGCAACATTATGACACTTTACAGGCCATTGGTGAAGAAACGAATTCAAATCTTATTCTCTTACCTAATTCTCCACAGGCAGGTAGTGAAATGCTGAACAATATGGTTGCATCCTTTACCGCTTCTAACCAAATTGGGGAGGCGATGAAAGAACAGAACAAAAAAAGAATAGAAGAGCAAAAGAGGAATAACGAAAATGAAGCATAAAAAAAGCCCCGATTGGGGCTTTAATTTTTATGTATGATGATTAAAGATTATGATCAATATCGGTTCTTTTAATACCCATAATCTTGGAAACCGCACGTATAGATAAAATTTTATGAACTATCGAACCCACACCACTTCCCAGCAATGACATTGGTGTCATTTGTTCTTTAGTGTGATCCATACTAAGGCGAATCTCCTCTTTATCGATCTCTGTTTGTAATTTCAGAATCTTAAGATCCTTGTCTATATCTTTAAAGGATGAATAAACTCTCATTAATCATTTTTATCATTAAAAACTGCCTTTGAAAACTTCTGAAGTATCAATTTTTCTATTGGTTCTTTTCCAAAAATAAAAATCAATATCCCAACGATAAGGTAAAAACCACCTACGATAAAATAACCGGAGCTGGGTACACCAATTGCCTGACTTATAATAATCGCAATAGCAAAGGATAACATGATCCCAGCAATGCTTAGCAAAAAACCCATTATGAGGAAGCGAACGAGCGATGTTGCTCCTTTCATTCCCTGTTTAAAGGCTTTAAGTTTATAATACTCAGCATTACTATGTAAAAATGCCTGTATATTATGATTTAAGTCGTCTACGTTGTTAGAAAGTTTTTCAAATGCCATACAGAAATTATACTACCGCTTTATTTGGAGTGTTTCCAGATCCAGAGGAGGTTCCAGGCTTATCTTTCTGCAATTTAGAATTTTGCTTTCTAAGTTCCTCTAATTTAGACTCCATTGCAGATAGAATATCATCTGCTTTGTGACTTGCTGACGACAAAGTCTCTTCCAGTCTTGCTTCGAAATCTGTTCTTGCTTTTCTAGCCTTTTCAGAAAGATTAGAAGAAGTTTCGTTATATTTCTTATTCAGTCTGTCCTGTGCGTTCTGAGCATCATCCCTAAGTTTCTTGCGAGTTTTATCTCCGCTATCTGGGGCATAAAGTAAACCAACACCAGCTCCAATTGCTGCTCCGGTAATTAATGCTAATAATGTATTTCCTGTACTTGCCATAAGTTATTGATTTTAGGTTATTAAAACTCAAAGATAGCAGATGGATTCACCCTAGCTTGTTAATAACCGGTTAATATGTTAAAAATTCAATGCTAAATTATTCTTAAATAGCCTGAAAATCAGTTTAAGACTTAATTTTAGCCCAGGAATCGCGCAAAGTGACGGTTCGATTGAAAACAGGTTTTTCACTCGTGGAATCTTTATCTACGCAAAAATATCCTATTCTCTGGAACTGTACCTTATCTTCAGGTTTTGCCTCCTTAAGGCCTGGCTCAAGATAACCAGTCACTACTTTTAGTGATTCGGGATTTACAAACTCAAGATAATCTTTTTCCTTATGTCCATCTGGTGCTTCTTCAGTAAATAATCTGTCATAAAGTCTAACTTCAGCCTCAACAGCATGTTTTACAGAAACCCAGTGTAATGTGCCTTTCACCTTCCGAAGGGATTCTTCAGAACCGCTTCCACTTTTACTTTTAGGATCGTAAGTAACATGAATTTCAGTAATATTACCTTCAGCATCCTTTACAACCTCCTCGCCTTTAATAATATATGCATTTTTAAGGCGTACTTCTTTTCCTAATGTCAACCTGAAAAACTTACGGTTTGCACTTTCTTTGAAATCTTCTCTTTCAATGAATAGTTCGCGTGAAAATGGAATTTCTCTGCTCCCGGCAGTTTCATCTTCAGGATTATTTTCAGCTTCCAGCCATTCTTCTTCTCCTTCAGGATAGTTCGTAATTACCAGTTTAACAGGATCAAGAACACCCATAACCCTTGGAGCTATTTTATTTAGATCTTCTCTGGCACAGAATTCAAGGTGTGAAACATCGATCATATTCTCACGTTTCCCAACGCCAATCGAATCGGCAAACTTTCGAATAGCACCAGCGGTATAGCCTCTTCTTCGCAATCCCGAAATTGTAGGCATTCTAGGATCATCCCAGCTATCTACAATACCTTTTTCTACAAGTTGTAATAATTTACGCTTACTTACAATGGTATGACTTAGGTTTCTACGTGCAAATTCTCGCTGTTTTGGCTCAAATTCACCTTGTTTGCTGACTTTGTCAAGAAACCAGTTATATAATTCTCTATGTGGTAAAAATTCAAGAGTACAAAACGAATGAGAAACATGCTCAATAAAATCTGACTGTCCATGCGCCCAATCGTACATTGGATAGATCTTCCAGTTATCTGCAGTGCGGTGGTGATCCTTATGCAAACAACGATACATGATCGGGTCACGCATTAGCATGTTAGAAGACGTCATATCGATTTTTGCACGAAGAACGTGTCCTCTTTCAGGAGTATCACCATTCTTCATCTGCTCAAAAAGCTCCAGGTTTTCTTCTACTGAACGGTTTCTATACGGACTTTCCTTTCCAGGTTCAGTAGGTGTTCCCTTCTGTTCTGCGATCTCTTCTGAAGTCTGACTATCAACATAAGCATCTCCATTTTTAATCATTTCTACCGCCCAGTCGTAAAGCTTCTGGAAATAATCTGAAGCATAACATTCCTCAGCCCATTTGAAACCTAACCACTCGATATCTCTTTTGATAGCATCTACATACTCCTGCTCTTCTTTTGCAGGATTCGTATCATCAAATCTTAAATTTACAGGTGCATTGTATTTTTCACCCAATCCAAAATTTAAACAAATCGAGGATGCGTGACCAATATGCAAATACCCATTGGGTTCAGGAGGAAACCTGAATTTAAGTTCTTCTCGTGAATAATTAGAATTAAGATCTTCTTCTATGATCTGCTCAATGAAATTGAGG
>MDTB01027902.1_pt1 | contig 11368 bp, 8 predicted proteins | sample 811161 | NCBI WGS metagenome assembly MDTB01 (sample SAMN05326650, study PRJNA326480) | marine metagenome | isolation source: seawater | place: Mediterranean Sea | collected 2009
AAGATGATCGGATAAAGAAATTATATGACTTAGGCAAGCAATTAAATTGGGATCCGCAGATTGATATTGATTGGAATCGGCCCTGGCCTAAAGAAGAGTTAGCTCCAGAGTTAATGAATTTACATGATTATCAGCCATACTTGGATTTATCGGATAAGAAGAAAGATGAGTTCTGGCTTCATATGAACTCATGGTCCTTATCGCAATTTCTTCATGGCGAGCAGGGAGCATTATTAGTAGCTTCTCAGCTGTGTTCTTGCGCGCCCACGTTAAACGCTAAGCTATATGCAGGTTCGCAGACCTTCGATGAAGCGCGGCATGTAGAGGTTTTTAATAAGTATCTTCAGGAACGCATTGGCTTAATGTATCCCATTAATATCCACTTAAAGAGTATTATTGATAAAATTCTTACTGATCCAAGATGGGATATGAAGTTCATAGGAATGCAAATAGTCATAGAGGGTCTTGCTCTATCTGCTTTTAATACGACACGCGAAACCACCCCAGACCCAGTGCTTAAGGATGTGGTTTACTTGGTAACGCGAGATGAAGCTCGGCATGTCACATTTGGGGTAAATTATCTCGAGGAATTTGTAAAAACTCTCTCTCAGGAAGAGAAAGAAGAGAGAGCACAATTTGCTTATGAAGCCTGTGCAATAAGCAGGGAGCGTTTGGTGGCGACAGATGTATTCCAACATTTTGGATGGGATGTGGAGGAAGCCCGACAGAAGGTTTTAGATGGATTTGTCATGTCCACCTTCAGAAATCTATTATTTCAACGAGTAATACCAAATTTAAAGAGGATAGGTTTACTCACAGATAAGGTCAGACCTAGATTTGAACAACTTGGCATACTGGAATTTGAGAATCTTGCCACTGATGGAGACATTAACTGGAGTCAGTTAGAGCGACCGCTGGATACAGCTGAAGCTCAATCATATGAACAAAGTGTGCTACAAGAATTCCATGCTAGGCATGAAATGCAGGATCTAAGTAGCGCAGCAGGTTGATTTAAATTTAATTCTTGAGAGCAACAACTTGCTCATTTAACCTACTTTTGTGCCTAGCCGCTTTATTTTTGTGTATTATTCCTTTGTCTGCCATTCTATCTAACACAGGCACAGCTGCGTCCAGAGCGTCCTGAGCTTGTTGTGCATCTCTAGCTCCGATGGCAGAAGTAACTTGTTTGATGCGAGTACGCACTAAAGAACGCAGACTAGCGTTGTGTGCTCTGCGTTTCTCGCCTTGACGCGCTCTCTTTTTCGCTTGAGGAGAATTTGCCAACTGTAAATCCGTGAGAAAATTAAAGGAGGCGCGATTATTCACCTCTCAGAAGACCTTGTCAACTAATACTCAGTTTATACACTACTAATCGTTCTTTAATGGTCAATTGTATTAAAGCTTCAGAAATTCTTCTGCTTTTCTCATAACTAATCTAAAAAGCTACTCGATTAAAATCATTACTTCTCAGATAATATATGTATCTGGATGTGATTTTCATATGAAGTAGAGATTTTTACGCAAATTATTTCCCTGAATCGTCGAGGCTGGAATGGCATTGATAAAAGAAAGTGTAATTGTATCCTGTGAATCGGACGGTACTCGCCTTGTAGACTGGAGTTCATCTGATACAGAAACCAACGTTACCGTAATTGTAGAGCAAGAAGGTGCGGAGTTGAGGAGGGTGAAACAAACAGTAGAAGGTGAATCTAAAATTGCATTTCATGGTTTACCGCGTGAGCAACGGTACCAGTATAGATTGACTGATTCCTATGGAAATCAAGTACTTCAGTGTGAACGCCGATTGGCATTTGAGGGATCATTAAATTTCCGTGACTGCGGTGGATATCCAATACAGCAGGGTGGTCAAGTAAAATGGGGAAGCATTTTTCGCTCTGGGCAGCTATCCAAGCTAGATGATCAAGATCTGGAGGTCATTAAGGCTCTAAACTTAGATTTAATATTTGACTTTCGCCGACAAGATGAGCAGGAAATGGAGCCAAGCAGGTTGCCAAGAGATAAAATGCCTAAAGTAGTGAAGCTTCCCATAAATCCTGGAAGTAGTTTAGCATTCTATGAGCAGCTGGATAACTTAGTAGAGCAAGGAGAAGATGCGGTTACTGAATTCATGATTGAAATTAACAGAGATTTCGTAAAATCACATAGTCATGCATTTGGTGAAATGTTTCGGGAGATCTTGTCTGTCAATAACGCTCGCTTTTTATTTCATTGCTCTGCGGGGAAGGATCGAACTGGATTTGCGGCGGCGATAATATTGCATTTACTTGGGGTCTCTATGGATTTTATTGAATATGACTATATGTTGAGCAGGCGCTATTTTCAGGCGGCAGAAGAGGCGAAAAACTTACAGAAAAAATATGGGATTGAGCATCTTTCAGAGCGAGCTCTGTATCCTATGTTAGATGTTCGATATGAATATATACGGGCGGCAATTAAAAATGCGTCCGAAGAATTCGGAACTCTAGATAAATATATTATGGCAGCTTTAGGAATAACATCTTTCGATAAGTCTGAATTACGCCGTAGATATTGTCTTAGTTGAGCAAGGAGATTGGTTGTGGAGTCCGAAGATATATATTTTGAAATAAGGCCCTATAGTGACGACGAGATCGGCAAAGTGATCTGTCGCTTGTTCAAAGATCATGAATTTTTGCATGCGTTTGGTAGATATAAGCTAGGCAATATTTTTAAATTTTCACCGATCCTTTGTCGCTTTATTATTCGTTATATCTTAGGTCGTCAATTTAGAGAAGTTACTAATGTTGCTCAGATGCAAGCTATCATTCGAGATTATATGGAGAGAATGATTCGGTCAACTACGTCAGAATTAAGTGTCTCTGGGCTTGATGAATTGCCTAGAGAGAACTCTTATCTCTTCATAAGCAATCATCGTGATATAGCAATGGATCCTGCTTTCTTAAATTATGTCTTGCATAGAGATAATCGCGATACAGCGCGCATAGCTATCGGTGATAATTTATTATCAAAATTATGGGTTTCCGATATTATGAGATTGAATAAAAGCTTCATAGTAAAGAGATCTACGGGAGGACCTAGAGAACTTATTTCAGCCATGCGCTTGCTTTCAAAATATATTAATCATTCTATAGTAAAAGATAAATCCCCGGTTTGGTTAGCTCAGAGAGAAGGTAGAGCTAAAGATGGAATTGATAAAACAGAGCCCGCTATTATAAAAATGTTAGATCTCTCTAGAGATAAGAAAGAGCGAATGTTTTCTGAGCATATTGCTGAACTATCAATTGTACCCGTGGCTATTTCTTACGAACTTGATCCCTGTGACGATTTAAAAGCTAAAGAGCTTTATGAAATAGATAGATTAGGGGCTTATGATAAAGCTTTAGATGAAGATATTATCTCAATTGGAAGAGGGATTTCAGGACAGAAAGGGAAAGTTAGATTATCTTTTGGGAAGCCAATAATCTCTGACCTTTCAGATTCAACGGCTGTTTCACAGGAGATCGATCGGCAAATTATTGAGATGTATCAGCTATTTCCGAATAACATAGTAGCTCATCAATTAGCTTACCCTAATGATAAATTGCCTAGTGATACATCAGATAGTTTCTCATTTAGTGAAAATGACAGAAGAAATTTTTGCCAGCGAATTGAAAGATTGCCCATTGCTCATCAAAAATTTGCATATCATATTTATGCCAATCCAGTTCGAAGTCGCCTTGAATATATCAAGAATTTAGCGCTTTATTAGTTTGCTTAGCGAAACAATAAAAAAGGATATTCGCGAAGCTTATAACCGCGTAGTTGCGGGTAAAAATTTTGTTTCTAGATTAGGACAGCGTTCTATGATTGCAGAGATTGCAAAATCTCTAGAGCCGTTGTTGAATCTAAATTTAAATGAGGAAAATAATCCAGTTTGTATTATTGAAGCTGGTACCGGAATAGGTAAGACACTTGCCTATATGGCTTCGGTAATACCGATCGGTTTAGTGGCAAATAAGAAAATAATAATTTCCACAGCAACCATCGCTCTTCAGGAACAGTTAGTAGAAAAGGATCTTCCAGAATTTAAAGAATACAGTGGTATTGAATTTGATTTTTTACTTTTGAAAGGTCGTCGTAGATATGTTTGCCTATCGAAATTAGATCTTATTACACAAGACTATAAAAATAGTTTTGCTAGCTTGCCGATGTACCCTGATGAAGAATCTACGATCTCTAAGCCTGATCACAAACAGACCTATGAAGCTATGATAGAGGCTTTGACGCTTGGTAAGTGGGATGGTGATCTTGATAATTGGCAAGATAATTTGCATGGCGATGTATGGCGCTCCGTCACGGCCGATCATAATGAATGCACGGGTCGAAGATGTCCTAATATCTCAAGTTGCTATTTTTTTCAGGCACGTCACGGCCTTGAGGAAGCGGATGTACTGGTAACTAATTACAATTTGCTGCTGACTGATTTGATTTCGGAAGGAAGAGGTGTGCTTCCTTCTCCAGAAGATAGCATCTATATCCTTGATGAAGGTCATCATTTGCCCAATAAAGCACTCTCGCACTTTCAGTTGTCTTGCAGGGTGAAAGGAACAGCACTGTGGTTAAAAGAGGTTAGAAAAATTTTGGCTGATGAGGTTGTTATACCAAATATTCTCAGTGAAGAAAGCGGAGTATTTTACGCCATTGGAGAAATAATAGAACAGATTGAACAACAATTATTTTTATTACTGGATTATGTGCCCTCTCTAATGGATAGGATGGAAAAATTAAGATTCTCTCGTGATAAAACTATTCGTTTTAGCCGAGGATTGATTCCAGCCAATCTAGCTAAAGCAAGCGTCGACTTGCAAAACTTGATCTCGAGTTTAACTACGCCGATTGCAAAGATTTTGAAAAGTATAGAACGTCATATTGAACAGGGTGTTAACTCAGAAAAAGATCTAATAGAAGATCTACATTTAACGATTAAATCGATTTTAGGAAGAGTAAGTGCTCTTCGTTCTCTTTGGGAATCGTTCTCGGGAGAGCTACAAAAACAAGATTACCCCAATGTACACTGGATATCTGAAGCTAGTTATGATGGAAAATTCGACTATATTTTCCATAGTAGTCCATTGATGGCATCGGGCTTTTTGAAAGACATCTTGTGGTCCCGTGCTGCAGGAGTTGTGCTTACATCGGCGACTATTAGATCCCTCAATTCGTTTCAGCATTTCATTAGATATTCTGGTGCGCCTGAAAATGCTAGTTATAAAGTGATCTCCAGCCCCTTTGACTATTCCCGGGCAAAGTTTGTAGTTCCTAAAATGGACAGTCAGCCTAACGATCCTGAGGCTCATTCGCTCGAAATTATAACTTTATTACCGAATCTATTAAATTTGGAGCAAGCAACATTAGTCTTATTTTCTTCGAGAAGACAGATGATTGATGTGCATAAAGGCTTACCGGAAGATTTAACAGAGAATATTTTTTTACAAGGAGATTTGAGTAAACTAGAAATACTAAAGAGACACCGTAAAAAGATCGACAATAGCGTTAGCAGCGCGATTTTTGGTTTGACAAGCTTTTCCGAAGGAATAGATCTGCCATTTCATTATTGTCGACATGTCATCATTGCAAAGATACCATTTGCAGTTCCTGATGATCCAGTAGGTGCTGCACTCTCGGAGTGGATTGAAGATTCTGGCGGTAATCCATTTATGCAATTTAGCATCCCCGAGGCTTCATTACGGTTAATTCAGGCCTCTGGGAGATTGATTAGAACTGAACAGGACGAGGGAAGAATCACATTGTTAGATCGTAGAATAGTGACGAGACGTTACGGTCGTGCCATTTTAGATTCCTTGCCAGATTTCAGTTTTCAATTAAATTGACCATAGAGCAAACAAAAATTTATCCAATTGGTATTTTTGTAGCTTAATGCAGTCTTTGGCTGCTAATGACAATGAAGCTGGAACATTATTCTAGGAATAAAAATTTGAGGGATAATCGATTCATTCACATAGTTGGTATGTATAAAAGTGGGACTTCGTGGCTTTTACATGTGTTAGCAAATCACCCGGAAATTATAGCCTGGCGAGAATTTGATATTCTTCGAGCAGTTTATGATTATGAACGTAGTCCACTTAGTTTCAAAAGAAGGGCTTTTAATAAAATATTACGCCTAACAGGACTTAGTGGAAAAACATGGTCAATAAACTGGACCCTCAGAGAAAGAGATCTTTTACTAAGAAATACCTTAGATGTTACAGATTGGATACCTATTCTGAAAGATAGAGATGCTATAATAAGAAATATTTTCTGTGGTAGGGGGTGGATCCCAATGCTAGGCGCAGATAAGCAGCGATTAGCATTGGCTTTGGATTACGCTGATCCTCAGGAATTTTTGGAGAATCTGTTATCTATAGATAAAATTGAATTACAGCCTGATGACTCGCCGAAATTAGCTCCCGGAAATTTCTTCAACACTTTAGGTGTTTCGAATAGTCGAAAGATCGACTTAGTGAAATTTCTTCAAGACATTATCTTAGTCAAGGATTTACATGATATCCCTTCTATTTATTTTGACTACATAATGGATCAAGTTTGTTCAGAATCTGTTGTTGCATTAAAAGCCGCGGATCAGCTGATTTGCATAAAAGAATTACGTAAGTTCTCTCCAAATTCTAAAAAGATTATTATTGTAAGAGATGGTCGAGATGTGGCGCTTTCTGCACTTGCATTTACTAAGCTAATGAGTAAATGGGAAGCCCCGTGGACACCTAAGACGCAAGATTATCTTCATGTTTTGAGCGCTTGGGCACTAAGAATTGCATTGTTAGAAAAAGAAATCAAAAAAGGGGATTTACTAATTATTCGATATGAAGATTTGAAAATCAATTTCGAAGAAACGTGCCAAAATCTATTTAGCGAACTTGATCTTCCACACGATATTAATCTTATTAAAGATATAAAGAAGAAGACAGATTTTAAGGTTGTTTCTGGAGGTAGAAACCCAGGAGAAAAGGCAGAACATTTGGTTCGTTCTGGTCTAATCGGGGAATGGACTGGGGAGCTAAATAAGATAGAACGCTCTAATGCGTGGAGGATGGCTTCAGATGAACTTTCTCTATTAGGATACAAAGAAGACGGGGGCTTTGATGATTGGCATGGCTGTTTAAAACTAGGAAAACTATGAGCAACGAATGTTATTCTAGTTCCAAACTATATTTAAAAAAATCAGTGTCTTTTTGATAGCCAAGTTTCTCATAAAGACTTTGTGCGACTTGGTTATGAGTCTCTGTTTCTAGATCTAATCTTGATGCGCCTTGGTCCTTGGCGTACTCCCTAGAGGTATTGAGTAATCTTTTACCCACACCTAGATTTCTATGACTTTCCAAAACATAGAGATCATAGAGTATAAAAATCCTACTTAATTCAACTGAGCAAAAGGTGGCGTATAGTTGGGAAAATCCAACCACGACTTCATCTGCAAGACAAATAAAAATGATGCTTTCTTTTCGCGTCAGGCGTGCCTCGAGATACTTCGTAGCATTTCCGATATCTGATTCGCATTTATAAAATTGCCTATATTTATCAAATAGTGGAGCAATTTGATCTATGTCAATAATTTGTGCTTCACGAACAATCACGTCGCATCCTACTCACGAAAGTTTAGTGATCCGCTAATATAATGCTTTTTGCTAGATTGCTCTAATGGATTGTGTGATTTATTTTATTTTTGTGAAGATGGCTTGATTGCTCTGCAGCGCTTCGAGTGTTTTTTGAGGGCACGCTTCGTATAAAGTGATCTCGAAGTTTTTCTACCACATGTGTCATTACATCTATAGTTTGGCTCATTTGATCCAATGCAATTAGAATAGACTCCCTCTGGCTTCTCTTGTCTTTAAGATCTTTCATGCAAGCTTTATCACTTATCAGATAGTTTTTTTGTTTATTTTTTTTGCTAACTAATCCCAATTTAGAGCACCACCCGTTTGATATTCAATGACTCTGGTCTCAAAAAAGTTCTTCTCTTTGCGTAAATCCATTATTTCTGACATCCAAGGAAAAGGGTTTTGCACACCTGGAAACTGTTCTGGTAGACCAAGTTGGGACAGTCTTCTGTTTGCAATAAACTGCAGATATTCCTCCATCATGGATGCATTCATACCAAGCACACCCCTTGGCATCGTATCTCTGGCATATTCGATTTCAATCTGAGTTCCTTCTAAAATCATCTCTATCGCTTCTTCCTTAAAATCCTCTGACCAAAGATGAGGATTTTCAAGTTTTATTTGATTAATAACATCAATGCCGAAGTTGAGATGCATTGATTCATCGCGCAAGATATATTGGAACTGTTCGGCTACTCCTGTCATTTTATTGCGACGACCCATGGAGAGGATTTGAGTAAATCCACAGTAAAAGAAGATACCTTCCGTAACGGCATAAAACCCGATTAGGTTACGGAGTAACCTCTGATCTGACTCTAGTGTGCCAGTTTTGAAGTTTGGATCAGATAGCTCTTTAGTATGACTTATGCTCCATGCTGCTTTTTTGGATACGGACGGCACCTCTCGGTACATATTAAATACCTCTCCCTCGTCCATTCCTAAAGATTCTATGCAATATTGGTAGGCGTGCGTATGTATAGCTTCCTCAAAGGCTTGGCGCAGAAGATATTGTCGACATTCTGGGTTAGTAATTAAACGATATAGTGCTAAAACAAGATTATTTGCCACTAAAGAGTCTGCGGTGGAGAAATATCCTAAGCTCCGCTTGACAATCCTTCTCTCATCTTCTGACAATGTGTCGTCATTCTTCCAGGTCGCCACATCGGCTGTCATATTAATTTCTTGCGGCATCCAGTGGTTAGCGCAACCATCGAGATATTTTTGCCAGGCCCAGTCATATTTAAATGGCACCAGTTGATTAAGATCTGCTCGGCAGTTAATCATTGCTTTTTCATCGACGGTTACTCTACTGGCACCTACCTCGAGCTCCTCTAAACCTGTTGCTGCTTTTGTTGGCCTTTTACTGGCACCTTGCCTCCCGGATGAGCTTTGAGGCAAAGAGTTTTCTTCAGCATCTACAGTGGCGGGTTGTCCCACAAATTTTGCCCCGGGTATCTCGGCTTGTTCCGTGTGGTAATCATCCCAGTTCAACATAATCTTACTCCTGTCGATATTTCATCTATTAAGTTAGGTTCTGCGAGCTATTTATTGACAAGCTTCACAGTCAGGATCGTCTAAAGAACATGCTTGTGGCACGGGAGCCGGTCCACCATCATTTACACTACTGACAGCATTTAAAGTACCTGAGTCAACTGTCGATTTCTCGGCTCCTGTTGCTGCTAGCGATCGAAGATAGTAGGTGGTTTTTAGTCCACTAAACCATGCCATCCTGTATGTAATATCAAGCTTTTTCCCACTTGCATTATTAATATAAAGATTCAGTGATTGTGCTTGATCGATCCATTTCTGTCTTCGGCTCGCTGAATCTACTAACCATTTTGGTTCTATTTCGAACGCAGTTGCATATATTTTTTTAAGGTTTTCTGGAACTCTACCTATTGACTGAAGACTGCCATCAAAGTACTTCAGATCGTTAACCATTACTTTGTCCCAGACTCCATGGGACTTGAGGTCCTTAACAAGATAAGGGTTAACAACTGTGAACTCTCCCGATAAGTTAGATTTCACATATAGATTTTGGTAAGTCGGCTCGATAGACTGTGAGACCCCGGTGATATTTGCGATTGTCGCAGTGGGTGCTATCGCCATTACATTGGAGTTTCGCATGCCATATTCCTTGATGGTCTGTTTGAGGCTGCCCCAATCAAGAGACGAATCTTTATTAACACTGATGTAGTCTGAACCTCGATTTTTTTCGAGAAGATCTAACGAATCTAGTGGAAAAATCCCCTGACTCCAAAGTGAGCCTTCATAACTAGAATAACGTCCTCTCTCTTTAGCTAGCTCACTTGATGCTTCAATAGCGTAGTAGCTTATTGCTTCCATGGACTTATCAGCAAAATCAATTGCTTCATCGGACGCGTAGGCCATGTGCTGTTTATAAAGCGCATCTTGAAAGCCCATTACGCCTAGTCCCACTGGACGATGACACAAATTAGAATTTTCTGCCTGTTCAACGGAGTAATAGTTAATATCTATAACATTATCTAGCATACGAATCGCGGTTTTTACTGTAGCTTTAAGCTTATCAAGGTTCAGTCCATTTTCTTCTATATGTTGTGGAAGATTTATCGAGCCTAAATTGCATACTGCGATTTCTTTCGAATTGGTATTTAGTGTTATTTCAGTGCACAAGTTAGAGGAGTGAATTACTCCTTGATGTTGTTGAGGCGAACGCAGATTGCTTGGATCCTTAAACGTGATCCAAGGATGCCCAGTCTCAAAAAGCATACCGAGCATTTTTCTCCATAGAGTCTGTGCCTTTACTCGTTTAAAAAACTTCAGTTCTCCTTTTTGAGTTTGCTCTTCGTAATATTCATATCTTTTTTCGAAGGCAGCACCATAAAGGTCGTGAAGATCTGGCACTTCATTTGGGGAAAATAGAGTCCATTCCTTGTCATCAAAAACGCGTTTCATGAATAAATCCGGAATCCAGTTCGCCGTGTTCATATCATGCGTCCGGCGTCTATCGTCGCCTGTATTTTTCCTAAGATCTAAAAATTCCTCTATATCGAGATGCCAAGTTTCCAAATAAGCGCAGACAGCGCCTTTACGTTTCCCTCCTTGGTTAACAGCGACGGCCGTATCATTAACTACTTTTAGGAAAGGTACCACTCCCTGTGATTTTCCATTCGTACCTTTAATATATGCTCCAAGTGCTCTAACTGGTGTCCAATCGTTTCCTAAGCCCCCTGCGAATTTTGATAACATTGCATTATCTTGTATCGCTCCATATATCCCATGAAGATCATCAGGAACAGTAGTTAGGTAGCAAGATGAGAGTTGAGGTCTTAAAGTGCCAGAATTAAATAATGTTGGGGTTGAGCTCATATAATCGAATGACGAAAGCAATCTGTAAAATTCTATAGCTCTCGAATTACGATTCTCCTCTCTTAGCGATAGCCCCATAGCGACTCGCATAAAAAAGATTTGCGGCAACTCAAATCTCACTTCATTGCTGTGAATAAAATATCGGTCATACAGAGTCTGTAGGCCCAGATATGTAAATTTTAAATCCCTATCAGGGTCGATGGCTGCTCCGAGCTCTACCAAATCAAAATTTGACAGCTCAGGGTTCAATAATTCTTGTGATATACCGGTTTCTATGAAACTAGAGAGTGCAATTGGGTACAGCTCTTTCATCTCACATTGAGTTGCCGCTTTTGTTATTCCTAGGAAGCCGAGCGCCTCTGCTC
>MDTB01159983.1_pt1 | contig 11368 bp, 11 predicted proteins | sample 811161 | NCBI WGS metagenome assembly MDTB01 (sample SAMN05326650, study PRJNA326480) | marine metagenome | isolation source: seawater | place: Mediterranean Sea | collected 2009
CCAGCTTGATAAAATTTAATTTTTTTATCTACTCTAACTATAGACTCTAAAATTCTAAGGGTTCCTGAAGCATCTGCATTTGTGGTATACTCTGGCAAGTCAAATGATACTGCCACATGAGATTGTGCAGCTAAATTATAAATTTCATGAGGTCTAATTTTATTAATAGTACTGAATACAGAAATTGAGTCAGTTACATCACCGTAATGAAGATAAAAATTATTTTTTTTCAGTAAAGGATCGCTGTAAATATCATCTATTCTAAAAGTATTCATAGATGATGCTCTTCTCTTTACACCATGGACAATGTAACCTTTTTTAATTAATAATTTAGCCAGATATGCACCGTCTTGTCCAGTAACACCAAAAATTAGAGCTTTTTTTTTCACAATTCAGATTTAAAATTTAATTATATGCAATTTTTAAGTAATAAAAGCAAGTCTTAGTTTGCTTGAACTTTAAAACTTATATTATCTTATGTTGTTAACTATTCTGATTTCTTATAAAAAATATTATTCATTATCATTTAAAAATTACTGGTTATAATTAACAAAATTGATAAATAAGTATATATCTGTGAAAAAAAAAATTCTTCTTGTTACAGGTTCTAGTGGTTTAATAGGATCACAAATTGTCAAAAATTTATGGAAAAATTATGATTCAGTCTATGGTATTGATAATAATGAAAGGGAGAAATTTTTTGGACCAAACGGAAGTACGTTAAATGTAAAAAAAGACTTAATTAAAGAAATTAAAAACTATAATCACTTAAATATCGATATTACAAAAAGTAGAAAAATATCTGATATAATTGAAAAATTAAAACCTAGAGATATAGTTCATTGTGCAGCTCAACCTAGTCATGATCATGCATCAAAAATTCCTTTAAGAGATTATGATGTAAATGCTAAATCAACAATTAATCTTATGGAGGCTGTAAGAAATTTTTCAAAAAAATCTTCAGTAGTATTTTTTTCTACGAATAAAGTTTATGGAGATAATCCAAATAAATTAAAATTAACTGAAAAAAAACTTAGATACGATTTTAAAGAGAAAAAATATCACCAAGGTATATGTGAAGATTTCAATATTGATAATTGTACACATTCTCTTTTTGGAGTTTCAAAATTATCAGCTGATCTGATCGTACAAGAATATGGGAGATATTTTGATATTAATACATGTTGTTTACGTGGGGGTTGTTTGACAGGGCCCAATCAGTCTGGTGTTGAGCTACACGGTTTTCTAAATTATTTAGTTAAATGTAATATAAAAAGGAAATTATATACAATTTTTGGATATAAAGGAAAGCAGGTTAGGGACAATATTCATTCAAATGATGTAGCATCTTTTGTTGAATTTTTTTTGGATAAACCAAGAATTGCTGAAGTGTACAATTTAGGAGGTGGTAAAAAAAATTCAATTTCAATTTTAGAAGCATTTAAATTAGTTGAAAAAATAACATCAATAAAAATGAAATATAAATATATTAAAAGTAACCGAATAGGAGATCACATTTGCTATTATAGTAATTTAAAAAAAATAAGATCTCACTATCCTAAGTGGCGCTTAAGATATAATATTAATAAAACTATTAATGACATAGCTGAAAATATAAATCTTTAAAATTATATGATAACTGTAAATATTAAAGATGGTCTTGGAAATCAAATGTTCCAATATGCTACAGCCTATGCTTTAGCAAAAAGAAATAATACAAAGATAATTTGTGATACAAGATCTTTAGAGGAAAAAATTATTAATCCACCTTCTGATTATGTAGTAAGAGAGTATAGTTTAGATATTTTTAATATTTATCCCTCAAAACTAAACAATTTTGATAATATAATAACTTTTCAATTTAACAAAAGATATGTGACACGATTTTTTTTATCAAATATTCTAGATAGAATAAGTCCATTCAATTTTTTAGAAAGATCGAGAAGAACTAACAAAAAATTAATTCAAACAAAGTCTAAAATTTTATATTTAGATGGATATTGGCAGTCTGAGGCTTATTTTAAAAATTTTAGAAAAGATTTAATTAAAATATTTAATTTTGATGATTTAATTAATGACCAAAAAAATAAAGATATACTTGAAAAAATTGATTTTTCAAATGATGTTTGTCTTAATATTAGACGAACTGATCATTTAAATTCTAAAGAATTAAATGTTATCTCATTAGATTATTACAACAATAGTATTAATTATTTTTTAAAAAAAAACAGTGATAGAAAGTTTTATATTTTTTCAGATGATATAAAATGGTGCAAAGAAAAATATACAGACCAGGAAAAATTTAAGATTATTGAACATAATTATGCAGGTAAAAGGTTTAAAAATTATCTATATTTGATGACTCAATTTAAAAATTTTATAATTCCTAATAGTACATTCGCATGGTGGGGTGCGTGGTTATCAAAAAAAAATAATAAGACTGTGATTGCTCCAAAAAAATGGAGTGGCATTGACCCTGAAAGTGAAATAGATACTCCTTTAGATGAATGGATTAGAATTGAAAATTAATATTAATTAGATTTAATGTACCAGTCATCATGTTTGGACAATTCTTGATGGACTCTTTTATATCCCTTTTTAGTTAAAAGATTAAATAATTTTGATCTAATTTCTGTATAATTATGCTCACAAGTTATAATTTTAATATTATATTTTTCAAAATCGAAGTTTTGAAGAACTTCATATTCGCTACCCTCAGTATCAATAGATAAATAATCTATATCTTTTGGGGCTTTATATTTTTCTAATAAATCATTCAAAGAAATAGTTGATACGTCATAAATTTGACCTTTTTTTCTCAAATTTTTGTGATGATCTTTATCTGATAAATCATTGATCGTCGAATATAATGCTAAATCAGATTCTTTAAAGATTAATTTACTACCGGATTCTTTCCATACACAATTAGTTTCAATATTACATCTTCGATTTTTTTTAAGTTCTTCATGCCAATATCTTGCTGGTTCAGCAAGAATTCCTTTCCATTCAAATTCTGTTTCTAACAAAAACGTGTTAGAAAATTTTAATCCATCACAAGAACCAAACTCAACGAAATAACCATTCTTTTTAAAGTTCAGCATATTTAAAACAAAAAAATCTTGTTTTAGTTCAGAGTGAGATTTTTTTATCAAATCAACTTTTTTTTGATAATTCTTATCATCAATTTTAAATACAGTTTTCAGATCCTCAAAAACTTTTTGCTCTTTTTTCAAATTTTCATAAAAATCATATTTTGTAAGAGATAAATTAAAAAATTTTAAAAAACTTTTTAATAAATTCTTAAAAATGGTACAATTCATAAAAAATAATAATTAGACTCAAAATTAAATTGCTATTTATTTTTAACTTAAATAATTAATAAAAAAATCATTTAAGTTTAAAACATAAAAGATATTATATCCTATAATAAAAATTATGAAAAAAATTCTAATTAAAATCTATGATACGATACTTGCTTTAAATATATTTTTTTTCAAGTGGATCTTGATCAAATTTAGAAAAAGAGGTCCAGAAAATCTACCTATTACCTCTAAGTTTTTAAAAAAAAGTGGATTATACCCAATTATTAAACATTATTATGATCCTAAATTCGAATATTCAGATGATGAAAAAAAGCTCTATTTAAATAGAAGCTTGAAATCAATTAATCTTAAAGAAACAAATCAACTTGAATTATTGAAAAATTTTAATTTTAAAAATGAATTGTTAGAACTCAACTTAAATCAAGGATCTAAGGAATTCAGCTTTAAATTTAACAATGGTTCCTTTGAAAAAGGTGATGCAGAAATTTATTATCAAATGATTAGATATTTTAAACCAAAAAAAATTATTGAAGTTGGAAGCGGCCACTCAACATTAATAGCAATGGAAGCTATTAAAAAAAATGAAAGTGAGAATATAAACACCTCTATTAAATGTATAGAACCATATGAAAACTTATGGTTAGAAAAATTGAATATAGACATATTAAGAGAACCTTTAGAAAAAACTAAATTAAATTGGAGTGTAGAACTTGATGAAAATGATATATTTTTTTTAGATAGTTCTCATATTATTAGACCCGATGGAGATGTATTAAAATTTTATCTAGAAATTTTACCAAAACTTAAAACTGGAGTAATAATTCACATTCATGATATTTTTACGCCAAAAAACTATTTACCAAACTGGACTTTCGATAAAGTAAGGTTGTGGAATGAGCAATATTTATTAGAGGGTATTTTGGCTAATTCAGACAAATATGAAATTTTGCTATCTTTGAATTATCTAAAAAATAACCATTTTGAAACTTTTAAAAATAGTTGTCCTTATTTGGAAAATACGACAGAGCCTGGGTCTATCTATTTGCGTGTAAATTAATTTTATCTCTTAATTTTTTAAACTGTTTTTCGAAATTGAATTCATTTAAAAAAGCCATTTTAGAATTTTTTCTGAGTGATTTATACAATTTTTTATTTCTAAAAATTAGATTAATATTTTTTGCAATTAGTTTTGAATTTAAATGAGTTGAAACTCCACACTTATAATTAGCCAAAAAATTTTTATTATCCTTTGTGTTGGAAACTAAAACTGGCAAACAAGCTGCTAAATATGCATTAATTTTTTGAGATGCGGGAAACATAAATTTATGACTTAAAGATTTTATTTCATATAGAGCAACTCCTAATTGGGCATCCATCATTTTTGATTTCCATACAAAATCTTTGACATTTAATTTTATTGTTATTTTTTCATCTAAATTATTTTTTTTTATAAATTTACGTATTTTTGAGTAAAAATTATCATCAACGACCCATCCATAAATTTCTAAATTTAAATTATTATCTAAAAATTTGGCAGATTTTATCAAATCAAATAATCCATGGCCTGGACCTATTGATCCAAAATAAAATAATTTTTTTTTTTTAGTATTTTTAAGATATTTATTCTTATACTTTTTATAAAAGTCTGTTGGTAATGAATTATAAAATATTATAAATTTCTTTTTAATCTTTGAATCTTTAAAAAATTTCTTAGCTCTCATATTATGTGAAAATATGAGAAAATCTAAATATTGTACTGATCTCAATTCAATCCTTTTTATAATTTTTTGAAATAATCCTTCTGCAATCGGCTCATAATCAAGATTGTGATAAATTATTTTTGTCTTTAAAAAAAATTTTATAAAAAAAGTTAATATTAAAGGGTATTTATCAATTATATAAACATATTTTGGTTTGTTAAGCAGGATGTAAAAAAATGAAATTGCTAAAAAATAAATTAAGCTTAATTTATTTATAAAATTTTGATTTTCGAAGAAGGGTATTTTTTTATGCTTACAATACTTTGAATAGTTGCTGTCTTTTTTATCTAACAATTCAATACTTTTATTAGAACTAGAGAATAAGTAAATTTTACTAATCTTTGAAAAACTCCTTATGATTGGTAATATTACTTGGTGTGAACTTGGATTTGCCCAGATTAAAAAAAATATTTTATTCAAATTGCACCTTAAACTTACCTATTAAAGTTTTCTATTTTAAAATTTTTTGGAATCAAAAATAAATTTATACTGTTTTTATCATATTTTTTATCAAAAATATGTCCATTAATTAATCTTGTAATCTTAGAATTTGAGAATAATTTAAAACAATCTTTATCTATATTGTACGAATAACAATTATATTTTTTTTTAAGTTTATTCCATATGATTGAAAAATTTGATTTATTAAACTCAATTAAAAAAACAGGGCTGTTTACTTTTAAAAATTTTTCCATACCTTTAATAACTAAATGGTCTAATCCCTCAACATCAATTTTAATAAAGCATATTTTTTTATTATATTTTATGTCATCAAATTTTTTTAACTGAAATTTCTTCTTTTTATATTTGAATAGATTAAATTTATTAGGGTAATTATTTTTTATTTTTTTTAATATATACTCTTTATTAAAACTATTATTCAAATGAATAAATAATTTTTTATAGCTTGCTTGATATAAATTTTTTAACTCGTTTTTATCAGATAAGCCAAAAGGGAAAATTTTTATATTGTTATAGTAATATATTAACTTTTTGAGATATTTATTAATCAAAAATTGATCTGGTTCAAAAATTAATATTTGATTTTTATTAAAACCCATTTCTCTAAAACTTGCAGTTGATAAACCTATATTTCCCCCAATATCTACGAAAGTTCTTTTTTCATTTTTATTGAATAATATTTTTAATCCTAAATAATCTTTATCTTGAGGTAAAAGAAATTTAAAAAAAAACAAGTTATTATAAATGAACATCTGTAGATATGGATTTTTTTCAAGAATTTTTACAACACTGTACTTTATGGACTGCAACATTTAAAAAAATCTATATTTCATTAATGTCCAAATAGCTTTCAATCCGTCAGAGGCAACAATTTTTTTTCCTTGATCGTATGTTCTGCCGTCATAATTAATCGGAATTTCAATAATTTCTATATCTAAAAGTGAAATTTTTGTAGTAATTTCCGGACAAAACGAAAAACCTTCTTCTTGGAGATCAATTGATTTAAAAAGCTCACTATCAAAAACCTTATAACAAGTGTGTGCATCAGTTAATTTTTGTTTATTTAATATATTTGAAAATTTTGTTAAAAAAATATTTCCTACAATTCTTAAGCTGTGACTAAAATTTTGGGATTTTTTATTTTGTGGATTATTAAGAACTCTAGATCCATAAACAACTTTACGATTATTTTTCTCTATTTCATCCAATAAACTATAAAGGTCCTCTGGGTTATACTCTAAATCAGCATCTTGAATCACAACATACTTTCCTTCTACAAACTTTTGAGCACTTTTAATAGCTGCTCCTTTTCCTTTGTTTTCATTATGAATTATAATTTTATCAATTTTATCATTATTCTTTTTAATTATTTCGTTTGTTCCATCATTAGAATTGTCATCAATTAAAATAATTTGTTTATCTATTTTAAGATTTGAAATTTTGTTTATTAAATTTTGTATTGTATTTATTTCGTTGTAAGCAGGTATAATAATTGTTAACTTAGGTTTATCCATTTAAATTTATGCTTAATATTATTTTACAGTCTTTTTTAATAACTATTCTTTTTACACCATATGGTTTATTTTTATCAAATGAAAATAAGAAAAATTTAGATTATTTTTCATCACAACTTATATATGGATTAATCATATTAAGCTTTATTGGGCTTTTTTTAAATTTTTTTTTTCCCTTAAACAAATATTTAAATACATTAATACTTATTATACCAATAATATTTCTAATAAGGAAAAAAAGTATTTATTTTACAAAACAGTTTTTTTTATTTTCGAGTGTCTCTGCAATAATAATATTTATATTAATATGCGAAAGTAATGTTTATAGACCTGATGCGGGATTATATCATTTGCCTTATATTAAAATTTTAAATGAAGAAAAAATTATATTTGGTCTATCAAATCTTCATTTTAGATATGCTCACATTTCTATTATTCAATATCTCTCTGCTATATCGAATAACATAATATTTTCACAAAATGGTATTGTTTTTGCTCAAGCTTTGATTGCTTCATCAATTATAATAAACTTTTTGAATAAGATTTATAAATATAACAAGAATCAAAAATACAATTTTCACTTTTTTTTCTTAATCTCTGCTTCTGTCTACATAGCCTATAAAATGAACAGATACAGTGAATATGGAAATGATGCACCATCTCATTTTATTTTTTTCTTTTTAATATCAGAATTATTGAGTCTTGATAAAACCAAAACAGAACACGTCGCAAATAATTTTATTCTAATTGCTTTTATAATTTTTAATAAAATTACTTTATTACTTTGTGTTTTATTGAGCTTTATATTGTTAAAAAATATCAAGCTTAAAAAACTTTTAAAACTTAAAAGAACTTATTTTTTCTCTTTTTTTGTAATATTTTGGCTTTTAAAAAATGTAATAGTTTCAGGTTGTGTTTTATACCCAGTAAAATCTTTATGTAGCTCTTCTTTATTTTGGACTGATATAAAAAAAGTTGAAAATGTTTCTGTTGAAAATGAAGTTTGGACTAAAGGCTGGCCAGATTATACCCGATCAATGGTAAATAATGAAAATCAAAGAATTTCAAAAGAGGCTTACCTTGAAAATTTTTTTTGGCTTCCTTATTGGTCAAAAAACCATTTAATAAAAATTTTTAATATCTTGTTACCTTATATAATTTTTTTGATTATCTTAAGTTTGATATTATTTAAAGTTAAAAAAAAACAAAAAATACATAAAATAAACAAAACGTTTTTAACTTTAATTATTCTAATGTTTTTTTCTACGTTATTTTGGTTTTTAAAAGTTCCTGTTTTTAGATATGGATATTCATATATTATATCTTTAATTTGTTTTTTATTTGCATATTTAGCTATGCAATTTGAATTAAAAAATAATATTAAGAATTTATTTAATTTCATAATAGTTTTAATTATAACAACTTTAATAACAAAAAATTTTTTAAGAGTTGTAAACTCAAGTAATGATTATAACAATTATCCATGGCCAAAATATTACTCTATGGACAATACTAATCAACTTACAGAATTTAAAAAGAATGTTTTAAATGATAAAATTATTTTAAATCCGATTAATGGATATTGCATGTATAGTGAAAAAATTTGTACTAACTATAAATTAGATGAAAGATTGATATTAAAAAAGATTAATTCATATAATTTTTTTTATAAAAATAAATATGATAATTGAAATTAAATTTATAATTATAACTTTATTAATATGTGTTTCACAATTTTTTCAATTAGCAATATTGGGTATCTTTTTTAAAAATATTGATCCAAAAATAAACTTCTTAATTACTTCTATATTATGTTATTTATTAATAATTTATTATGGAGTTTATTTTTTTAAAATAGAAATAACATTCATTATTGGATCTATTATACTTTTAACATCTTCAATAATCATTAATTTCACACTTTGGAGTATGTTTATATGGGGTTTCACTATCTCATTATTAGGGACTATCAAAAAAAAAGAGATAATTACAAAATCAAAATGGATCAAGAATTATACGGGAGGAAAAAATTTAGAATTTTTTACTTATGATAGAATAAAACTTTTATCAATAATTAACTCAATTAAAAAACATAAAGAAAAGAGATTTATTCAGATTAATTGTACCGGAATCATAATTTCCAAAATATACAAATTTTTAAAGAAAAATATCTTCTATGTTTAATGTTTTACTTATCAATATTATTTTAATTATACTTTTTTTTTATATTGTGAAAAAAAAAATTTTTCATATATATTTTTCAATAATCATTACTTATTTAATAGTTTGTACAATAAATTTACTTATTTTTTTTCATGTAATGTACCTAGAATTTTATTTAATTTGGTTGAATTTTTCAATTATAACTCTGTTATTTACTTTATATGCTTGGATACATGGAGTAATAACAAAATCTGTTTCGTTAAAAATATTACTTCATATATCAAAAGAAAATAAAAGATATAAAATTAGTGAAATAACAAATAAAATAGTTAATAAAGAATTTGATAAGAGGATAGAAATTCTAAAAAAAAACAAATTAGTTTATTTTAAGAAAGGGTTTTTTAAAATTAGTGAAAATGGTATAAGTAAAAATAATTTTATTTTAAAATTAAGAAAACTTTATAATATCAATACAAAAAACTTTTATTTTTAGGTATTAATGGCAAGGATATTAATTACAGGGGGTTGTGGTTTTTTAGGAAGTCATCTAGTTGAGAAACTTGTAAAACTCAAACATAATATTACAATTATCGATAATTTGTCTAATGGAAAAATTTCAAATATCAAAAAATGTATAAATAAAGTCAAATTTATAAAAACTGATATATCAAAAAATGGAAAATGGAAAAAACATTTTAATAAGATAGACATTGTAATCCACCTAGCAGCTATTGCTGATATTGTACCAAGTATTAATAATCCTTCTAAATATTTTGATGTAAATGTTAAAGGTACTTTAAATATTTTAGAAAACTCTCGTGAATACAAAGTAAAAAAAATTATTTATGCTGCCTCCTCATCTTCTTATGGAATTCCTAAAAATTATCCAACTGATGAACTTGAAGATCTTAATCCTGAATATCCATATGCTTTAACTAAAAAATTAGGTGAAGATATACTATTAAATTGGGGAAAAATTTATAATTTGAATGTTACCTCTTTAAGATTTTTTAATATTTATGGTGAAAGAGCTAGAACTTCAGGATCTTATGGTGCAATGTTTGGTATCTTTTTGGCACAAAAAATAAATAAAAAACCTTATACAATTGTTGGTAATGGAAAACAAAAAAGAGACTTTACCTATGTAACTGATGTAGTTGATGCTCTAATAAAATCTATGAAACTAGAGAAAAGGAACCAGATCATTAATATAGGTAGTGGTAAATGCTATAGTGTTAATTATATTGTAAAATTACTTGGTGGTAAAAAAATTTATATTCCAAAAAGGCCAGGTGAACCAGAAATTACATGGGGTAAAATACAAAAAGCTAAAAAGTTGCTTAATTGGAAACCAAAAATAGGAATAGAACATGGAGTTAAGAAACTTTTAGATAACATCCATTTATGGAAAAAAGCTCCAGTTTGGAATAAAAAGAAAATTAAGATAGCAACAGCTGACTGGTTTAAGTATCTCAAATGACAAAATTCTTTTTTGAGAAAATGAACATTAAACTAAATTTATATTTTTAAATGAAAACATTAATTATCGGTGGGAGTGGCAAAATAGGAAAATTTTTTGATAAATCTAATAAGAAATATCTTTTAACTTATTATAAAAATAAAATTCCTAATGGAATTAAGTTTAATTTATGTAAAGATAATATTTCTTTAATTATCAAAAAATACAATATTAATAAAATTGTTCTACTAAGTGCAATAAGTGATCCAGATAAATGTTTCAAACAAAAAAAAATATCTCACTTGATAAATATAAAATATACAAAAAATTTAATTTCTAAGATTAAAAATAAAAATGTACATTTAATTTTTATTTCAACAGAGTTTGTTTATTCGGGAGTAAAAGGTAATTATTCTGAAAACTCTATTACCAATCCAATAAATATCTATGGCAAACAAAAACTAATTATTGAAAATTATATTAAAAAAAATATTTTTAGTTATTCAATATTAAGAATTGCAAAAACTTATGGTGACAACTTACAAATAAGAGGGCTTTTAACAGATTTTTTAAATGAAGTATTAAAAGGTAAAAGAAATTTTTTTAGTGCTAGTGATCAAATTTTTAGTCCTTTATATGTAAATGATTTAAAAAAAATAATTTTATTTTTTTTGAAAAATAAAATAA
>MDTB01209887.1_pt1 | contig 11368 bp, 9 predicted proteins | sample 811161 | NCBI WGS metagenome assembly MDTB01 (sample SAMN05326650, study PRJNA326480) | marine metagenome | isolation source: seawater | place: Mediterranean Sea | collected 2009
GTGTTTCATTAAAATTATTGACACGATCTTGGCCAACCAATGCCTCAATACGACGTGTCCCAGCTGCTACTGCAGACTCAGAAATTATTTTAAATGCTTCTAAGTCCTTGGTGTTTTTTACATGATTCCCACCACATAATTCTATTGAAATCGAAGGAATATCAACAACTCGAACAGTATCACCATATTTCTCACCAAACATCGCATGAGCTCCGCGCGCTTTCGCCTCTGCTATTGGGGCCTCGAAAATGTTTACGTCATATGAGGATTGAATGCATTCACGAACAAAATTAGTAATTGCATCTAATTCATCTTTGGTGATCGATTTTCCATATGTAAAATCGAACCGCAAACGATTCACATCAACCAATGATCCAGCCTGTTGAACTTGAGGCCCCAAGACTTGTCTTAAACCTTCATGCAACAAATGAGTGCCAGTATGATGTTGAGCGATCCCAAATCGCTGTGCCTTATTCACCGGTATTCGTGCTTCACCACCGCCGGGTTGATCCACATAAATACCAGAAAAAACATCTGCGATTGTTGAGCTCATGGCCTCTAACGTTTCGTCTTTCCCATCATCAAGTGATTCGGATCGAGCTGCTCGAGAACGTTGACGCTGCTGGTCTAATTCCTTTTCAAACCCTTGTTCGTCAACCTTAAGGTGATGCTCTTTCGCCATTACTTGGGTGAGATCCAATGGAAAGCCATACGTATCATACAATTTAAACGCAATATCTCCAGAAATTTGAGATTGATTATCTTTTTTCAAATCAATCATTACAGAATGAAATAGCTTTAAGCCAGATTGTACGGTTCGAAGAAATTGAACCTCTTCGGCCTGAATTAATTCAGCAATATAATCAGAACGCTTCCCAATGTTTTCATAATGGCCACCTAACGAATCATGCACGACTGGAACCAATTGATATAAAAAAGGCTCGGTTTTACCCGCTTGAGATGCAAATCGTAACGCACGTCTAATAAGTCGTCTTAACACATAGCCACGGCCATCGTTTGACGGTAAAACATTATCTGAAATACCAAAGGCTACCGTTCGAATATGATCTGAAATTACACGATGACAAACGCCACTATCTCCGTCTGAATACGCGATGTTTAACGCCGATGCAATGTTTGAAATTAACATTTGAAAACAATCTGTATCATAGTTGGATGATACATTTTGGAGTTGAGCGGTTAACCTCTCTAACCCTGCCCCTGTATCAACGTGCTGATTTGGTAATGGCACGAGAGAATTATCCGCTTGGCGATCGTATTGAATAAATACTAAATTCCATAGCTCCATGTAACGACTTGATAAGCCATCACTGGTTTTATCTCGTTGAATTGGTAAGCCTTCTAGGGGCGCTAAATCCAAATGAATTTCTGAACAGGGTCCGCACGGCCCTGTTTTTCCCATTTCCCAAAAGTTATCTTTTTTTCCACAGCGCACAATATGCTCTGGCTTGATATCGGTGACTGTTCGCCAAAGGTCAAACGCTTCATCATCATCTTCAAATACCGTGGCTAATAAATGTTCTTTTGGGTATTGATAAACCTCAGTTAGGAGTTCCCATGCCCAAATAATGGCATCTTTTTTATAGTAATCACCAAATGACCAATTCCCTAACATTTCAAAAGATGTGTGATGATAGGTATCTAATCCAACATCTTCTAGATCGTTGTGCTTCCCTGAAACCCGTATACAGGGCTGTGAATTAACCGCTCGTTTAAATTGAGGTATTTCAGTTCCTAAAAAATAGGGCTTAAACTGATTCATTCCAGCATTTGTAAATAATAGTGTTGGATCGTTTGTTGGTACAACTGGTGCAGCAGACACAACGTGATGATCTTTTGATTTAAAAAAATCAATAAATGCTTGGCGAACCTCAAACGACTTCATGATTTATTTTTTTTACTTGGCCATTTTCGAATGAGCGATACCCATCCAGCAACATCGGATATGGTTTCAACGCGTTCTAAAATCTTTTTAACTCGTAATGTAATTGTAATTAACTGCACACCAAATACAATACCAATAATGAGTAATGCGATACCTAATAACGGAATTAAGACGCTAATTAAATCATTAACGGTCATTTATCCTCGCTAGCAAACACATCTTCAGCACTAATTTTTTGATTTTCTTTTATAATATCGCCTAACTTTTCGAATCCAGTTTCAATTGATTGTTTTGTTTTTTCAATTAATTCTTCTGTTGATTCTTTTGTCGCTTCAATCACATCCTCATTGTCTTCACGTAACTTTTGCAATCTATTTTGAACATCTTTTCGAGAACTTGGTGATACTACAAAAATGGATAAACCGGCTAAAATAGCTCCTACAATTAATCCTTCAAGAAATCCTCCGCGATTTGACATGATTGCCTCCTTTGAAATTAGTACATTTATTATATCGATTAAAAACAATTTTTCATAGAGCAATTCAAAGAATTAAAATTGAATATTATCGATTAAGCGAATATTATCGACGTAAACTGCCGCACAACAATAATCACCCGGTTGTATTTTTCCATGCACCAACGTGCCATCATTTGGTCGGAATATAGCAACATAATCACCTTTTAGCCCTCGCCCCTCTAGTTCGGCCGCTACAAATTGTCGAATTCGGTGACTGGACCAATCCGCTGCTAATGCTTTTAAACGCGCATCATGCAATGCCTTGAACAAATTAAGTGCACGTTTGTAACCGTCGTCATCCAGGTATGCATTTCTTGAGCTTAATGCTAATCCATTATCGTCACGAATAATTGGGCAACTAACAATTTGGATTGATACGTTTAAATCACGAACCATTTGTTGAATAATTACACGTTGTTGCAGATCTTTTTCACCAAAAAAAGCGTGCGTTGGCTTTATAATGTTAAATAGACGTTCAACCACATTGCAGACCCCGTAAAAAAAATGGGGCCGTGATACCCCACATAATATTCCTGCGATGGATTCATTGGGCTTATAATTTGATACTTTATTTTCATTAGGATAGATCTCAGCTTCACTTGGCATAAATAATGCCGTAACGCCAAGAGATTCACACAATGTCACATCAGTTGAATTTTGTCTTGGATAATGGTCAAAATCTTCATTAGGTGAAAATTGGGTTGGATTAACGAAAATTGAAACGACGGTCACATCACATTGATTTAATGATTCTAATATTAGCGATTGATGCCCGTCGTGAAGCGCGCCCATGGTTGGCACAAATCCAATGTTGCCATTAATTTTTCGTCGAAATTGTTCGAACGCTTGAACGGTCTTAATTTGTATCACTTTTTTTTGCGGGGTGATTTTTTTGGTGCGTTTTTGATAATGTCTAAACAATCAGCTAAGGTTAATGCTTTTGGATCCGTATCTTTCGGAATTTTATAATTTTTTTTCTTAAACGAAATATATGGGCCATAGCGACCATTTAACACATTTAATGGATCGCCATCATGGGTGAATGAATGAATCTCTCGGTTAGCACGTTCGCTTTCTGTTTCAGTTATTAATTCGATTGCATCATTGATATTCTCAACAACATTGCCTTTCATTGAGTAATTCTTTTCACCATGTTTAATATAAATGCCATAGCGACCAATGTTAATGGTTACTGGAGCCCCTTTATAATCCCCTAGCTCTATTGGATAAGCTAAACATTCAAGCGCTTCTTCTAATGTTAACGTAGTATATTTCAACCCTTTTTTTAATGAAATTGAGCGCTTATCATCATCATCATTTTCACCAAGTTGAACAAAAGGTCCGTAACGACCAATTTTTGCATAAATCACTTTACCGGTCTCAGGGTCACTGCCCAAATTTCGCTCTTCATTAATTCGTTCATCATCGGCTTCTGCCGATTCTATTTTGGGATGAAACTTTTTGTAAAACCGTTTTAACATATCGGTCCAATCCAATTCATCCGTTAAAATTGCGTCAAACTCAGCTTCAATTTCGGCTGTAAACTGATAATTCATTACGCGATCAAAATGACCCACTAAATAATCGGTCACTAAGGTCCCAATATCCGTTGGCTCTAACTTACCTTTATCATTCCCATACCCCTCTTCTTCTGTTCGCTCATTGATTGTGCCATTTTTACGTTCTAAAATAATGACATCGCGTCGTTTACCTTCGGATTCAATACGCTCCACATACTCTCTCTTTTGAATTGTTGTAATGGTCGGTGCATAGGTACTCGGACGGCCAATTCCTAATTCCTCTAATTTTTTAACAAGACTGGCTTCTGTAAATCTTGCGGGTGGTTTTGAAAACTTTTGTCGCGCTTGAATTGATGTATCCGTTAATACTTGCCCAATGTCGACATTGGGTAAAACTTTATCTTTATTTGATGTTGGATACACCTTTAAAAAACCATCAAATGATACCACTTCTCCTTTAGCCTCAAATTGACCATCTTCTGCTGGAATTTTAATGGTTGTTTTTAATAGTTTTGCAGCTGCCATTTGACTGGCAATTGTTCGTTGCCAAATAAGTTGATACAACCGTTTCTCACCATCATCATTACCGGCTTGTGATACGGTAGCGTTTGTTGGTCGAATTGCCTCATGTGCCTCTTGAGCACCTTTAACTTTAGTATGATAATCACGACTCTCGATATAGTTTTTACCATATCTAGTTGAAATAAACTTTTGAATACCTTTTTTTGCATCTGCTGATAATGTTGTGCCATCAGTTCTCATGTATGTAATGTGACCAGCTTCATATAGCCTTTGCGCAAGCGTCATTGTTTTTGAAACAGAATACCCCAATTTTGAAGACGCCTCTTGTTGTAATGAACTTGTAGTAAATGGTGCTCGAGGATTCCTTGTGGTTTCTTTTTGATCAACCGCTGAGATTTTAAACACATGATCGTTTAAGTCATTTAAAAATTTTAATGCCGCTTCTTTTGTCGTGAATTCAGTTGAATATTCCGCCTCCACTGTTGCAGATTCAAGTTGAAACTCAGCTGTTACTTTATAACTATCTTTTGATTCAAATGCATCAATTTCTTTTTCTTTTTCTACAATTAATCGAACAGCCACTGATTGAACGCGGCCTGCAGATAACCCGCGCTTTAACTTTTTCCATAAAATTGGTGACATTTCGTACCCTACCACACGATCAAGTATACGCCTGGCCTGTTGTGCATTAACTAATGCCGAATTAATGTCACGTGGGGCTTCGATTGCTTTTAAAACAGCACTTTTTGTAATTTCATTAAAAACGATTCGTTTAATTTTTTTTGTCGGAACACCAATTGATTTTTGAACATGCCATGCAATGGCTTCCCCTTCTCGATCAGGGTCAGTCGCTAGCCATACAAACTCGACATCTTTTGATTTTTTTTTGATGTCAGAAATTAATTTTTTCTTATCGGATAATACGGTATATTCTGGTTCAAATGTTGTTAAATCTACACCCATTGATTCGGATGGCAAATCTCTTACATGACCATAACATGCCATAACGGTGTACTCTTTACCAAGATACTTTTCAATTGTTTTTGCTTTTGCAGGAGACTCTACGATTACAAGATGCTGGCTCATAAACACCGATTATGAAAAAACATTACCACTCTGTCAATCATATTTTTAAGATCTTAGGAATAATGCATCCAATTGTTGCTCTGTCATTTTTACAAATAATGGGCGTCCATGGGGACAAGTATACTGTGTTTTTGATTCAACACATGTTTCAATTAACGATTTAATTTCTTGATCATGCAACCGTTGCCCTGCTTTTACAGCTGCTTTACACGCTTTCATTTGCAGCATTGCTACTTTTTCTTCATTTGTCGAAACTAGTACCGCTTGAATTGATTCCGTGGTTAAAAAAGACGATAACCAATCACTTAATTTAATGGATGAAAAAAATTGGGGCACTTCTCGTAAGACAAATGTTGTTTCATCAAATACATCAAAATCAAGCCCTATTGATCGAATGATTGGAATTAATGTTGTTATATACGCTGCATCGTTTTTTGAAAATTCAATGTATTCTGGCATTAATAGCGGCATTGAAATCAGTGCATTATTTTCAAAATCTTCTTTAAATCGATCGTATAAAATTCGTTCGTGTACAGCATGTTGATCGAAAACTAATACATGATCGTGTAAGGGAACGATAATATATTTATTTTTAAATGTTAACCATTGAATGGTTGGCTTGGTCTCTATTAATGGGGTTGGGTTGGGTGATAAGCGTTGTTTCACATTGTCGATATTGGCATCGGGCTCAAAATTAATGGCCACAGATGTCTGCTTTGATTCATGCGTAAGATCTTTATTGTAAAATACAGGGTGATCGTTTGTTTCAATTTTAGGGATTATTTTTACGTTGATGTCGGCTGGTACTGGCGTGCTATTTGATGTTTCTTTTAAAGAAAGATCGTCAATGGTTGACGCCCAGGTTTGCGATGGCGTGTACACTGCTGACTGTACAGCTCTTTTTATTGCTAAAAAAATATCGTCTTGATGTAAAAATTTAACATCTTCTTTTTTAGGATGAATATTAATATCAACATCTTCGGTTTTGCATTCAATATGGCATACAAGCGCTGGAAAACATTGTTTTGGGATTACATCCGATAACGCGTGGTCAACTGCTTTATAAAACAATGGGGACTTTACCATTCGACCATTCACGCTAAACCAACATTTTGATCGTTGTTTAAATGTTTTATTTGGTGCGGTTATAACACCAAACACATTAATTCCTGATGTTTTCTTAGCAAATGATATGACATCATCTGGCTTTATTTTTAATGCCTCAGCAAATTGTGTCATCATATTCGCATTGCCCGTTGTTGTTAAAATATTGACGTCGTTATTCATGTATTCAAATCTAATATTTGGATAGTGCAAACTAAACTGTTGAACTAGGCGTGTTATTACATTAGATTCACTGGCCTGAGATTTTAAAAAACGAAATCGTACTGGAATCTTTTTAAATAGGTGTTGAACACAAATGGTTGTCCCTTGTTCACGAGGGACGCTTGAGATCTCTGCCGGTGCCCCCACTTTTTTAATCAATTCACAGCCTATCTCATCATTTTTATTCCATGATTGAATTGTAATATCTGCAACTTCAGAAATGCTCGCTAACGCTTCCCCTCGAAAGCCCATACTCTCAACACGTTCTAAATCATTAAAATCGGCTAATTTAGATGTTGCATGGGGTGCAATGGTTAATGTGAGATCTGACGCTAAAATCCCACCCCCATTATCTGCTACTTTTATTTCCGCAATGCCACCCTGAGTCGTACTAATTTTTAGTTGGGTTGCACCCGCATCAATTGAATTTTCGATTAATTCTTTTACTATCGAAACTGGCCGATCAATAATTTCACCCGCGGCAAGTTTTAAAATTGTTGATTGATCTAGTTTTTTTATCTTAGACATGTGGTTATTATACGGTTACTGATTAAAAGTTAATAGTGACTGTCTGGATTTCCATCTACTTTTGCAGTTTTAACCAATCCCCAAACGAATAAAAATAATCATTGACACTTTTAATGAAGGATCGTCGATTATCTGCTATATCTTTATTTTCAGAATTGATTAGTACGTTATCAAAATAATTGGATAATGTTTCACAAAATGTAATGGTAGGTGCGACATCGTCAGCATTTAAAAGAAATGCAGTTGAGTCACCTTTAAGTGATAAAAAAGAATTGTAGGCTTCATTTTCAATATCAAGTTCAAAAAATTGATCTGATATTTTTGGCTGCCCCTTATAGTCATTAATAATTTTATTCACTCTAGCTGTTGTTTCTAACAGTAACTGATAATCTTGTGGATGATCTTTTTTCAAATCACCTAATATTTGTGCTTGCTTAAAGGCGTGGTAAGGATCTGATAATAAATTTTTTGTAATTAATTGAAGAATATCGGCTGGCACCCCCTTCTCATTAAGAACCGTTTCTAATCGGGGCATAAAAAATGTGCGACATTTTGCCGTATTTTCACCAATCTTTTTTTCAAGTGTTAGTGTTGCATCTTCAAGTAGTAGCTCAAGGTTTATTGATAATTTAAACTGTACAATCATTCTCATAATCGCAATTATCGAACGCCTTATACCCCATGGATCACGAGATCCAGTTGGAATGGCCTTATTTTCAAAACATGCAACGATGGTATCTAAACGATCCGCAATAGACAAGATGACACCAGGTAATGAATCTGGAAATTCATCGCCATCAAATCGCGGTTTATATTGATCTCGAATTGCTAACATGACGTCGGGATCTTCTTTAAACAACATTGCATAGTATGCCCCCATAATCCCTTGGAGATTTGGCAACTCGTTTACCATTTGAGAAACTAAATCAGCTTTAGATCGTCGTGCTGCACGATACACAATCTCTCTTACATCTTTACTTATTTCGAGTTGATCCATAATTGTATGGGCTATGTGAGACACACGCTCTACTTTATCTGCCATACTTCCTAACCCCTCTTGAAATATGATATTGGACAGCTTTTGATTCCAATTAGAAAACCCGTTGTTTTTTAAATCCTCATCCCAAAAAAATTGGACATCATTTAACCGAGCTAAAATAACGCGTTGATTCCCTGATATTATTTGGTCACGATTTTTATCCGTCACGGAGTCTGCCACAACAAAGCACTCATTTTTTAACCGGTTATTTGCTGTAATCATGAATGCTTTTTGGTGTTTTTTTAAACATTCTGTTAAAACCTCTTTTGGTAAAACTAGAAATTGATCTGGAAATGTGATCTTTAACACTTCTGGCCACTCAACTAAATGAGTTACTTCATTTAATAATGCGTCGTCGATATCGGCGCCATTGATTAATAATTGATCCTTAATCGCCGCTTTACGAGCGGAAATATCAACCATCACATTCACTGCCATGCACTTTTTTATGTATTCATTGGATTCAGCAATCTGGGTTGTCGCCCCAGATGAGCTATCGTCGGATTTTGATAAAAATCGATGCCCATGGGTAATGTTTGATGCGGGAATACCAAATAACTCCCATTGAATGATTTGATCGTTTAACATCGCGCAAATCCATTTAACTGGACGAATAAATGGCCCGGTATTATTTCCCCAAACCATAGCGATTGGCAATTTCATCGTGCTAAAAACTTGTGAAAAGATGGTTGGCAATAACGTTATGGCTAATGCCCCTATCTCATGAAACTCGGCACTAATAACTTGTTGCCCTTTTTTATTGGTAACTACCGTTAATTCAGACACCGTTACGTTACATTTTTTAGCAAACCCTATGGCGGGTGCTAACCATTCACCAGAACTTGATCGGGCAATTGCAATTGGGGGCCCTTCTAGGGTGTTATTAATATCGTCTTGTTTAACGGCTATATTATGAATTAAAAACCCAAATCTCCGATATGTACCAAAGGCCTCAATATAGGTATCTTCTAACGACAGACGCTCATGATTTAGCTGTTTTAATAATCCGGATTTAATATCATTTAAACATGGCTCTACAAACCGAGCGGGTACTTCTTCAAGTCCAATTTCTAATAAAACTGTTGTCATTGTTGATCCTTCTCAACGTATGCCTTCGCACATTGAAAGGCAAGCTCTCGAATTCGTAAAATGTAACTCATGCGTTCTGTTACGGATATTGCAGCCCTAGCATCTAATAAATTGAACGTGTGTGAGCACTTTAAACAATACTCAAAGGCTGGAAACACTAATTTCTGATTCACGCAAAGATTTGATTCTGATTCGTAGAGTTTAAATAAATCAAATAACCGATCAATTGATGCGTGAGTAAAATTATAATGTGAGTGTTCAATCTCAAATGTTTTATATATATCTTGATATTTTATAGCGATCCCTTGTGGATCGGTTTGCCATGTAATATCCATCACATGATTAATATTTTGAATATACATTGCTAATCGTTCTAGACCATAGGTAATTTCAACTGACACAGGATTACAATCAAGTCCGCCACATTGTTGAAAGTAAGTAAATTGTGTGATTTCCATACCATTTAGCCATACTTCCCAACCAACGCCCCAAGCGCCTAACGTTGGAGATTCCCAATTGTCTTCAACAAATCGAATATCGTGATCTGCCGGATTAATTCCAATGGCTGTTAGACTTTGAATGTATAAATCCTGAATATTATCTGGAGATGGCTTCATAATCACTTGGTATTGAAAATAATGTTGTAACCGATTGGGGTTTTCAGCATAACGACCATCTGTTGGCCGACGGGAGGGTTCTACATATGCGACGTTCCAAGGTTTTGGGCCCAATGCACGTAATGTTGTATGCGGGCTCATGGTGCCAGCGCCTTTTTCTGTATCATACGGTTGAACAAGCAAGCATCCTTGGTTCGACCAGAAGTCGTTCAATGTTTGGATTATTGCTTGAAACGATAGCATGGAATTATACTACTATATAATTTATTTTTTTTAAAATCATCTTAATTTAATCATTTTTACCGAAGTTTAAGAATCGTTTTACCTATTCTCTTTTGATCCATTTTCGATAAAGTGAAAAAAACTCATCTAAAAATGATACTTTCCCCTGTTTATCAAATCGTCGCTTTTTATCTTCCGTATTATAAACTGGTGCTAAATCTGCATCAAAACTATCATTTTTATTGGAGATTAATTGTTTTTTATCATTTGTCATTTTTCCCTCGTTAATTTATTTATTCCCATTTTTAATTTTTTTAAACTTTTTTATGAATTCACCGATAACTTTTTATAGGAGGATTGTTATGTTTAGAACGTTTGATATCTTAGTATTAGTTTCAGCAATTTTATCGTTAACATTATCGGTTTATTTATTTGTTTTTAGTGACAAATACATTGCCATGTATGTTGGCATTTGGGTGCCCTCAGTTTTGGGGTTTGGTATTTATGTTAAATTACTACGTATTGTTCATTTTGTGCTTTACAAAAATTTAAAAGAAGACGACGCGGAGGCTGGTACAAATGGGTAAAACTGAAATCATTGTATTTGGCTTTTTATTTTTTAGTTTAGCGATAACGGCATTTATTTTAACTTTAATCGAGTTTGTTAATATGGATAAGAACCCAGATAATTATAAAAACCCGCGATTTAACCCCAAAAAAAAGCCCACGAAAGTAAAAAACAAAAAACAGTAATTCGACGCTAGAATTATTGATCGGGCGAGTACACGGCACAATTTGTGAGATTTTCCCACAAAATCACTTTTTTTAATTGCACACCTTCGGGGGTGGCAGTTACCAATTCATCGTAAAAATACTTTGCGACTAATTCAGTTGTTGGGTTGAAATCAAGAACGTCATTTAATATTTGATGATCCAATCGTTTAATAATTATATTTAACTCGCGCTTCATTTCTTTAAAATCCATTAACATACCCA
>MDTB01078276.1_pt1 | contig 11367 bp, 12 predicted proteins | sample 811161 | NCBI WGS metagenome assembly MDTB01 (sample SAMN05326650, study PRJNA326480) | marine metagenome | isolation source: seawater | place: Mediterranean Sea | collected 2009
ATTTGCAAATCTACCCTCTTCAAATGTCAATATAATAACTAAAGTAAAATTATCTAAAATAAAATATTTTCTTCCAAATAAATATATAAATAATAAAAAACTTTTTTTTATAAAAAAAAATTGTTTTAAAAAAAAAAAATTATTAAGTCAATACTCGAAATATAATAAAAATTACAAATCAATCTTTCAAATTTTTGTTAATAAAATTGATTTTAAGAAAAGTGATGAATACAAAAAAAAAATTTGTGAACTTAACAAACATGGAGTTACCACAAGAGGTCACAAGAATATTGAAGAATTAAACTTGTATTTTAATGGATTATTAAAGTTGTACAAAGATATGAAAAAAAAGGGTTATTTATCTCAAAAAAAATTACCTATTAAATTAAGAAGCGTTACAATTGGAGATGAAATTGGTGTTTTTTTAGGACCTGATGGTGAAATTGTTAAGGCAGAGGACAAATTTCGTGGAACTCATAGGTTCGCTTTAGCAAAAATTCTAAAATTAAAATATGTTTACATTAATATTAGAGCTATTGACCTTAATTTTGCTAAGAAAAAAATATTTAAGAATATCTCTTTTGAAGATAATGAGACAAAAATATTTAAAGAAATAAAATTATTTTTAAAGAGATATGAGTAAAGGTGATTTTATTTTTTAATATGATATAATAATAATAATGATAATTGAATGTTTTTGTAAAAAAAAGAAATTTGAAATCGACGCATCATTAATACCAAGTGAAGGTCGTAGCATTCAATGTGGATCTTGTAATCATGTCTGGTTTTATATACCCAAAAAAATTGAGGTAAATTACACTGAGTCCATATCTAATGAAAATCAAACCAATGAAGTAAAAGATGGAATTGAAAAAGAATCATCTACAGAGGTAAAAAAAGAGATAAAATCAAATAAATTAAAGAAAAATAATCAAATAAAGATTTCTAAAATTTTATCTTATATAGTTGTACTTATTATTTCTTTTACTGCTCTTATTCTTTTGTTAGAAACCTTTAGGTTGCCTTTAATTGTCATTTTTCCTAATCTTGAATTATTACTATATAATTTGTTTGAAACTTTAAAAGATATGTTTCTTTTTTCTAAAAATTTAATTATATAACGAAAATGATTCAATATATTTCAAAACCATTTAAATGGTTTTTTAAATTAGAAGCTGCAAGCGGTCTCATATTATTAATTGCAGCAATATTTGCTCTTGTAATTAGCAATAGCAATTTAAGTGAAATATATTTTCAGGGTCTTGAAAAATATCTATTTATTGGAATTAATGACTTTGGTTTAAAGTTATCTATTCATCATTGGATAAATGATGCATTAATGGCAATTTTTTTCTTTTTTGTCACTTTAGAAATTAAAAGAGAGTTTATTCAAGGTGAGCTTTCAAATATTAAACAGGCTTTGCTTCCTATTATAGCTGCTGTTGGAGGAATGGTCGTCCCTGCTCTTTTTTATGTATTAATTAATTGGGGTAATACAGAAACTATGAATGGATGGGCAATCCCTTCAGCAACTGATATTGCATTTTCTCTGGGTATTTTATCATTATTAGGTTCAAGAGTTCCAATTTCTTTGAAAGTTTTTCTTACGGCCTTAGCAATTATTGATGATCTTGGAGCAATATTAATTATAGCTTTCTTTTATTCAGGGGACTTAAGCATTCCTTACCTAAGTCTGATTTTGATAAGTTATATTATTCTTTTAGTTTTGAATAAATTTTCTGTTAAAATTTTTTCTCCGTATTTAATTATTGGTTTATTCATGTGGTTTTTTACATATAAATCTGGAATTCATGCGACTATAGCTGGAGTTTTGTTAGCTTCAACTATACCCCATAGAATAAAAGAAAAAGATTTTTCATTATTATTAAAAATTGAACATGCTATCTCACCATATGTAGCATTTATGATCATGCCCTTATTTGCTTTTGCAAATGCAGGAGTTAATTTAGATGGATTAACTTTATCAAGCTTGATGGCACCTGTTCCCTTAGGTATTTTATGCGGGTTATTTTTTGGTAAACAAATTGGAGTACTTCTTTTTTCTTATGTATCAATAAAATTAAAATTTGCAGAAGCGCCAAATAGATCTAATTGGTTAAGTATTTATGGAGTATCCATATTAACTGGGATTGGTTTTACAATGAGTTTATTTGTTGGAAATCTTGCATTTGTTGAGAATACTCAGTACATGGATGGTGTGAAAATTGGTGTATTGACGGGATCTTTGTTGTCAACTGTGTTTGGTTATATAGTGCTTTTAATTTCGGCAAAAAAAGTAAATGTCAAAATTTAAAATAATTTTTTATATATTAGTATTTATGTTTTCTTTTTTAAATAAAGGTATTACCAAAAATCAAAAAACATTATTTGATTTTAAGATAAATTCAATTAATGGAAATCAACTAGATCTATCAAATTATAAAGGGAAAGCAGTATTAATAGTTAACGTTGCTAGTAATTGTGGTTTTACTAAACAATATGATGACTTACAAAATTTATATGATCATTATAAAGAACAAAATTTTGTCATTCTTGGAATACCATCTAATCAATTTGGTGGTCAGGAACCAGGCTCTGAGGACCAAATAAAAGATTTTTGTAAAACAAATTTTAATATTACCTTTCCTATGACTAGCAAATATAATGTTAAAGGTGAAAATGCTCATCCAATTTTTTTATGGGCAAAAAATAGTTATGGTAAATCAGCTATACCAAAATGGAATTTTCACAAGATTTTAGTAAATAAGGAAGGGAAAATAGTAGATACTTTTTCTTCATTTACAAATCCTGCCTCAAAAAAAATTAAAAATAAGATAGAAGAAATTTTATAGAGTTACGCTTAACCCATCATGTGCAGGAATAACATTCGTAGGCAATTTTTTTTTAAGTTCATTATAATCTAAATCAGAGTGAAGGTTAGTTAATATAGATTTTTTTGGTTTAAAGATTTTGATCATATTCATTGCTGCATCAAGATTAAAGTGAGATGGATGAAATCTATACCAAAGGCAATCAATTATTAAATATTTTAAATTTTTAAAGTATTTATAATCTTTATCTAAAATTTTACTTACATCGCTTATATAGGCTAATTTTCTATCAATTATATAACAAGTAGATTTAACTTTTCCGTGAATGACTTTAATTGGTTTAATGGTAATTTTTTTATTAGACTCTTTTATGTATAATTTTTTATTTAATGGATTTAATTCAAGTATAGCTGGGTATTCTTTATTTTTTTTACTAAAACAATAAAAAAAACTCTTTTTAAGATATGAAGAGGTAGCTCGATCAGCAAAAACACTTATTGGTTTTTTGTTAAATAAGTAAAATGATCTTAAATCATTAATTCCATGAGTTTGATCTGCATGCATATGTGAATAAAAAACTTTATCTATTTTTTGAATATTTTGACTTAATAATTGTTGGCGTAAATCAGGAGAAGTATCGATTAATATATTTTCATTATTGGTTTTAATAAGAGCCGAACATCTAGTTCTATAATTCTTTTTATTTTTAGGATCACATTTACCAAAAAATCCATCAGGTCTAGGTACTCCCATTGAACTACCACAGCCTAAAATTATAAATTTCATTAATCTTTATTTAAAAAAAAAGTTTGTTGAAATTATTCGTGGTTATTTCGTCTATTTTTGATTTAGTTAGATTCTTAATTTCTGCTAATTTTTTTGCTGTATGATCTATAAAAGATGGTTCATTTTTTTTACCACGGTTTGGTACTGGAGCTAAGAAAGGACTGTCAGTTTCAACTAAAATCTTATCTAAAGGAAGATATTTAAAAGTAGACTGGAGTTCTTGTGAGTTTTTGAAAGTAATGATACCACTTGCTGAAAAGAATGCATCCAAATCTAAAAGTTTTTCAGCAAAATTTTTTGATCCTGTAAAACAATGCATTAAAATTTTAAGTTTATGATTTTTATATTTGTTTAAAATGTCAAAAGTTTCATTTTCTGCATTTCTAGAGTGAATTATCAAAGGAGAATTTGTAGTAATAGATGCAGTTATATGTTTTTCAAAACTGTTTATTTGTTCATCTTTGTCACTATTATTGTAATAAAAATCCAAACCAGTTTCACCAATACCTATAATCTTTGAATTTTCATTAAAATTTTTAATAATAAAGTCTGAGTCTATTTTATTATCTTTTGTTTCATGAGGATGAATCCCTATTGTTCCAAAAATTATTTCATCTTTCTTAATTATCTTTTTAATTCTATCAAAGCTCTCCAAAGATGTAGAAATTGTTAAAAGTTTTTCAATACCAACATCTTTAGATCTTTTAATTATATTAGTTAAATTACTTAACAATGGTTCATGGTCTAAATGGCAATGTGAGTCAATCATCTTTTTTTTCTATTTTTTTAAAAAGAATATCAATCTTTTTAATGTTATTACCTTTAATTAAAAACTCATTACTTTCAATTGAAGAAAAATCAACATCTTTTTCTATTAAATCAAAAATTTTTAAGGCTTTAAGAGAAGACTCTGGAATTATTGGATATAATAAAATACTGATTTTTCTAACTATTTCTAAAGTCGTATATACTATTGTATTTAGTCTTATTGGATCATTTTTCTTTTTCCATGGTTCTTGATCATTAAAGTATTTGTTTGCTTCAAACAAAGAATTTACGATGTAATTTATGTAAAAATTAATATCTTGATTATCAATCTTATCTCTTATAGTTGATAAATTTTTTTTAAATTTATTAAGAATTTGTAAATCATCATTAATAAAATTTATTTCTTTTGGAATTATACCATTACAGTTTTTAATAGTGAAAGCTGTAACTCTTTGACAAAGATTGCCAAAATTATTAGCTAAATCACTATTTATACAATCTTCTAGACGTTCTTGAGATATATTTCCGTCATTACCAAAAGAAACTTCCTTTATGAGGTAGTATCTTAATGGATCAAGGCCATATTGATTAATAATTTCAATTGGGTCTAATATATTTCCTTTTGATTTAGACATTTTCTCATTGCCAGAGAGTATCCAACCATGTCCATAGACTTTTCTTGGTGGTTCAATTTTAGCAGCTAGTAAAAATGCTGGCCAATAGACAGCGTGGAACCTTAGTATATCTTTACCAATTATGTGAACTGAAGCAGGCCAATAATTTTTATAGAGCTTATCATTTTTATCAGGATAGTTTAAAGCGCTTATATAATTTGTTAAAGCATCTAACCAAACATAAATTACATGTTCACTATTATTTGGTACTTTTATACCCCAGGAAAAACTTTTACGACTAATTGATAAATCTTTTAACCCATTTTTAACAAAACTTATTACTTCATTTTTTCTTGCTTCAGGTGAAATAAAATCTGGATTTTTTTGATAAAAATCAAGTAATGGTTTTTCCCATTTAGACAGTCTAAAAAAAAAAGACTCTTCATCTACCCATTCAACAGGTGATTTTGATGAAATTGATATTTTTTTTCCATCAATTTCTTCTATTTCATCTTCGTTATAAAAAGCTTCATCAGAAACAGAGTACCAACCAGAATATTTTGATAAATAAATCTCATCATTTTTCTCTAATTCTTTCCACAGATGTTGAACAGAATTTTTATGACGATCTTCTGTGGTTCTAATAAAATCTGTGTTTGAAAGATTTAATGTGTCTGATAATTTTTTGAATGTATTGCTTATTTCATCACAAAATTTTAATGGATCAACATTTTTATCCTCCGCTGCTCTTTGAATCTTTAGTCCGTGCTCGTCTGTACCAGTTAAGAAATATACATTAAATCCATCAATTTTTTTAAATCTTGCAAAAAAATCAGCAACAATACTTGAATATGCATGTCCCATATGAGGTTTAGCAGACGGGTAGTATATGGGTGTAGTAATATAATAGTTCTTAGACATTCAAAATTTCTTCCTCAAATTCATTAAAAAGAGAGTCCTCATCTAAATTATATTTCTTTGTATTTGATATTCTATTCAAAAAATAGGTGTATTCATTATAAAATTTAACTGAAATCGAAGAATGAAGATTTCTAAAATAAGATTCAATTAGATCAAAAAAAATGTAATTAAATTTATTATCTTTTTTAAAATGATTATTTTTTATTAAAATTTTTAAAAACTGTTTTAAATTTAAGTCATTTAAATTATAATTATTATTTTTAGCAAAATTAATTAAATTATAAATATATCCTGGAGTTGAATAATAGTTAATAAAATCATTATTAACATAATCATTTATCTTTAAATCAAGTAATTTATTAGCTGTTTCTATACAGTCGTTATTACTCATCCAAATTTTAAAGTTGATACATCTAGATGATAAAGTAGAAAGTACAGTCTTGTTATTATTGATTAAAATAAAATGAATATTTGGATTAGGCTCTTCTAAAACTTTTAATAATGCATTGACAGAATTTTTATTTAAATATTCAATATTATCTATCAACACAAATCTGGGTTTTTCATTAAAGGATGATTTATTTAAATTATTTATCAGTAATCTTATTTGGTTAATATCAATAGATTTTTTTTCATCATCTAAATCTATTAAAGTAAAATTTGGGTTAGTCAGATTTAAGATGGTTTTATATGATTCATTTTTGATATTAATCTCACAATTATCCAAATCATATCTAAAATTCTCATTTTTTGATAAAACATAATTCACAAAATGCAAAGCTAAAGTTGATTTACCCAAGCCCTTTTGGCCACTAAACATTATCTTAGTAGGTAAATTTTCATTACCATCAAATTTCATTAACTCTATTAAGTATTTATTTAAACCAATTAACTTGGTTTGATTAATTGGAGTAAGATTATTCATATTAACTTTTTTATTTTATTAATTATTAATGACTCATTTTCTTTGATATTCAAATTCGAATCAACAATTTGATATTTCCTTTTATTTTTTTTGGCCAATTTTAAAAAACCATTTTGTACTTTATTATAAAAATTTGTATTAAAACTATCATATCTATTTAAAGATTTTCTTTTTTTTAATCTACTTTTCATATTTTTCATATTTACAATATTCAGAAAGGTAAAATCTATTTCAAAATTTTTCAAAATAAAATTATTAATTTCTTTGATAATATCTAGGTTTACACCAAGGCCATAATGTTGATAAGCAATTGTAGAGTCCGTAAATCTATCAATCAAGATGATTTTATTTTTAAAACTTTTTCTGATAGAAATTATATTTTCACTTCTTGCGGCTAGATAAAGAAGTAAGTCAGTATTCTTATTAAAAGTCGATTTACTATTTAAAATTAATTTTCTAATTTTTTCCGCGTTTGCATTTCCACCAGGTTCACGGAACTTGACATATTTAAACTTATTTTTTTTTAAAAAACTTGCTACTCTATTAATGTGGTAACTTTTTCCGCTACCCTCAATACCTTCAAAAACTATAACCGGTTTTTTTTTATACATCACCCCAAATTAAGTAATTCAAGGATTTAATCAATCTAGTAAAAATATTTACTCTATCAACTTTGTTTAAGGCAAGTAAGTCATATTCACCGAATAATTCATCATCATATATAACTTTAAGCTTTCCAATTTTTTGGTCTTTCTTAATAGGTGCTTCTATCGGACCTTCATAATTTAAAACTACTTTAAGTAATTTTTTTTTTGCTTTTTTGATTGTTTTATAAATGTTTTGATTAACATAAACATCCACTTTCTTGTCTTTACCCAACCAAACATCAACTTTTTCTATAGGTTGATTTGATTTTAATATTTCAATAAGATCAAAATTAGTTAATCCATAAGTTAAGAGTTTAGAACTTTCTTTTGACCTTGAACTTTTTGTCTCAAATCCACTTGCTACTGCAATTAATCTACGACCATTTCTTTCAATGGACGAAGCTAAAGAATATTTTTCAACAGCTAAGTAGCCAGTTTTGATGCCATCAGCTCCCATGTTCTTATACAATAAAGGATTTCTATTGCCTTGTGTAATTGGCTCACCTCCTGTTCTATTCCAGGTAAATTCTTTTATAGAGAACCACTTGTAAAACTTCGGGTGTTCTTTAATTAGATAATTTGACATTTTCAAAATATCGCTGACTGTAGAATAGTTGTCAGGATCATTTATACCAGACGAGTTTGTGAAATTAGAATTTTCCATACCTAAATCTTTAGCTTTAGCGGTCATTAAAATCGCAAACTCTTCCTCAGTACCAGCAATTCCTTCAGCTAAGGCTATGCAGGCATCATTTCCAGAAGCAGTAATTATACCGTGTAATAAATTTTCAACAGAAACTTCATCACCTACCATTATAAACATTGATGAATAACCAGCTGTAGATAATCGCCAAGCTTTTTCAGAAACTATAAATTTATCTTCAAGATTCAGGTCTCCAGATTTAATTAAATCAAAAGCAATAATAGTGGTCATTATTTTTGTCATAGATGCTGGGTAAATTGAACGGTCAATTTCTTTTTGATATAAAATTTCACCAGATAAATAATCTTGTAAAATCGCAGTTCTAGCTTTAATTTCTATATTAGAAAAACTATGAGATAACATTATTAAATTGAATAAAATTATTAATATTAAATTTCTAAACATTTTTTAAAATTTCTAAATTATCAAAATAAAATGAATTCATTTTTTCAAAAGTTTCTTTTAAAGTTTTTATATCACTAAAAGGACCTATTAATACCCTATAATTTGTTTTAGAAAGTTGAAGAATTTTAAGTTTTTTAATGGATGTGGTTTTTTTAATTTTATCCACCATTAATTGAGCTGTATCTTTATAATAAAAATCTGCTACTTTAATTGAATAAGAAAATTTTTTATAAGATTTTTTCTTAACTTTTTTTTCAACTTTAGAACTCAAGTTACTAATTTGGATACCATCAATTGGAGCCTTTTCAGCAACATTCTTTTCCTCATCAAAAGTCTTTGATTTTTTAGCAATAAAAGTTGAATTTTTTGAAATTAAAACAATTTCAACATAAGGTTCATTAATATCTAAATCTAATGTCTCTGCAATTCTGGTTGATATAACTGAATTATAAAAATTTGAAAATTTTACATTATTAGACTTAATTTGAGCTATTAATGACTTATTATTCTTTGGATTAGTTATTTTGACGTAAGATTTGTTATCTAAACTTTTATGAAATATTTCTAATGATCTGTTATCTAGTTTTTTTATGTTTAAATTTTTATTATAAATTAACGTAAAACCACTATTCTTGAATTTTTTCTCAATTGTTTTGTTTATATTATCTTTATTAATTGAAACATATTGATCACAACTATTAATCAAAAAAAGAAAAAAAATAATTAATATTTTTTTAAAATTCATTTTTAAATTTTTCCTTTAAAGTACAGACAGCTAATGCAAATCTTAGAGATCTATTCCATTTTAACACAACTTCATAATTATCAAAAACAATATAAGCAGGATTTAGTGTTTCTGCATCTGGAATGATGTCTTTATCTGGTGTTATAATAGCAACTTTATATTTTTCATCTAAAAAATCTAAATCAGCATAATTGTCGATATATCTTTTGAATTTTTTGAGTTTTTTTTTGCTATGTAAAAATTTTGCTGAAACATTCAAGTATTTTTTTGGTATATCGTTAGATAAATTAATTTTATAAAAACAAGGCTCATTATTTTTCCAACCTATTTTATCTAAATAATTTGCTGCTGATGCATAAGCATCCTCAGAATTTTTTAAATCTATATAATTATCATTGTTATAATCGACAGCATAATTCTTTATAGTACTAGGCATAAATTGAAAGAAACCAAATGCACCTGCCCAGGATCCATATAAAGTTTCATAATCAATTTGATTTGTATCAATTAATTTTAAAAGAATTAATAATTCTTTTGTAAAAAATTCCGAACGTCTCTTATCATAGCTTAGAGTGGCTAAAGATGAGAGAATATCCATTTTTCCGACATATGTGCCAAAATTAGTTTCAATACCCATAAGTGATAAAAGTAATTCTTTTTCAATTTCAAAATTTATTTCAATATTATTAATCAAATCATTATTCTGTTGATAGAAATAGATGCCTTGTTTAAATTTTTTATTTGAGGTTCTCTTTTCAATATAAGTTTTAGTGTCCTCATAAAATTCTGGTTGAAATCTATCGTATTTAATTACATTCGGTAAAAATTTAACTTTTGACATTGCCATATCGAAAGTAGACTCAGAAATATTATTGTCTAAAGCAACTTTTTTAAAATTTAACTTCCATAAATCAAATTCTTTAAAATTGTCAGCAATAACAATTGTTGTGTTTAAGAGAAAGATCAGCAATATTAATTTAATTAGTTTCATATAGATCTTTAAGATATATAATTACAGCAATCCAAATGATAATAAAACTTACAAATTTAATTAACGAAAAATCCTCATTGTAATAAAAATAACCCAAAATAAACTGTAATGTTGGAGTAATATAAAAGATCATTCCTGTGGGTCCTAAACCGATAAGCTCTACCCCTCTCACATATAGAAATAAAGGAATCACTGTCATAGGGCCTGCCAAAATTAAAAAAAGACTTAAGCTAGGATTTGTTAAATTAAAATCATTATGTCCATTTTCAATTATAAAATAAAAAACTACTAATATAAATGGAAGGATATATAAACTTTCAATTAGTAATCCTATATCTGTATCAATATTAATTGTTTTTCTTATTAAATTATAAAAAGCCCAACTAAATGCTACTATTAAACCGACCCAGGGAAGACTTTTTAAATTAAAAAAAATTAAAACCAAAATTGATATTGAAACTAAGATAATTGAAAATATTCTTTTTTGATTTAGTTTTTCCTTGAAAAAAATATAGCCAAGTAAAACACTAATTATTGGCATAATGAAATAGCCGAAGCTAGCATCTATTATTCTTTCTGTAGCAACAGCGTAAATCCAAATGGCCCAATTAACAAAAATTAATAGACCAGAAAAAAATAAACCTATCAAATTTTTTTTTATTGAGATTATTTTTAAAAAAATCATCCATTTAGAGAATATAGTTGTTGTCAAAACTAACATCGCAGCTGTCCAAATGCATCTATGGACAACTAATTCAACATGCCCAATAAAAGATACATATTCAAAATAAATAACTCCAATAAAGCCCCACCAAAAGGATCCTAAAGATGTTAATATAATACCTTTGTTGAATTGGTCTTTCATAGTTAATTAAACGAACATATTAATACTAGTTCTAAATAGACTATTTTATAGTTGAATTAAATATTTTTAATTATAAAAGCTTCTACACGGAGAGATGGCTGAGCGGTTGAAAGCACCGGTCTTGAAAACCGGCAAAGGGGCAACTCTTTCCTGGGTTCGAATCCCA
>MDTB01220872.1_pt1 | contig 11364 bp, 15 predicted proteins | sample 811161 | NCBI WGS metagenome assembly MDTB01 (sample SAMN05326650, study PRJNA326480) | marine metagenome | isolation source: seawater | place: Mediterranean Sea | collected 2009
GCAAAAAGATAATAATTTATTTAATATTTATAAAATCCTTCCTTTGTTTTGCGGCCCAGCTTTCCTCCCTGGACATATTCTTCTAACAAAGGGCACGGTTTATATTTTGAGTCATTGAAATCTTTCTGAAGTATCCGAAGAATTGATAAACAAGTATCTAAACCGATAAAGTCTGCTAACTCTAGAGGCCCCATTGGATGATTTGCTCCAACTTTTAATGCTGTATCAATAGATTTAGCATCCGATGTACCATTTTCATAGCAATAAATTGCTTCGTTTATCATCGGTAACAATATTCTATTCACTATAAAACCAGGTTTATCGTTGCATTCGATGGATATCATATCCATTACATCAAGATACTGCGTTATTTCTCTCAGAACTTTCTTATCAAGTACTTTATGATTGATTATTTCAACAAGCTTGATTATCTGCGGTGGGTTCATAAAATGAAGACCGAGAAATCTCTCAGGGTATTGAAGATTGCTCGCTAATCTATTAATTGATATCGAAGATGTATTGGTAGCAATAATAGTTTTTTCATCGCAATTTTCCTCGATTTCTCTAAAAAAATTTGATTTTATATTCTCATCTTCAGTCAAACATTCGATGATTAAACCACAGTCTTTTAATGAAGATATTTTATTTGTATATTTTACTGTTGCGCGTTGATTTGATTCGTTGATTTTTTTATCAAGTTTCTCTTTAACATTTGAAAGCTGGCTTTCTTTTATATCAAAAATAACAACGTCATACCCTGCTTGTAGGTTTGTATCTGCGATCGCAGATCCCATTAATCCACAACCAGCAATACCGACCTGAGTAACCATTTTTTATTTTTGTATTTTTTCGAGTTCCTTATCTAGATTGGGAACTGCATCGAATAAATCGGCTACTAAACCATAATCAGCAACCTCAAATATAGGTGCTTCATCATCCTTATTTATGGCAACAATGACTTTAGAGTCTTTCATACCTGCTAGATGCTGAATGGCTCCGGATATGCCAACTGCGATATAAAGTTCGGGAGCGACGACTTTTCCAGTTTGCCCCACTTGGTACTCATTAGGAACAAAACCTGCATCGACAGCTGCACGGCTTGCGCCTACAGCAGCGCCGAGTTTGTCCGCAACAGACTCTAGCAACTTGAAATTATCTCCAGATTGCATTCCCCTCCCACCGGAGACTATGGTTCCAGCTGATGTCAGTTCGGGTCTTTCACCACCCGAGACCTTTTCTTCGACAAATTCGGATAAGCCTGGATTCTTTTCTACTTCGATAGAGCTTATCTCGGCCGTTGATTTACTATCTTTCGCGGTTTCAAATGCAGTTGTCCTAATCGTGATGACATTCTTATCTGTTGAACTCTCAACTGTAGCTATTGCATTACCTGCATATATTGGTCTTTGAAATGTTTTTCCGTTAATAACGCTAATAATTTCTGATATTTGGCTAACATCTAATTTTGCTGCAACTCTCGGCAGTATATTTTTTCCATTTGTGGTTGCAGCAGATACCAGATAATCATACTCGCTCATCAGATCAATTAATAATTCAGAAATAGGTTCTGATAACATATTTTTGTATTGTGAGTTTTCAGCATGCAGAACCTTCTCTACGCCTTCCGTTGAAGCCGCATCATTTGCAGCATTTGCGCAATCAGTGCCTGCAACTAGTACATGCACAGGCTTCCCAATTTTTGAGGCAGCCGTGATTGCTTTCTTCGTTGCCTCTTTTAGAATTTCATTGTTATGCTCTGCTAATACTAAAATACTCATTATATCACTCCTGAAACGTTTTTTAATTTATCCACTAAATCCTCTATTGAGTCAACCTTTCCGCCCCCTATTCTTGCAGGTGGCTCTTCTACTTTTTTGGTAACAACTTTAGGTTGCATCTCAATCTGTAAGTCCGCAGGGTCAACTTCGTCAATAGTTTTTTGCTTTGCTTTCATAATGTTTGGTAATGAGGCGTATCTCGGTTCGTTTAAGCGTAAATCAGTTGTTAGTACAGCGGGTTTTGCAAGCTTGATTGTTTGCAGACCGCCATCTATTTCTCTTGTCACAACAAATGAGTCATTCTCAATTTCAATTTTTGATGCGTATGTGCCAATTGAACAATCCAAAAGAGCTGATAGCATTTGACCGGTTTGATTGCAATCATCATCGATAGATTGTTTGCCTAATATTATTAAATCAAATGATTCTTTTTCAACTATTTTTGCCAGAACTTTTGCAACAAGAAGTGGCTCAGGAGAGTGCTCTGTTTTTACGTGAATACCCCTGTCAGCACCCATAGCTAGAGCATTCCTAATAGTTTCTTTTGATTGTTCAGGCCCAAGAGAAACTACAACTATTTCATCACATTTCCCGCCTTCTTTTATTCTTATCGCTTCCTCGACAGCAATTTCATCGAAGGGATTTATGGACATCTTAACATTGTTTAAGTCGACCGCATTTGTTTCTTTATCAACTCTGATCTTAACATTATAATCAACAACTCTTTTAACTGGCACAAGTATTTTCATAATTGTTCTCCGTTACTCCTCGTAATTATTACCTGGTATCCAAAGTATATCATCAAAATCTGATTTCAAGTTCACATATCTTGCTGCAACAAATAGAAAGTCGGATAGTCTGTTGATATATTGTACCGCTTCCTTACTGATTTCAGCCTCCTCAATTTGTCTTAGTTCTATCATTTCCCTTTCGCAACGTCTAGCGATTGTTCTTGCTATATGAATATACGCTGAGACTTTTGTACCGCCGGGCAGAATAAAAGATCTCAGCTGCTCAAGTTGGCTATTCAGTTTATCAATTTCTCTTTCAAGGTTTTTAACATAGCTGTTTACTATTTTGAGGCTATCAGCGTTTTTATCTTTATCTGGAATGCAAAGGTCTGCTCCAAGATCAAATAAATCATTTTGAATTGTAGCAAGTATTTTGTCTAATTCCTGCAATTTATCTGATTCAATAAAAGATCTTGCCAATCCGATGAAGGAGTTTAATTCATCCACTGACCCATATGCGGACACTCTTTTTGAACTCTTCGCGATACGCTCCCCATTGCCAAGGGCGGTTGTACCGTCGTCTCCTGTTTTTGTATATATCTTATTTAAGATTACGATTTGCTTGACCCCTAATAATTAAAGTAAAAAAATATCATAATTAATACGACCGCAATGAACTGTGCGACCACTCTGAATCTCATTAATTTTTGCGATCTGTTGGCGCTCCCCCTCTTTAGCATATTTGCTAGACCTAAAACAAGAACTAAAGCTACAGAAAGAACTGAAATTGTTATTATTATATTCAATAGACCAGACATTATGATACCACTATTTATAGTATCTTATTTAATGACTGAGTTCAGTAATTTCAAAGTTTATCCAACATTGAATTGAAAAATATTTTTTGAATTTACATAACCTATTGTAAGATTGCAGTAACACAACATTATTTTTTGGCAGAGGTTAATTATTATGAAAGATAAAAAACTACTTATCCTATTCCATGGTTACGGGGCTAATGGTATGGATTTAATGCCAATAGGAGATTATATAAAAAAGGCAGTAACAAAATTTGAATTAGACTATTTTGCACCAGATGCATTTGAGATTTGTGACTCTAATCCATACGGTTTTCAGTGGTTTAAACTATCCCCGGATCGCGACTATTCTTACAACGCGGAGGTTGAGAAAGTTTCAGCTATGGTTCTCTCAGATATAATCAAACAAGAGACCCAAAATCGCCATATCAAAATATCAGATGTTATACTCTGTGGGTTCAGTCAAGGTGGAATGGTTGCGCTATCAACAAGCTTGATAACAAAAGAGAAACCTTTGGCCACAATTTGTCTTTCTGGATTGCTCGTAGATGATATTAATCCTATAGGTGAAATGCAACCCAAAATTCTTGTGATGCATGGTGAAGAGGATGATGTTTTGCCAATCGATTTTTATAATAAAACAAAACAGCAATTAGATCATCACGGCATAGAGTACCAAGCAAAATCCTATCCCAACCTGGGACATAGTATTAGCCAAGATGAACTAGATGATCTTATTATGTTTTTAGAGAATTTATAGTCAGCGCTTAGATATAATTTTTCTTTTTATTTATTAGATCATAGATGACTAAGCCAGCTATCAGTGTATTTGAAATTATATTGTAGCCGGATAGGGATAGCCCAAAAAATTTCAGAGGGTCTGAACAATTTGGCTCTATCTTGTTTATATCTTCAAGTAGATTTGTCGCGTTTAGATTAATACCAGAGAGTCTATCAGAGCATCCTGAAAAATTTTGCCAATAATTATTTTCAATACCAAAATGATATGTAGCAAAAGAAAATCCTATTATGGAGGCTAGTATAATAACAACATAGGCTGCCGTAGAGATTCTTTTGATCAAAAAATGTGATAAGTAGATTGGGATTATTCTAGATTTGAGAGCAAATAGTGCAATACTGGATAAAATAATGAAGTAATATGGATATCTCTGGATAATACATAACTCGCAGGGTTTGTATCCTAGAACATACTCAATGAAATAAGCCGATGCAATAACACAGGCTGCATAAATTGCAATAATTAACGGGATAGATATTCTAAAATTCATACTTAAAACCTATCATAGATATAGAGCATTATTAATATTGCAATTAAAGTTAGAATTATCAATGATCTAAGCATCACTTTCTTACTCTTATCAATCTTATCATAAATATCAATCATTTTTGGACCAATAATGTAAGTCATAGCGGTCACAATCTGATATCTAAAATATCTTCCAATAAAGCTGTAGATGATGAGATAAAAAACATTAATTTTGAAAATGCCACTGGCTATTGTAACAAGTTTGAATGGGAATGGTGTAACGGCTCCAATCAGTATTATCAATGGCCCATAGCTCCCATACAACTCACCAAAATCTGATAAATCAATAAAATTACGGATCATATATTCCTCTAGATAAAAACCTAGAAGATATCCAATTAACGCACCAATTGTAGACATTATCGATGCAATGAGAGCAAATTTTATAAATTTTTTTCGAAACTTGATAACAGATGGTATCAAAATTACCTCAACCGGCACAGGGTTTATCACACTCTCGGTAATTGAGAAGAGGGATATATAGAATGTTACTAAATTCTCATTAGTGTATTTTTCTATATTTTTTTTCCAATCAAGCAATAATATTCTCAATCTTACAAATGTTCTCAGTGGACTTATTACATAATGAGATAAATCTCGTTGATTATCAATCAAGAATTATGCATAATCTTCAGCAACTATATGTAATTTGGGAGAAATATAATGGTTAACGCTGGGGATACTAGCTGGATATTGACTGCTACGGCTCTTGTATTGTTTATGACGATGCCAGGCCTAGCTCTTTTCTATGCTGGCTTAGTTAGATCGAAAAATATTTTATCAGTTTTGATGCACTGTGCTGCAATATGTTGTCTTGCATCGGTTACGTGGCTTGCGGTTGCCTATTCGCTCGCCTTTTCAGGTGACGGTGCTTATGTTGGGGATCTATCAAAATTATTTCTAGCAGGTGTATCGCGTGATGCCATGAGTGGATCAATTCCAGAATCATTGTTCTTCTCATTTCAAATGACATTCGCAATAATAACCCCAGCTCTCATTGTCGGTGCTTACGTTGAACGAATTAAATTTGGAGCTGTTTTACTAATTTCTGCACTCTGGCTAATATTTGTTTATGCGCCTGTTTGTCATTGGGTATGGGGCGGTGGCTGGCTCAGTGCACTCGGTGTCTACGATTTTGCTGGTGGTATTGTTGTTCACGTCACAGCAGGTGTCTCAGCACTAGTCATTGCAAAAATGCTAGGTAGTAGATCTGGCTATCCAGATCAAGTCCAGCCACCACACGCACCTTGGATGGTGATGGTCGGTGCCTGTATGCTGTGGGTTGGATGGTTTGGCTTTAATGCAGGTAGTGCATTAACAGCTGGTACAGACGCATCTATGGCATTGCTAGTTACTCACATTTCAGCAGCTACTGCATCTTTAGTCTGGCTAATTATTGAATGGCTCAGGTTTGGCAAGCCAAGCCTAGTCGGTCTTGTTACAGGAACTATTGCAGGTTTAGCAACCATTACGCCGGCTTCAGGCTTTGTAGGTCCAATGGGAGGATTTATTTTAGGTCTGGCTGGAGGTGTTGTTTGTTATTATTGTGTAGATCTTGTCAAAGTTAAGTTTAACATTGATGACTCTCTAGATGTTTTTGCAGTTCATGGAGTTGGTGGTGCGACAGGTACTTTACTTGTGGCAATACTCATCAGCCCAACTTTTGGTGGTATCGGCCTTGGTGATGGTGTAACCGTTGTGAGCCAACTGGGAGTTCAGGCCACAGGGATATTAGCAACACTTATTTGGTGTGTAATAGCAACTGTGGTAATTGTAAATATTGCTAGAGTAGTAACCGGGTTTCGAGTTGAAGATGATGATGAGGTTGAAGGTCTTGACTATAAGGCGCACGGTGAAACAGGTTATAAATTATAATACTTGGGGAGTTTAAAAAAATGAAAATGATAATGGCAATTATACAGACACACAAACTTGAAGATGTCAGAATGGCATTACATGATGTTGGTGTTATGGGTATGACAGTTACCGAGTCAAAAGGTTTTGGAAGAACGAAAGGTCATACGGAAATATATAGAGGAGCGGAATATCAAATCAATTACATTCCAAAATTCAAAATTGAGGTTGTTTGTGAAGAGAATATTTCTGAGAAAGTGATTGAGACAATTTCAGAAACTGCAAATACCGGAAAGATTGGTGATGGTAAGATATTCATGTGGGATATTGACACCGCTATCCGAATAAGGACCGGTGAGAAGAACGAGCAAGCTATTTAGTTTAGCTTTTAGGACTCAAATTGCCCCTGTGGTGAAATTGGTAGACACGACAGATTCAAAATCTGTTGCTTTCGGGCGTGCTGGTTCGAGTCCGGCCAGGGGCACCACTAAATAGGATGACTATGGATCTTGGATTAAAAGCAAAAAATGCAATTATTTTTGGTGCTTCATCCGGTCTAGGGAGGGCTGTGGCTCATTCTCTAGCATCTGAGGGATGCAATACTACATTGATTGCAAGGGACTCAGAAAAACTCAAAACCGTAAATAAAGAAATTTTACAATCACACAAGGTAATCTCAGATTATATTGTGGCAGATTTAACGAAAGATCATGACGTCAGCTCCCTTCTGGCGGGTATTAGTGATAGAAAATATGATATATTAATTAACAACACTGGTGGCCCACCGCCATCAAATCCAATTGATACAGATAGTCATACGTTAGATCTCTTCGTTAAATCATTACTTTTAAATACCATAAGAATAACAAATAGCCTTGTACCAAGCATGATTGAAAAAAAATGGGGAAGGGTTATTACGATAACATCATCGGGTGTGGTCCAGCCGATTGATAATTTAACAGTGTCCAATACGCTAAGACCAGCTGTGACAGGATTTATGAAAACACTCTCAAACCAAATAGCGATGCATGGCATAACAGTAAATACAGTGATGCCAGGGCGCATAAACACAGATCGGACATTAGAGGTAAACACGCAAAGAGCAAAGTCACTTGGAATTTCATATGATGAGGCAATTTCAATTTCATCAAATGAAATACCTGCCAGAAGATACGGAACACCAGACGAATTTGGTAGTGTTTTATGTTTTTTAGCTAGTGAGAAAGCAAGTTATATAAACGGCAGTAACATAAGAGTAGACGGCGGTTTAATTAGAAGCGTATAATATAAGATCTATGATAAAAAATAATAAAAAAATTGGTGGTCATTTACTAGCAGACCAATTATCTGCTAACGGGGTTGATACAATATTTTGTGTTCCAGGGGAGAGCTATCTCGGATTAATGGATGGCCTATATAATCACAAAGAGAAAATAAAATTAATAACAACCCGACATGAGTCCGGCGCAGCAAATATGGCTGATGCATATGCTAAGTTGACAAACAAGCCCGGGATTTGCATCGTATCAAGGGGTCCTGGTGCAACAAACGCATCAAACGGAATACACACCGCTTATCAGGACTCAACACCGGTTATACTGCTCATCGGTCAAGTATCGAGAAATGAGCGAGAACGAGAAGCTCAGCAAGAAATTGATTATAAAGAAATGTTTAAACCAATGGCAAAGTACGTTGCTGAGATTAATAACGCCGATAGGATTCCAGAATTTATAAACAAAGCATTTTATATTTCACAATCAGGAAGACCGGGACCAGTTGTTCTCTCACTTCCAGAAGATATGTTAATAGATGAAACCACATCAAGAACAACACCTGCACCCGATATATTTCAATCAAGCCCATCAAAGACTGCAATGGAAAGTTTTTATGAAAAGCTCAAAAAGGCAAAAAGACCTATTATAATTACTGGTGGAAATACTTGGACAAAAGATGCTGTAAAAAAAATCACACAATTTGTTGATGATAACTCAATACCGGTACTTACTTCATACAGAGCACAGGACAGATTTGACAATAGGAATGAGAATTATATTGGGCATTCTAGTTATGCAATTCCCATAGAGACAAAAAAACGAATCCAAGAAAGCGACTTCATCCTAGCTTTAGGAGCGCGTCTTGGTGAAGTAACGACACAGGGATATTCAACACTAAAAGTGCCTGAACCTGATCAATATCTGGTCCATGTACATCCCGGTATAAATGAGATTGGTTCTGTTTATTACCCTGATATCGGTATTCCAAGCGGTATGCAAGAATTCGCTTCTGCTTTGTCATCTTATCCAAAGATTGAAAATCCACCATGGAGGGAATGGTGCAAATCAGCAAGGAAAGAATATTTGGAATTTATTAAACCAACGCCAATGAGTGGAAGTCTCAATCTATCCGAAGTGATGGCATATCTGAACAAAACTTTAGGCGATGAGGATATTGTTATTGTTGGCTCAGGAAACAATTCACAATGGGTTCACAGATATTATCAATATCGTGATCTTGGTTCACAAATTGTTACAACAGGTGGATCAATGGGTTATGCCGTTCCTGCTGCTATAGCTGCCAAGTTAGTTTATCCAAAAAAGACAGTTGTCAGTTTTAATGGTGACGGATGTTTTATGATGCTGGGACAGGAAATTATTAATGCGGTTGAGAATAAATTGAATCCAATATTTATTATTATAAACAATAAAAAATTGGGCACAATTAGAATGCATCAAGAGCGAAATTTTCCAAAAAGGATCATAGGGACAGACATATTAAATCCTGATTTTATTGCCCTCGCAAATGCCTATGGGATTGATGCTTATAGAGTAACGGAAACTGCTGAATTTGGAGATGTATTTGAAAAAGCCAAAGTTAGTCAAAGCGCAACTCTAATTGAGCTTATTATTGAACCAAATGTTCTCGGTCCTGCACTAGAAATTGGTAAAAATATCGGATAAGAATCTTCTATCTTTCTAGAAGAACGTCACTGAATTATCCATTAAAAAGAGATAGATGTTTACAGCCAAAAGCATATAATTCTTATTTCCGGAAGAGCGATGTCCAGCATGACTAAAATTTGCCAATAATGTAATGTCATCATGCGTTTGCGTGTTACTGTATTCCTTAATTTTATCAGCTAGTATATGTGATTTTACGGACTCCCGTTTGTGTACTATGATCGCAGGGATTGTAAAAAATATTAGCAATAGAGCTCCCAATTTCACCGAAAAGCCTGTCAATATCAACACACTGCCCGTTCCCATCATAAATAAAGCGGAGTAGTGCGCAAAATAGGTTATAAAATTGAAATAATTTGTATTCTCAAGTCCACGAAATAGTATACTAGTTCTCTGGCGCCCAATTGCCCTTCGCATCTTCGTTGATCCGATCATGTAAAAACCATGAAGATAAATGTATGCGATTGCAATCCGAAGTGTGAACATTCCAATATCGCTGATTTCTAATTCTTGCATTCAGTAAAACTCTTTGTGATTTATATTCTCAATTCTTCAAACTGAATTTAACTACACCCTATAGAATAAATATCTGAATTTCTCAAATATACAAATATTTATTTTGATTAATTTAATACAAGTATAGCTTTATTCGTATTGATTAGAAAAAAATTTATGTTAATATTTAGCCCAATTGAAGCTTACGTTAATATTCGAACGAATGTTTGGTATAATGAATAATACACATAATATAGACGTCTCTGGGTACGATTGTCCAATACCGGTACTGAAAATAAAAAAGGTAATTAAGACCCTAAAAAAAGGTGAAAAACTCAAAATTATCGCTACGGATCCAATGATTAAAATTGATCTACCAACGTTTTGCCGTGAGTCAAATTGTAAACTAATCTATATAAAAGACACTGAGGAGTCCATATTTTGTGAGATTCAGGTTTTGTAATGTTATTTACGAATGCTAACAATTACTAATGACACAAAAATTAATATGCCTCCTACATATTGAGAAAATAGTAATCGTTCATCTAGTATTAACGCTGCTGCTACCGCTGTAAGCAATGGCTCAGTATTGAAAAAAAGTCCTGAAATCAGAACAGATGTAAATTTTAATGATAACATTTGAAAATAGTAAGCGCCAACATAGCAAAGTGACATTATCAAGACAGGTAAATATGATGATAATTCATTTGGTACTATATTAGGTGAAAGTATCAAAAAAGATAAGGCTAGAACTGGTAACACAAATAGATGCACCCAAAAACCTAGAATGATCGGACTTAATTTTCTTGAGGCAACACCTGCTGAGAAGTACAAAAAAGTTGCACTTATACTCGATAATCCTGCTAATAGGACGCCAAGCGGATCTATGTTATTAAAATCAGGTACAATAACAAAGATTAAACCGATAAATACAACCGTAAAAATAATGACGTCGCTCGTCCTAATATTTTGGCTACCTCTAATTATACTTACCAGTAATATTTGTATCGGGAACGTGAAGAATATTATTGCTGCAAGAGACACTGAAATAAAATTTATCGAGCCAACATAACATAAGTTAATCAGTGCTGTCGTGATTGCCATTATTACAACGTATACCCTCACTTCTTTTGGGATCCTAAAATCCAATTTACCCATCACTGCAAGAGTCAGAGATATTATGAACATAAATGTTGCGCGTGATAGCACCGAAAAAGTTGTTGAGATACCATTTTGTGCTGCGAGCGCTGCGAGAGGATTATTTAATCCATAGCATAAGGAAGACAAGACAGCAAATATTGGGCCTTTATTTTTTTCAGCGTAGCTTTGATTTTCCAGTTTATTCATGAGCCTTCAAGCAGAAGCAATTTTTAACTTAAAATTTTATTTAAATGGTGTTACTAA
>MDTB01237795.1_pt1 | contig 11364 bp, 12 predicted proteins | sample 811161 | NCBI WGS metagenome assembly MDTB01 (sample SAMN05326650, study PRJNA326480) | marine metagenome | isolation source: seawater | place: Mediterranean Sea | collected 2009
ATCAAAACTGCCTTGAAAAGCTGATTTAAGGGCTGCTTTACCAACGTCTGCGGTTTGAATCTTGATTAATTGGCCAACAAATGAAAAATCTGGAATCAATGGAGGTTGTGTAGGAGGAAAAGCAGGGTTTGGCATAACGTATGGTGTACCAGACATCATTATTTCTGCATCTTTTACATAGTCAACCACTGCGTCTGCATAAAATCCTGCAATATCCGATGTATTATACTTTGGCTCGACTTTTCCGTCGCCGTCTTCAGGGCCTACTTCACGGGCTTTTTCCATTGCTGCAATAAGACCATCTTCTAACTTTGATAAACTCAACATATTACTTTAGTTTTCCGTATTTTGATAATATATTGATCAGATCGCTTTTTGATCCATCTAATGCAGAGGCAAGTTTAGTTGATGGAGCTGTTGGGGGACCAGAAGGGCCGACACCGGTTGGGTGAATATGTGTATCAAAGATAGTACTTAAGAAATCTTTCAAATCTGCAAAATGAGCATCTAATAAGTCGTTAAGAGCTGTACCTAAAACCAAAGGTTGTTCAGCTCCGCGGCCCAGTATTATTTGAGTACCTTCACCTTCAGCCTTTTCTAAATCTGCATGGCCGCTACCTATAACGACAGTAGGACCGTCAATCATAATTGTACCATCTGGCTGCATTAAAATAACAGCTTGTCCGTCACCAGCTTCAGAGTTTCTTACACCTTCTTTTATTAGTTTAATTGAACCATTAATTTCTGCAATGCCATCTTTTAAGCCATTCATGCTTTCTTCTTGGCGGCGAGCAATAATTCTTATTTCGTCTGATTTCAATACGGAATAAGATGCATCCGCTACTGGTTCAATAGAGGATCCGTCGTCTGCAGGTTTTGGGCCGTCGGGCCAAGAAGGCATTGTTGGCAATAATTCTTCACCGTCAGGATCTAATACTGTAAAAAACTGCTCGTCTATGCTTGCTTTCATTGCTAATAAAAGACGAGCAGCATCATATTCAAAATCAGGGTCACCTTCAACTGGGTTAACAGGTAACTCATTCATAAATGATACTCTATCTGCTTCCAATAACTCTCTTGCATTTTTAGAAGTTCTTGTAGCTGTTCTAATAGGATCATCGCCTACATCTGAAGTCGTCGTAGGTTTATCTGGTGGATACCTGCCGCGGCCAGCTACAATATCAATTGCACCTTGGCCAAACATTTCAGCGGGGTCTGCAGGAACTTCAAAATAAGCATTAGTACCTTCGGCAAACTCTTCGTCAGTTGCAGATTTTGTCCATCCTCTATTCCTGCCTAAGCAAATTAGAGTATTATTAGACCCCTGAAATACAAGGTCTCCAGGGCTTTTTTTATAGAAAGGCACTGGCTCTGGAACAAAGCTTCCGGTTGAAAAAGTTGTTTCAAATATTTTTTCGTATGCATCGTCAGGAGAAAAAGATTGAGTATCCTCTGCTTCTGCGCCATTATTAAACAGGCCGACAAATTTATTTTTACTTCCTTCTTCTTGCTTTGCTTGATCAATAGTCGATTCATCACCTGTGGAGTGCATGTGTTTTCTATCACCGTGAACGTAGTTAGCATCTTCAACGCTTCTACTATCGGGAACTCTACAAAGCCAATAACCAAGATTTCCATACCTAATTAAAAAGATATGCTCACCTACTTTGATAGGCATTTGCAGATGAGTAGGAAAAATTGGGTGACACAAAGTCAGTTTACCAGAACTCTTGTATTCTTTTTCGGTGATGACACGGACTAACAGCGAATTAGCTGGTACGTCTGTCATTACCTTAGGATCTTCTATTCTTTCAGCAAATGATGAAGCTTCGAATGATTCAGGGTTTGTTATAATTTCTTCAACTACGCCTACAATTAGGACAGCCGATGATCCATCTGCTAAACCACTGGCTACCTCTTTCCCTAAGGCGCCTGATTTTAGTTTTGATCCATCAATCTTTGCCATTGTTTATCCACTATTTATCTATTTTACTAAAAATGTCTTCAGGATCTAAAGTCGCAGATCTTTCTTCTTCTTTAGCGATTAACTCAGCAAGTTTTAAAAGTTGATCATTACTTTTATTCATTCTTTCTAAGTATTTGGTAAGCGCAGGACTGACTGCTACTTGATCACCTGTCGAATTACCCATGGTTGTATAAATACTAGTAAACAACATGTGTGCATTCATTCTATCTGTTATTGCATTTCCATAAATTTCTCGCCACAGTAGTTTTTTCTTATCATCGGTAGATTCAATACTATCTAATAAGTCAGAAAATTCTTTTGCTTTGGAGTCTAGTTCACTTAACTTTGTTGTTATGTCATTTAAATTACTACTCATGCCTTCTCCTTCTTTAGAAAATATCGTATTTTTTATCCGGACCTACTTTTGCCCTATATTTTTTTCTTATGTTTGACATACTTGAAGAAAGCTGTTTTGAATTTAAGCCAGATATTTCTCTTATATAGATAAAGATTCCTCTTTTGTTAAAAAATTCTAGCTTATCTAAATTATCGTATATCGTTAATATGGCATTCATACACTTGACATCGTTCTTTTTGCTTAGTTCCGAAAGTATTTCTTCACACAAGGGTTTAATTTGCTGAAGAGACTCTTGGTATATCTGTCTTTCGACTGGGCAAGGTTCGTAAAGATGACTAGCTATTGTTAACTGGTCTCGTGGAGATAAAATCTCATGATCATCTATTGGAACAGAACTAAATTTTCTTTTCTTTATCCTTCTAGAATTTACAATAAGCCAGTTTTTTGCCACAACATTAAAATAACTAAAAGCGTTTGTTCCTCTCGTGTGATCAAACTTATGCAAAGTTTCATAAAGTGCCACTACACAGGCTTGCTGTAAGTGAGCAGGTTGCTCACCACATTTATGAAAACCATAGATATAGATAAGGTTTTCCGTAAGCTTCATTAAAGCAGGTTGAATTCTCGCCTCATAGACCTTTGCTCTTTCAGTATTATTACCCGAATTACAAAATTCATAAATTGCCGCTTGGGTGTCTTTTGTAAAATACTTCTTTTTTGGAGTTATTCTTGGGTCGAGAGGTTTTTTAGATCTTCTAAATTTCTTCTTTTTCATCTTCTACTCTCGCTATTTTTTGTGCAACTCTTAAAATTGAATCCCGGGACTTTTCAATTTCACCGATAACTGCTTTTACTTGTGGGGAGTCATTAGCCAAAGGTATTTGTAATATTTCAAATAACTTTCCATAGCTTTCGTCTAGCACGTCAAGTGACTCCTCTATATTGTCTTGATATGAAAGAATTATTCTGGCAAACTTATAATTGTAATATAAAGATGCCAGTAATAAAATTGATAAAATACACAGCGCTGCTATTAAGTATGTGTTCATAGCAACTCATTCATAAACATGTCGTATAATTTATTGACAGCCTGCTGTGAAAATTTGTCTATTATTACTTCTCTTTGCTTTAAGGCCTTTTTTCTGTACTCTGTCCTTGACTTAAAAAGTAAAGAAATTTTATTTTTAAAATCTTCTCCATCTGGATCGGCCCACTGCGCATTTTGCATGAATATTCTATTATCTACTCTTTCGTCTGGAATAGTGGTCATGGAGTAGTTTACTGGTATCCAACATTTATCTTGTAGGAATGTTTTATGCCCAGACCAGTCAGTTGCAACTATTGGTAAACCAGCTGCAGCGGCTTCAATCATCGGCAGTCCATATCCTTCGCCTCTTGTGGCACTAATTAAGCCAATTAATGACTTGTCGTTATATAACCTAAATAGTTCTGACTCATTTATGTTTCCATGAAGTAAATGAATTTTAGGATATCTGCCTTCCCTAACTGAGTTTACTACACTTTCAAGAGCGCGGAGGGAAATCCTTTTATCTAAACTAGAATTTGTGCCCATATTTGTTTTTACAATAAGGCCTACATCTTTTCTTCCTTTAAATTTCTCGCAGAACCACTTAATAGCATTTGCAGTATTTTTTCTGTCTAAAGAAGCATGCGGGGCAGTCAGCTGTCCAAAAAGAAGAAAATTTTTCTTTGATTTAGTCTGAAGAAATTTGTTACTTCTAAGATCGCTAGTAAAAACATCAGGAATGCATTCCGGTACTACGCTAATCTTTGTTTTAATTTGGCCACTATTTTCTAATACGCTTTTAGTAAAATCAGAAGGAACAATAACGCCTTGCATTTTGTTACAAGCATCGACCCATTGCGGATTACAAAAATTTGTTTCAACAGCAGCGGTTATTCCAATGTTAGTTTTTGCTATATTAGGATCCCATTCATCTGGCAGTTGAATTTGAAACGAAAAATCATACGGACCAGGATCCTGGTTTGTCCGTTTCATAATTTCACCAACTAGACCATCTAGATGCTCGGAATTTAAATACCAAGGAGTAATACCCCAAGGAGTTGCCTGCACTCGGACATCATGTCCTGCGTCAAGTAGCCATCTTAAAACTTGCCTCGAATGAACACCGTAACCAGACTGTGTTAGAAGAGGGCCTCTAACTAATACTTTTGCCATATTAAATCTCCGTTAAAGTATGGGTTTTTTTGCGATGTTTCCATGTCAATATAGTCTCTAGCATCTTAGTATGCCAAAGGTCAACTACTTTATCGTACCCGAATTCAGTTAAAGCATATTCTTTAGCTTTTTGACCTATTTTTCTTCTACCATCTGGACCGGCTTCATACATTTTCATCATCGCTTTAGATATAGTTTCGTTAGAGACCATATCTTCAAAAATATATGGCACCATTTGACTTCCAACAAGGGTCTGCATTTCAATTGGAAGAGCAACCCCGTTTTCTTCTCCAGTATACGCATTTACAACTTGTCTTGTCTGGCCACCGGTTTTAGGTGCAATAATTGGAGTACCAGTCTGCATTGCTTCTAAAGTTGAAAGGCCGAATCCTTCAGCATAACTTATATTAATGCATACGTCACTTATGTTATGCAATTTGTTAATCATATTAAAATCAACACGCTGATTAGAAAATACAACATTATCTTTAATGCCTAGCATTTCAGTAACAGCAAAAAGATTTGGGCCTTCCTTGTCGTTTGGATCAGTGTGCATTAGCAAAGTTGCTTTGCGATGACCTTCTTTTTTATGTAGATTATCTAAGAATAATTTAAAAGAATAAATTAAGTCACCAGGGCGTTTTCGCCTTGCATTTCTATTCATCCAAAAAAGAACAAAATGATCAGATCGTTCTTTACCAATAATCTGCTCTCTTAATTTTGTGCATTCAAACTGAGACATTTGAAAAAATACATCTGGTGGCAAGGAATGCGGTACAAAATTAGTCTTTTTTGGCCAATGTTCTTTGACTTGGCTGTAAGTGTGGTGACTATGGCAATTAATTAAGTCGGTGGCTTCATAAAAAGGGTTGTTAAACTCAGGATAAGGACTATTATCCCAAACATGCCAATAGACTATTGGGCATACCTGATGTATTTCGTCTTCCATTTCGAATAGCCAATAGTAAAATCTAGGATCCGTAAAAAGAAATAATACATCAGGCTTTTCTGTGGCAAGAGCCATTCTTAAAAGCTCTTTGTTTCCAAAACCATCTATCGGTTTAATGATAAAATCTTCATTGAGTTTTATAGTTTCATAACTATCGTGCTTCATTGCAGCGCCAAACTGTCTAAAGCTCCAACTATTCTTTTTAAGCAATCCGTTGATTAGGTGCCGACTCTGAGTACCTACTCCAGATGTACTTAAGGCATGATCACTAAGCATCAAAACCTTATATTTACCGTTTATCATGTACAATGCTCCGTTTGATAAAATGAACAAAATTTACAACTAGTTCTATTTTTAAGAAACATACCATTTTGAACTGTACGCAACATTGAATTAACCAACTTATCTGCTCGTTCTTCAAATTTTGGACCAACGGAAACAGGCATAAACCATGCACACCTTTCAGGTTTTGTATTTCTTTTAAGAAGTGCATAACCACAGCCGATTTGTTTCATAGGGATGTTCTCTCTTTTAGACCAATACTTTTTATATAGTCCTACTTGTGCCTGCGTAAGAAAATCTCTTCTCTTGTCAGTATACCAACCGCGTGGACCAGTAGTTTTCCAATCTATTATCCAATATTTTTCCTTTCCGTTAATATTTGATTTAATAATTGCATCAATAAAGCCTTTAAATTTCATTGACTGGCCATCAATTTGCTCATAAAGCTCTTCTTCGGCAGAAATGTATTCCCATTCTCCAAAGTTTTCATCCATGAAAGCTGGTACTGCTTCAAGTATCGAATATGCTGATTTAAGCCAAGACGAAAACTTTTCATGCCTATACCTTAAATCAAACTTAGCTCTTTGAGCCTTCATTTTCTGTATATATTCATCGCTGTCAAAACTAAATTTTTCCCATCTTTTTTTAAGTTCAGGTTCGACAGTATCTGTTTCCATCTTACCTGTTTTAAGATAGTTTTCTAAACAGTCATGCACAACAGTTCCAAACTCAGCATAAGGATTATCTTCCCAAGTTTCGATTTTATCTATATACATTTTTTTATGTTTCCACGGACACTCGCGCCAGATTTTTATTTCAGAATAACTAATGTGTGGTTTGTTTGTTGGAAAATTCATATTGCACCTCAGGTGTATTATAACAAGGCAAACAAATATTTACAGTTATTTACTCCATGAGTGTGGAGGCGCTTCTCCCCAATTCGACCTTAGCTTTTTCTCTGCGTTTCTAAAGTCAGAGTCATACATTTCAGCAGCCAATAATTTCATATCGTATCTTGGACTCCAGCCTAGCTTAGTTTTTGCTTTTGTAGGATCACCAAGCAATAGAGGAACTTCATGAGGGCGAAACAATCTTTCATCAATCTCTACATACTGTTCAACACTGAGGTTTGCTGCTTCGAAAACAAACTCTAGGAATTCTTTTACCGAATAAGTCTTTCCTGTTGCAATAACAAAGTCTTCAGGTTTTTCTTGCTGTAGCATAAGCCACATAGCTTCAACGTAATCTTTAGCGTGGCCCCAATCTCTTTTTGCATCAAGGTTCCCAAGATATAGTTTATCTTGAAGACCTAGTTTTATTCTAGCAGCTGCTAAAGTAATCTTTCGAGTTACAAACGTTTCTCCGCGTCGTGGAGATTCGTGATTAAACAAAATTCCAGAACACACAAATAGCCCATAGCCTTCACGATAATTTCTTACTAAGTTATGTGCATAGACTTTTGCGCAAGCATAAGGACTTGCTGGTGTTAAAGCAGTTGTTTCACTTTGTGGTACCTCGGGGTTGTCTCCAAACATTTCTGAACTTGAGGCTTGGTAGAACTTTGCATTAGGGCAGCATTGTCTCATCGCTTCTAGTAATCTTAGTGCTCCGGAAGCAACTATGTCAGTTGTTTCCACAGGGCAATCAAAACTAACTCTAACGTGGCTTTGAGCAGCAAGATTATATATTTCATCAGGCTGGTATTTTGATAGTAGTCTATACATCCATGAAGACTCATGCATTGAGCCATAATACATTTTAAAGTTTTCACTATCATAATTATGGTCAATTCTTTCCGTAGAAATGCTACTGGTTCTACGCTTGATCCCAATAACCTTGTATCCTTTGCTTAGCAGAAGATCAAGTAAATATGATCCGTCTTGTCCAGTGACACCAGTAATCAGTGCTGTTTTTTGTTTAGTCATCAGATACTGCCCTTCCTTTCATTTGTTCCCAGTCTCTTAATATTCTACATTTATCATTATATTCTTGCACTGCTTTCAAGAAACTCGTATCACTACCTTCATTTACTCCAAAAGAGATCATTGCTGCTAGATCTTTAGGAAAACAGTGACCGCCAAAACCTAAGTCGCCATCCGGTCCTGGAACAGCAAGGTGACTCTTTCCAATTCTAGCATCGTATAACATATATTCACAGACTTTGTCATAGTCTATATTGTTGTCTAAACATATTTGATACATTTGATTTGCGAAAGTGACTTTTGTTGCTAAAAAACAATTCGTAAAGTATTTTACCATCTCAGCCGTTTCGGAACGAGTGACTACAATTGGAATTCTTGGAAATGGCTTTCGAAACATTTGCTTAACAACCTTTGCTCCATCTCCACCAATTATAATCCTTGTCTGGTTTTTAAAATCACTAAATGAATTTGCTTCTGTTAAAAACTCTGGACTAAAGCACAGATTGATTCTAGGAAATTTTGCAGATAGTTTTTCGGTTGTTCCAGGTGGAACTGTAGATTTTATTACAAAAGTTTTTTTGTCTTTCTGTGAATTAAGAAAATCAGAATGAATAGGATCTGGATTTAGTCTTTTTAAGGAAGCGTATGCAGTACCTAAGGCATCCTCTAATATCCTAGTGTCACATGAACCATCTTTCCTCATTGGTGTCGGCACACAGACGAATACAATGTCGCTGTGACAAACGACTTCATCAACAGAACCAGTGTCTTCTATGTTCCAGCACTTTTGCGGATCTAGATCATAGGCTTTTATAGCATAAAATGCTTTAAGGCCTTCACGGATGGCTGAGCCAACAAAGCCTTGTCCGATGATCCCAATATTCATTGTGTTTCCATAAATTTTGCTACATAGCCTTCCAAAGTGTGGTTTGGTACCCAGCCAGTTTTTTCAGTTGTAAAAGATATATCTGCTAATGTTTCTCTAGCTTCTCCAGGACGTGCAGGTAAGTGCTTTTTATCACTTCCAAACATTTGAGCTAGTTCATTAATAGAGTGATTCGTTCCAGTCCCAAGATTAAAAACCTCACCACGCCAGTCACCGTTAGAGATCGCAATTAGACCGTCGCATATATCATATACATGAGTAAAGTCTCGTCTTTGCTCACCATCTCCGACAACGGTCAAAACTTGGCCATTTTTCTTCTGATGTTCAAAAATAGCGACAACTGGAGTGTATTGCCCAATCAGTGGGTTTCTAGGTCCATATACGTTAAAAAATCTTGCGATTCCAGTTGTTACATTATAAACTTCGGAGTACATTTTAAAAACTTCTTCTCCCTGCCATTTAGCGAACGCATAAGGATTTAGATAAACTCCTCCGTAATAAGATGACGAACCGGCATAGACAACTTTGCATCCAGAGAGTCGTGCGAATTCAGCAACAACAGCTGAGCCGTAAGAATTATTTTTGCAAGTATATAGAGGCATCTCAAAAGAGGGTTGAATTCTAGCTTCTGCCCCTAAATGAAAGACCACATCTATAGATGAATCTGGTGTTTTTAGATAATCTTTAAAATCAGCAATCGTGTATGTTGCTTTAGGATTTTTGTGTTCTTCTTTTCCAGATGACAAATCATCTACAACGTGAACTTGCCACCCTAAATTAATTAATCTATCTACAAGATTGGAACCGACGAACCCGAGGCCGCCTGTAACAAGAGCTTTCTGCGTTGTCATTTTGTATTCTCCTTAATGTTTTTCTTGAATCGTGTTGTGGAATACCCATGATCTCTTTTATGAAAATATTCCGGTTTGTTTAAATCTTTTCCAGTATAATCTTTATTAGCGTAATCTGTACCAAGTATCCTAACGTCGTAAAGATCTGGCTGTTGTAAAAGCTGGTATAATTCTTCTTCTGTTGTGTAGTGAACAATATCGTCTATATATCGGATCGATCTTAAAATGAGCTCTCGGTCTTCGACAGACTGAAGTGGTTTCATTTTCTCTGGTCTATCTACCGTTGGGTCAGACTGTAAAGCAATTACGAGTTTACTACAAACAGATTTTGCATCTCTAAATAAATGAATATATCCTGGATGGATAACATCAAAAGATCCGCAGATTAAGCCTCTATTCCACTTTTTGTTTGTCATTAGTTTATCCCTCCACTCCTCTTACATTAGGATAGGTTTGCATAAACCAATCTACAGTTTTTTCAAGCCCTATTCTTAGATCAGTATAGCAATAATCGTCAACCAAGTTAACAAATTTAGAATTTGACGAGGGTTTTCTGTGTTGACCCTCTGGTTTGCTTAAGTCCCACATTGCGCCGCCATCATATTCCATTACATTCATCAAGGTTTCAGCTAAATCTTTAATAGTTATTTCTCCGGGATTCCCAATGTTCATGGGAGCTTCGCCATTATAGTTTTCAACGCACCAAAGAAGTATGTCTGCTATATCTCCTGAGAATGTAAATTCCCTTAGGCATTTTCCAGTGCCCCAAAAAACCGGAGCTTTGTTTCTTACCTTAGCTTCGTGTATATTTCTAATCATCGCTGGGATTACATGCGAATATTTTTTTGAAAAATTATCATTTGGACCATAAATGTTATTTGGCACAACTGTCACATAATTCAAACCATACTGCTGTCTAATGGCTCTAGAATGTGCATCTAACATTCTTTTTGCGTAAGCGTATCCAAAGTTGCTTCTGTGTGGTTCTCCCTGATGTATCTGATCTTCCGTTAATGGATATGTTACTTTATCTGGGTATATGCATGTCGATAGAAGAGATACCACTTTTGGAACCTTATATTCCTTAGCAGCCTCTAAAACATTAGTGTTTATCATAATGTTATCGTGAAAAAAATCTGCAACATAGTCTGAATTTCCTTTAACTCCGCCGACTCGAGCCGCTAAATGAATAATAGCATCAGGCCTATGATCATCCAGCATAGAGTGAGTGTGAAAAGGCCACTTTAGATCGTAGTCACTTGAACCAATCAAAACTAAATCATGTTCGGTCTCTATATTATTAAATGCAGAACCAACCATTCCAGTTCCACCAGTAACAAGTATTTTCATTTTGGTACCATCCTTATAATTCCTGCACTGTGAGAGTCATCTAGACCATGTATCCCAAATTCAACGTAAGGATTATATGTTTTTCTGCTATCATCCACTGCGTTAACTGATAGAGCTTCGTTTATTAGTATATGATCGTCTTTGTAGCAATCCTTAATTGCTTTTATTGACCCGTCGGTCAGGTCTCTTTTTGTAATTCTGTTTTTTAGCTTTCTGTGAATCGGGCGGATGTGTGGAAATTTACTTTTGTCAAAATTAATTGATTCTAGATGACAAAATTTTTCGAAGTCGCTTAATAAACTATCAAAAAATAAGACGTAATTAGGCACAAAAATATAATGCTGGTTTTTTACAGCTGTAAAATTCGGCTTGTAAGTCATCTTCAGTAGCTCAGACTGTGGCCAGAACCAAGCAACTTTTGGATCCTTCCGTAAATTTTTAGCCAAACCAAGATTCAAGGCCTTGTTAGGTTCAGCAGATAATTCTGGATGTTTTTCCTTAATGTAGATTTTTCCCGGATCAGATAGAACCATGTTCCAAGCTGAGATAAACCTATCTACTGGATCTCTGACAACAACAAAACTTTTATAGTCTTTAAAA
>MDTB01037654.1_pt1 | contig 11363 bp, 10 predicted proteins | sample 811161 | NCBI WGS metagenome assembly MDTB01 (sample SAMN05326650, study PRJNA326480) | marine metagenome | isolation source: seawater | place: Mediterranean Sea | collected 2009
CTCGTTTTGGTATGGTCTTTTGCATGGAGTTGATGCTTCTGATGGCGGTTTGTGGTCTCTGCTTGCAGTTAAGGTTCAAGTATTTTTTATTCACATAGAGGAGAACAAAGAGATTAAGCAGTTGGTCGCGCACTTTCTCTTAATGATGATTTGCGCTTTCTATTTTAGTAAAGAATTATCGATTCGTATGTCTGTAAAGAGGGGTGTTTCACGGGAGATCATTGTTCCAACAATTCTCTTTATTTTGGCATTCAGCTTTCTTATAGAAGTGATTCAGTCTGTGTTGCCTATTTCATTTGCGCGTGGCTTTGATTGGATGGATATTGGCTTCTCATTTTTAGGGGGCTTGCTGGGAGTGATTGTCGCCTTAGTCATCGACCGAAAACAGACCTAGCTCTCATATGAAATATCAATAAAGAGATTTGCTTGAAAGATATCACGATGTATTATCTCATTGTGAGTATATTTTTGATCATTGGTATTGTAGTTTTGACAGCATTACTGTGTGTGGTTCTCGTCCCGGTTTTAAAAAAATATGCGGGGGCATGGGGGTTAGTTGATGCACCTTCTGAACGCCGAATTCACAAGGTGCCAATTCCACGGTGTGGGGGAATTGCGGTCTTTTTGGCTACTCACATTGTGCTGGCGGTACTGGTTCTTTTTTCTTTTTCTGATGATGGCAAAGCCGTTGCTATGTGGTTACAGCTTTTGGTTGGTTCGTCCGTCTTAGTGGGCATCGGTTTAGCGGATGATTGCTTTTCGATTTCGGCTTGGGTGAAATTAGGTGGTCAACTGTTTGTGGCAACTTTGATGTTCCTATTCGGCTACTCGTTTGAATCTATGCTGGGCCAACCTCTGCTTCCGATAGTAGATTTTTTGTTAACGCTTTTCTGGTTTGCGCTTCTTATGAATGCTTTTAACCTGATTGATGGGGTGGACGGCATTTGTGGTGGGTTGGGTCTGATTGCTGCGGTTACGGTGGGGATACTTCTTATAGTTCTTGGGCAGCATTTTGCGGGTCTAGTTTTATTGGCCTTGGCGGGCGCTTGCCTTGGATTTTTGCGCTATAATTTTCATCCGGCTTCTATTTTTTTAGGTGATGCGGGAAGTTTGTTTATTGGGTTTTTGTTGGCAGCGGTGTCACTAAAGACCAATGTGAATAAGTCCACCTTTATATCGATATTGCTGCCGATCTTAATTATGTGCGTTCCTATTTTTGATGTTTTTCTGGCTGTGTGGAGGCGAGTGGGTAGACGGTTGTTATACGTTCAATTGGGCGATATGAATGAGAGTCGTGTGTTTGGTCCTGATTTAGATCATTTACATCATCGGCTGTTAAGACTTGGATTTTCACAGACTAAAGTGGCGCTGATGTTATATTCAGCTGCGACGGTCGCGAGTGTGACGGCTTTGGGCTTCACTCTGCTTCCGGAGCATTCGGCTTCTTTTCTTGTGGTGGGGTTGTTGGTTCTGTTGAATATCGTTTTTAGGCGGATTGTTCATATTGAATTTTGGACAACATCGCAGTGGATATTACATGCTATCAGGCGTCCGTTGGGGCTTAAACGTATGTGTATTCATATGACTCACGATCTGCTGGTGTTGTTGGGAATATCCTATTTCGTTATGAAAATGTATGGTCGGCTGGAAGAGCCAAACGTGATTGGTTTGTTGCTTCTGGGAACGCTGGTTCCTTTCGGAATATTAGTCCTGTTCCGTAACTATATTACGATTTGGTCTAAAGCGAGACCGTGGCAGTTTTGGAAATTGATGATGGAGCTGGTTGTTGGCGAGATTTTATTTGCTCTGATGAGTAATTATATGCGTGAAAATATTATGGGGGAGATGATTAGATTTCATGGAACTCGAATGGTTCTGCTGATGATACTCATTATTTTTTCGCGCACTCTTCCACATATCATTCGCGATTCGGCATCATGGCTGCGTCGATACCAGACCAATGATTCTCACTTCAGAACGGTAATCATTGGTAGTGGATACGAACTTAGTGCTTATTTGCGGCGTGCGGCGTATCGGAAAAGCCATTTGATTGAGCGGAAAATTATAGGGATTTTTGACAACGATCAATCCTTGGCGGGAATGGTTGTTTTTGGTTATCCGGTTTTGGGTTCCTATGATGATGTGGCAAATGCTATTGTCGAACGGGATGTTACGGAGATCATTATCTGTGATGAACAGTTTCAAAAGGAGCATGAGCAGAAGTGTATGCAGTGGGATAGGCAAGGTATCGCGGTGAAGCAGTATTATAGCGATGTTTTACAGTTGGGCGATGAGGTTGCCATGCGGAAAAGTGCTTAGTATGAAGTCACGATTACTCTTTCTTTATTGTATGCAGATTTTATTTGGGGGCAATGAAGGATTTGCGGATTCAAATGGTACGAACCGGATTCGTTCGGATTATGAGATCTGGCAATTAGAAGCTGAAGAGTTGGGTATGGCTGGCTGGGCTTTTGAGAGAAGTTATGCGAACCATTCCTATATTGCTTTGCAGACGTGGATGGCGATGCAGGGGGATCGAGGTGGATTTATTACGTTGGGTTTTGATGGGGGTTATCGTTTTCCCGTGGCTTCCTCTCTCTTGCTGGATCTGGGTCTATATATTGGTGCCGGCGGGGGGCGTGGAGGGTATCATTTGAGTGGTGGCGGCCTAATACTACGGCCGCACATTGCAACGGTTTGGCGTGGCTGGAATGTGGCGGATGTGGCAGTCGGAATGAGTTATGTTTCTTTTCCTAACGAAGGGAGCATTGAGTCGGTTCAACCCTATCTTCAAGTATCAGTGCCTTATAGCCATACAGGAAATAAGCAAGCTTCCGAGAGGCATTTTTTCTTATCAGGATTTCATTCGATGGCAGCGGTTGGGCGTCATATATCAGTTGCTGGGGGGGTGAAAAATGAGGTGGGTAGCGAGCAGAAAGATTTTTCGCTGGTTGGAATCGAAGCCCGGGCACATGTTGCGAATGGATGGTATGCAAAACTGGAGACCGAGGGAGCCGCTCAGGGAGAAAGTACAGGGTATATGCAAATTCTCGGCGGGGGTGGTCGAGAGGTTTTGTTGGCACCGCAGGTTATTTTATTTATTGAGGCAGGCATTGGGGGGGCTGGAGGCGGGAGTGTGAGCACGGGAGGGGGTGTTTTGATAGACGGTGCTGCCGGTTTGCGGTGGTGCGTTTTTGACGACTATTATATCGGAATTTCAGGAGGATACTTGCATGCACCGGATGGTGAGTTATCTGGATATACGGTAGCATGTAAAATTGGTTATACTGTGCAATATGAAGATGAATTCGAAGCATCACCCGGCTCATTGAAGGCAGAACCTTTTAAAAAAACGCGCATTCGATATAGCTATCAGCACTACGAGAAAAGAAAAGAGAATTGGCGAAGTCATCATCCCGATGAAAATGTTGGTAATGTGGGGGTTCAGCTCGATACGTTTTTTACGGAACAACTATATATAAGCGGACAAGGCTTTGCGGCGGCTAATGGGAATGCTGGGGCTTATATGATCGGATTGTTAGGTATAGGTTTTCAGCAGGCTATACATCAGGCATGGTTTGTTTCAGCGGAATGTTTGGTGGGTGCTGCTGGTGGGGGGGGGCTGCAAATGGGTTCAGGATTGGTGGCTCAATGGAATGCTGGTATCGGGATAAAACTTTCTGAAACAATAGGTTTCCAAGGATATGTCGGACGGCTTAAGGCTGTTGAGGGTCAATTCGATGCAGATATAATTGGTCTATCTATTAACAGTCTACTTATTTGGTAGCAAAATATTGAAGATAACGTTTTTGTTCTTCCGATTCCGGATGCAATGAATTGAGCAGACGTATGTCATGGAAGTGATATTGAGTAGTTGTAGATCGAAGACGAGCTAAGCTCGCGGGATGTCTCTGACGCTTAGGGTGGCTGTCGGTTATAAATCAGATGGCAGTAATGCAGTTTTACGTGTGTATGATTTTGATGGTTCTGATTGGCAGCAGCTTGGTAGTGATATTGATTAAACTACTGTAGATTACTGTCACGTTTTCTTTATCAAGTGGTTCTTAGAATTGACTCTTTTATATACGGTTGCCATTATCACATTTCTTGATATATTCACTCATCAAACGAATCATACATGCAGGCATGTGAAGGTTAATAGTAGACAAGTTTAAGCTAAAAGTCGTTAAAATTGGCTTTTTTGCTGAATTTGCTCGAAATATAAAAAGTCATAAACCCTATATTATCAATAGTTTGGGCCCGTAGCTCAGTCGGTTAGAGCAGGAGACTCATAATCTCTTTGTCGGGGGTTCAAGTCCCTCCGGGCCCACCATTTTATGGGTTCATTTTTTATAATGGGTGGACTAATAAGTAGAGCTCCTCTTGTGAGCTTCTTCGCTACTTCTGAGTAAAGAATCCTCTAAATAACGCTCTTTAAAATGTTTGATCTTAGATTAATTTATACGTATGAAAAAAAACTTGTCTCAGATGAATTACATGCTTATTGCGATTTTCGTTCTTTCTATTTATATCGATATTATCATGTAAGTGAATAGACAGGTTGAGGTGGTTCCCTAAGCCAGCAGCTTTCGCAAAGATGTTTCATTGATTCTGCTACGTTTGTTTAGTATCTTCGACCGCTAAAGCTATTTCCTATTATACATGGAATGGTGTGTATGTTTGCAGAGATCGAAAGAGCTGGAGTTGAGAATGGGAATTATTGATATTGTTGTATTCGTATTATTCATTATCGCGGTAATTAGCGTGGGGCTAATTAAATCAAAAAGCGGCCCTTCTGAAAGCGAGAGTGCGGAAGATTATTTCTTAGCGGGTCGAGGTCTTTCGTGGTGGTTGATTGGGTTTTCGTTGATTGCGGCGAATATTTCGGCTGAACAATTTGTGGGGATGTCGGGGCAGGGTGCGGGTCTGTATGGCTTATCGGTATCGAGTTGGGAGTGGCTTGCCGCTATCACGTTAGTGGTTGTGGCATTTGTGCTTCTTCCATATTTCTTAAAATCAGGGATCACTACTATCCCAGAGTTCTTAGAGGTTCGTTACAATCACTGGGCACGTTTATTGATGACACTTTCGATGATCTTAATTCTTATCGGCGTGAGTTTGATTGGTGTTATTTATGCGGGTGCGTTGACGCTCACGCAGTTGATGTCGGAGTTTCAGTTTGACTTATCTTTAGCGGGTTGTTGTTGGGTGCTGGGTGCGATGGCGGCGATTTATGTAGCGGTGGGTGGTTTGAAGGCGTGTGCCTGGGCCGACCTTTTACAAGGTTCGGCGCTGATTATCGGCGGGGGTGTGATTACTTATTTTGCTTTTTCGGCGTTGGATACGACTCCGGTCACGGAGTTAATGTCCGCTACGGGTGGCACGGTGAATATGGCGGAAGAGGCGGGTGCGATAGCCAAGTTTAATGGGTTGAATGAGACGGTGTTGCATATGGGAAGTAATCCCTCGATGCCCTGGGGTATTTTACTCTTAGGTATCTGGATTCCTAATTTCTATTATTGGGGTTTAAATCAATATATTACGCAGCGCGTTTTAGGTTCTGCGTCCTTAGCAGAAGGTCAAAAGGGGCTGGTCTTGGCGGCTGGGTTAAAGTTGCTGATTCCGTTTGTGATCGTGATTCCGGGCATCATTGCCTTCAACTTGTTTAGTGGTGAGATGGAGGCGAATGCAGGAAATGTGATGGCGGCTTATGAGCAAGCCGCCGCTACACCTCAGCAGGGCGATACGATTTTTCAGTTGGATTCTCGCTGGGCAATGGCTCATCCAGAGAAGGCGGCAGAAGTCGATCGTTTTAATTCAGTGGTTACGGATCGAGTGGGTGCGGAAGCGGTTAAGATCGTGGAGCTGAATCAGTATAAATATGATTCGGCATTGGGGCTGTTGATTACTAAGTTGATTCCACAGAATGTAGGGATATTGGGTTTTGTAATTGCCGCGCTTATGGGTGCGATTGTCTCCTCTTTGGCGGCGGTATTAAATGCGGCTTCGACATTGCTAACGATGGACGTTTATCAACGGTATGTTCGTCCGGATGCATCGCAGCGTAAATTGGTTCTAATGGGTAGAATCTGTATTGGTGTGTTTGTGATTATTGGGTGTTTGGTTTCACCGCTGTTGGCAAATAATAGTTCGATCTTTGAATTTATTCAGAAGTTCCAAGGGTATGTTTCGACGGGCATTGTTGCGGTATTCATTTATGGGTTGGTGAATCGTTCCGGTGGCGATTGGGCGGGGGGGATTGGTTTGATAGCCAATCCGATTATCTACTATGTATTGAGTGAGAGCCTTTTGTTCCCAGAAGTCCATTTCCTTTATTCCATGTCTTATTCATTACTTGCGGTATTACTCATCTTGTTTGTATATGGATTCTTGCATCAACGGTCCGAAAGAGTGGAGTTTACGATCCAGACGACGATGGATCTAACGAGTTCCAAAGGGGCTTTATATGCGGGTTTGGGCGTTTGTCTTCTGACGGTAGCGCTCTATGTGGTGTTCTGGTAGTGAGATAGGGTGCATTGCATAGATGCTGATCATTGCCTGTTATCTGAGGTTGCTTTTGATTTGTTAATAGGCGAGATACTGAACCGATCTTTCGCAGCTATTACGCTATGCGAAAGATCGGTAACATGAGGCTCGTCTTCCGAGTATGGAACCTTTTTTCAAGGATGAGGGACTTTATTTATTTTTTCCACGATCCACTTCCTCCACCTGACACGAACGGCCTTTAAATAGTACCAATTCACTATTATTTTAAGGTTTTCCCTGCTTAGCCGATAACGTATGTTGCTGAGAACTAGGCGGGAGAAAAAAGATGGCGGATTGTCATGAGGATGTGAAAAAGCGAATTGAAGCGCTCTACAACATGCTGGTGGAGCACGAGGGATATGGAGAGATGCAGATTGATTTTAAGATTCTGAAGAAGGGTCAGAAGGAAGTCATTATTCACTGTGGAAAGCAGTATCGGTATGTTGTCGATAGTGGAACCAATTGTATTGGTGGATGAGATGCCACGAGAATACCATATTGGGTTTTTTCTGGTCTGTAGTTGGGCGTCTTTGGGGCATGCTCATTCGTGGATGGATCAGGCATTGAATGCGTCGGAATTATTGATCGAAGTGGAGGCGCAGAGCTCAACGGTGGCGGGCGAAGCGAAGAGTGATTTGCTGGTTGCGACATTGGATTGGAATACGTTCATTTCTGTAAACGAATCGATATCTTGGCATGTGGGGCTATTGTGGGAGCAAGATGTTCGGGAAAATGATCCACTTGATCGGTTGTATGTGATTGGCAAGTGGGAGGGGGTGGGCTGGACGGTGGGTCGGTTTTATCAGCCGGTGGGTCGGTTTGATTCTATCTTTATTTCGGATCCATTAACGATGGAGTTATCGGAAATAAATCAAACGAGTGCGATGCTCGATTATACGATACATTCATTTTTGATTCAGGCGGGGCTCTTTCGTAGCTCCTTGGATGATGTTGCCGGAGAGCAGGGGGTGGATCAGGGATATGCTGCGATGACATGGATGCCCAGTGAGGCGACCGAAGTGGGTGTTTATTGGTTGAGTAATCTGCTGGAGAGCGATGGGTTGACTGAGAGCGGTAACGTATTACGAAGCCTGAATCGAGATGAGTCTGCGGATGGATTTGGTTGTTTTTTGCATCATTCACAGGGTGCGGTTGTGTTGCATTTGGAGTGTGTAGGAGGCGTTGAATCGGTTGATACGGAGTCGGGTATAATGCCGATGGCTTTGCACGCGGAGTGTTCGTATACGATGGATTCGGATCTATGTTTGGGGTTGCGCTATGAAGAGAGTGACGATTTTCATGGAAGCTTTTCTTCGGGCCTGTGGATGGAAGAATTTGCGGAAAGTCGGACCAGTGTTGTGCTGGCGCATGAATCAGAGCAGGGATGGATGTTTTGTTTAGAGGCGATGTGGTTAGATCGGTCTGATGACGAATCGGATGAGCGTGTGGCTATGCAGCTCTCTCAATTATTTTAGGAGATGTATGAAACTGAAGAAGTTGAAAAAAGGATCGTTAGGTCGTGTGAGTGGATTCATTACTGAGGATCGCTCGTATCGAGAGAAGCTTTTGAGGATGGGGCTTACAAAAGGTGCTGAGTTTACTTTGATTCGAACTTCTTTTTTTCGGGGTCCGGTTGAGTTGGAAGTGAAAGGATCTCGTTTGGTTCTGCGTAGCGATGAAGCCGATGGACTTGAGGTCGAAGCGTTATGAAAACGCTGCATGTAGCGCTGGCAGGCAATCCAAACTGTGGAAAGACAACGGTCTTTAATGCTCTAACGGGTTCTCGCAAACGGGTGGGAAATTGGCCGGGTGTAACGGTGGAACGAATGGTCGGGGAATATGACCATTGCGGTGCAACGGTCGAGGTGACCGATCTGCCGGGTATTTACTCTTTTTCAGCATTATCACCAGATGAGATTGTCGCACGAAAACACATTCTATTTGATAAGCCTGATGTGGTGGTGAATGTCATTGATGCATCAAATCTGGAGCGAAATCTCTATCTCACCACCCAGTTGTTGGAGATGGATGTGCCGGTGGTGGTGGCGCTCAATATGATGGATATGGCACAGCAGCGTGGTGTCAAGATTGATGTGGAGCACTTGCAGACCCATTTAGGCTGCTCAGTGGTTCCGATTGTAGCGACTCGAAAGAAAGGGCTAGAAGAGTTGCGCTGCACGGTGTGTGATATTAGCAAGACCAAACGGTTGCCGGGGAATCGAGTTCAGTACGATGCACAGCTGGAACCGCTCTTGAGAAAGTTGGAAGTGGAGTTGGGCAGTATTGCGTTGAGCAAGAAAATTTCGGCACGCTGGTTGGCGATTAAAGTCCTAGAGAAAGATCCACTAGCTGATCAGACCTTGGGGGTGGATCGGGCTCTTTTGCCGGACATGGAAGACCCGCTTCGTAAGGCGGAGCGGATTGCAGGAAATGAGGTTGATATGCTTATCGCCGATGGGCGATATGGTTTTATTAATGGATTGGTTCGGGATGTAACTAAGGGAAGTGATCCTTCGAAAAAATCATTTACAGATCGGATTGATCAGTTGGTATTACACCGCTTTTTTGGATTCCCGATCTTTTTCTTTGTGATGTATGTAGTCTTTGCATTGACGATCAATGTGGGCGCTCCGTTTATCGATTTTTTTGATGTATTCATGGGTACGATTTTTGTGGATGGGTTCCGCGTGCTGTTAGCTTCCATGGGATCTCCGGAGTGGTTGATGGCGGTGTTGGCAGATGGTGTGGGCGGTGGATTGCAGTCGGTTTCTACGTTCATTCCGCCGATTTTCCTGATTTTTTTCTGTCTATCGTTATTGGAAGATTCGGGTTATATGTCGCGTGCTGCTTTTGTGATGGACCATTTTTTGCGAAAAATTGGGCTGCCGGGTAAAGCATTTATACCGATGTTAGTGGGTTTTGGGTGTAATGTGCCGGGCATTACGGCAACCCGAACGTTGGATAGTCGGCGGGAGCGTATTTTGGCAATTATGATGAATCCGTTTATGTCGTGTGGTGCGCGGTTACCGGTCTATACTCTTTTTGCGGCGGCCTTTTTCCCCGATCGGGGTGGGGTTGTTATTTTTGGGATTTATTTGATTGGGATTGCGTTGGCAGTCCTGACGGGGCTGCTGTTTAAACATACCTTATTACGAGGAGAGGCGTCTCATTTTGTAATGGAGTTACCTCCCTATCATTTGCCGACCTTTAACGGTGTCTTGTTCCATACATGGCATCGATTGAAATCCTTTTTGATCAAGGCAGGTAAGTTGATTCTCTTGTTGGTTACAATTCTGGGCTTTTTGAACACGATGGGAACCGATGGAAGTTTTGGGCATGCGGATTCAAGCCGTTCGGTGTTGAGCTCGATGAGCCGTGCGATTACTCCGGCTTTTCATCCGATGGGAATCGAGGATGAAAACTGGCCAGCAACGGTTGGCCTGTTCACGGGCATTTTTGCCAAAGAGGCGGTGGTCGGAACGCTCGATTCTTTGTATGGACAATTAGAACGAGAGGATGCTCCGGTGGAAAATGAGCCGTTTGATTTTGGGGCAGGAATTGCGGAGGCATTTTCGATGATTCCGGCTGGATTTGAAGGGTTTTCAGATGGATTAAAAGATCCCTTGGGGCTTTCAGGGGCTCTTTCTGAGGTGAATGAGGCGGATGTTTCTGAGCATGCAACGATGGTGAATCGTTTTGGTAAGCAGGGTGAAAAGGCGGCATTTGCATATCTCTTATTTATTTTAATCTATGCACCTTGTGTGGCAGCTTTGGCGGCGATTCATCGAGAAATTGGATTGGGTTGGATGCTCTTGGCAGTCTCTTACTTAACGGGTTTAGCGTGGATCTCTGCGACGCTGTATTATCAAGTGGCGACGTTTGCGGCGAACCCTGCCACTTCGTCAGGGTGGATTGCGGGTTGTGTAGTTGTGCTGTTGCTTTTTGTGATGGGGATGCGTTTAGTTAGTAACCGGGATGCGCGGCGTGCTCAGTAATATTCTAGCGTTGTTGGAGGAGCGAGGTACGCTCTCTGTTCTGGAAATTTCTCAGATCGTAGAGGTCGAGTCGAGTGCGTTGCATCCGATGTTGGAGTTGTTGGAGCGTAAAGCAAAGATTCAAAAGGTGGAGCTGCCATGCAAATCTGGGTGCGCAGGCGGATGTGAAACGGCGGATCATATGCTGTTTTTTAAAAAGTGCTAAGAGCGAGTGGCGTAGACGGTGGGTTCGCGATAGATCGCATCGTAGTTCTTAAAGACGGGTTCCAATCCTTTTTCGCGAAGCATGGCACAGAAGGCATCAATGGAGCGTTCATCACTAATGGAAAATTGTTCGGTGGATGCTTCCGCGGTATCGCTATAGCCGCCGACTGTGGTTTTACTGGCAACACTCATTTTTGAAACTCCGATTCCGGCAAGGCCATTGCGTACCGCTTCGGCTTCGCGGGTGGAGAGCAGGAGTGGAACGGCGGGTAGGCAGATTCGGAGGGCGAAGATCGCTTGTGCGAGCATGGATTCATCAAGGGGATGGAGCGCTTGGAAGCCGCCCATCTGCGGTTTGATACGGGGGAAGGAGAGGGTCACGCCTGCTTGCCAATAGGTTTTGAGCAAATGAGTGGCGTGACGGTAGAGGGCAATCAAATCAGCGGAGGGATCGGCCAACCCGAGTAGGACGCCCAACCCGACGGTACGAAGTCCGCCTTGCAGGGCGCGATGGGGTGCATCGAGTCGACTTTCGAAATCGCGTTTATCGCCCCAGCGGTGCATCTGTTCATAGACGATTGGGTCGTAGGTTTCTTGGTAGAGTGTTACACCTGTGCA
>MDTB01139637.1_pt1 | contig 11363 bp, 15 predicted proteins | sample 811161 | NCBI WGS metagenome assembly MDTB01 (sample SAMN05326650, study PRJNA326480) | marine metagenome | isolation source: seawater | place: Mediterranean Sea | collected 2009
AGTGGCATGGGAGGAGTACAAGTTTTTAAAGAGAGACTTTTAAGATCAGGAAAGTATTCTAAACAACAAGTTGATCAAGTAGTTTTTAATTTAGTTATCGATCACATAGATAGAACGGCTATGAAACCTACAGGAAGGTACGATGTAAACGCTACAAATCCTGATCAATTACTGCCAGAATTAGATTTTGATTTAGATGCTTTAAAAGAAATAATAGGTTTTAATAACCCTCAAAAAGAAGCAATGTTTAAAGAAGTTTTAAGTGTAGCAGGAGACTCTCTTAAAGCAGAAAAAAGATACAATTACTACAAAAGAATTATTCAATTTTTAGAAAACAATAAACAAAAAAGTGCAGAATTAGATCTTAAGGGAGTTCCTAGACCATTCTCTACAGAAAGTTGGATAAGTAGATTTTATGCTCTAAGAAGAAAAGTGGTAGGATATCAGTACGTAGGTTCAGAAGCTATACTGCAACAAATGAGAATACGAAATTTTAGCACTCTTAAATTATTATTAGGTAGTCCTGAAGTAGGTAAGCAGCTTTTAGATATGGTTGAATCAGGAGTCATGTTAGAACCTAGAAGACAAAAGCAAATTGACGAATTGATAATGCAAGCATTAGTTGCTAATGATTTAATATTTGGAAGACCAGATCCATCAACGTATGAAGATCAATACGGAAGAAAATTTACCTTATACCCATCTGTTACAGATATAAAAAATAAAAACCTACCTTTAGCTAGTGAGTTTGCTAAAGCAACACCTCAAAAATTTAATATACCGTATGCGGCACAAGACGCTACTTTAAAATAACAAGGAGAACATATGAAAATATATAATAACGGTCAAAGAAAATCAATGATGTATGGTGGAGCGGCCAAAAGAAAACCCATGATGTATGGTGGCAGTATGGGCAAAACTAAAATGGGTCATGGTGGCATGACAACTCAAATGTCTGCAAAACCCAAAAAAACAAAAGCCCCCATGCCAATGATGGGAGCAATGAATAATGGTAACGTTATTTAATTGGTTTTTTATCTGGGGCTTGTTGATCGTCAGGCTTTATAACGTATCGCCCTAGTATTTGTAATTTAGAATCTAGATGACCTAGATTATCTAATTCTTTTTCAACAGCATCTATATGATCAGGCATTAATAGCCTACTGTCTAACATAATTTCAATGTTTGCTATGCTTTTGTTTATTTGACCAATCAAATTTGCTTTGATTGCGTTTACTATAGAGTCTCTCATATATACCTCATTTTAGACTAAAGTTGTAAAAAAACGTCTCGTTTTAAAGCCCCTCAGAGGGGTGAAACGCACCTTCCGTGTATGATTGTACCCCGGAAATCATAGATAATTTCTTGATTTTTCCATAATTTCGCCACATGCTTTTTTAAAGTATCTTATCATACAACCTATGGAATGAGAGCCTTCATAACTTGGCATGCCCTTATCCATAACCTTTTGAAAATCTTCCGGGTTTACACTTTGCATAGATAAATCTACATTTCCGTTAGGAAGCAAAGTCATCTTAAAAGAAAACAACTCAGCACTAGTTGATCTTTTTTTCGTACTCATCTAAACCACCTAATTTATTTATTGGCAAGTTATAACAACTTGACCTAAACTTAAATCCGTTATCAGGATCTATGTCTCCTTTGTTATGATAGGTTGAGTTTTCAAAATAATCATTTTTACTTATCCTACCTAACACCCATGCTTTTGTGAGATTGTTTAAGACTCTCACAAATATATACTCATTACATTTTTGTTTTGTTCCGTGAGAAGCTATGCTGCACTCATAGTGATCCTTCGGTTCGCTGTTGCATCTTTTTGTTTTAACATCAATTTTGCTACCATTGCTATCTACAATATCATAATCATATGTATTTTTTATTTCTGCATTTAACAAATCTGTTACAACAACTTCCCCTATAAATCCTGCTAAGTTACCACCACCATTTGTTATTGAGTTTGGCAACTTACCCATTTTTGTACTTAGTTTTCTAGCCTTATCTAATTGTTCGACAGATATCTCAATTTCTATCATGCAACTTCTCCTATGTCTACAACCTCACAAGCATCTGCAGTACATGCTAGTTCCTTACTGCCACTCGTGGTGTCTTCTTTTTCGTACATTGATAACTTACTAAAATCTATCTCTGAAGGTGTACGTAACAACATAGATGAATATTCTGCTTTTGTACAGTCTTGATAAGGTGCTTGTTGATAAGTGTGGTCATCGTAAGGTAAGAAAGATATTCCAGATATAATATCAAAATTATCATACACCCATGCACCTACAAGCATCCATTCATCTTCTTTGACTGTTACAGTTATAGATGGTTTGTGCTCACACCATTTTTCTGCATAAATTTTCCATAGTTCTAATTGCTCTATGGCTGACACATCTTTTCTTACAACTGCATCTATAGGAGATCTTGTAGGAAAAGAAAAGACAGTTGTGTAATCAGGTTTCATTACGTCTGGTTCGTTAACAACTCCCTCATCTTTCATAAGCTTTGTAAGAGGATCATTGTTATCTGCTCTTACTGTTCTTATGTAGTAAGGGCTGTGCCTAGAGTGTATACCACTAGCAGAGTTAGTCAATTGCGACACAGTACCTGAGGGCTTTACACAAGTTATCGCTGCACTCTGAGGGATATCCAGTAGTCTTGCATACTCTTGATTTGTAAGGACTGCTTCGTCTTTCATTTCTTTTAGCCATCGTGTAGAATCTGTAGTTTTTGATAAAACTGGATGATCCATGATACCAGTTAAGGACACTCCTAATAATCTTTCTTCCTCTGTGTTCTGTTTCCATATTTTCCTCAAATATTTAAAATTAGTTAGTGTTGATTGAAATGTTCCTAAGATTGTAGCCATACGAACTTTTCGTTTTAAGTCTTGTAATGTATCGTTACTACGAACTATTACTTCTGACAGATTACAAAATTGATAAGGTCTAAGTATTATCTCAGAACATGGATTAGTACCCCATGCATGCCCTGTTTCTCTTCTTCCGTTTCTTGCAACTTGTTTATCTGATGCTTCACGATTAAACATGCCACGTTCACCAGATTTAGATTCGTATAGAGACACCCACTCACGCATAAACGTACCCATTTCTGGTTTATTCTTGTAGGATACACTGTTGTTTGCTAGTGCACGATGACCTTGCGTTTCCCACCAAGTTCCTGATTTAGCGTGTCGCATTTGATCGTCACCAAGATTAGATAAGCTGATTAATGCAGATCTTCTAACACCACCTACTACAACAACTTGACCAACTTTGCACATAATATCGTGACATTCTATAGGATATAGTTTGCGGCCACTAGCTTTTTTAAAAGTGCTTATAGTAAAATCAAATAGCTCAACAAGAGGTTCTGGTCCTGATGCTCTGCCACCCATCACCTTTAATTTTGCTCCTGCAGGTCTAACAAGACTTATATCCCAAGTGGGAATTTGCCCAGAATATAATAGTGCAACTAACTCTTTGTAGGCTTTTGCCCACCCCATTCTGCTATCTGCAACGTTTATAATTGTATCACTTTGATGAAAGTTTTCAGCAATAGTGGGCAACTTATCTACATTTTCTCTTTCAACAGAGAAACCTACTCCTGTACCACACATGAGAATATACATACACTCATCAAATGCACGAGGATGATCTACAGGAATGTAACTACAATTATACCCACAGATGTTATCTCTCTCTAGTGCATCTCCTGCAGTCATCATTGCTCTCATTGATGGCATTACCTTTAGTTCTAATATATGATTTTTTAGAGCATCATACAAGCCTATGTTGTGACCATCCATATCAAAACCGTGTTCTTCTTTTATATGTTTTGATACGTAACCTAAATATCTATTAACTGTTTCATCCCAATCTTCACGTCTTTTATCTTCATCATTCCAACGTGCATATCGTGATTTGTGTATAAAATTTTGGTAGGCTGTAGGTAAACTTTTCATTTTTTATCCTCTTTCATTTTTAATTCTATTAATTTTTGTAAGTACCATTCTGCTTTACGTAGGTCTTCTACAGGTTTACCCTTATATCTATACCTCCAAAGATATTTAATTATAACTCCTTGCAAATAAAATTCAAATCCACCGTTAGTAGCTGATTCAATAGCATCAATGCACTCTATTTTATCTTGATTATAATGAGGAGGTTGATTAACCATATCTTTAACTAATTCTCTATTTAACATTGTTTTTTTAACTGCATCTTCATAGCTCACTGTTATCTCCAAAATTTAAGTATACAACATTATCTGATTTATTTCTAGAAATTATTTTCTTTTTTTCTAGAGACAACAAACCTTCTTTATATAGTCCTCCTACATCACTATCGATTGTTGAAACTATGCCCTCATGCACGATGGCTACCAAAGGTAATTTATCAATCTCTGTTGTGAATGTTCCTGTAGTATCGTATGCGGCCATAGTAAACGCATCATCTTCCGTAGGCGACAATATTATGTAATACTTATTGCTTTCTAAAATAGGCATGTCATCTTTTTTCATGTGTAACCCAATCTAAAGGAATAGCTTTATCAGCCCATACAAAATTATTTTTATTGCACCAATCTACATAAGTTGTTTTGCTGCTAGGTCTAATTTTGTTGTAAGGTTTTAAAAAAACAAATCTAATATCTAGTTGTGGATGTTGTTTTTTAACTAATAACATTTTTACTCTATCGTTTATATCAAAATAACCTTTTGCTTCAACATAAATATTTGTTTTAGGAAAATAAAAATCAGGAGTATATACTTTTACTTTAGGTATATAATTTATTTTTTTAGTTTCATATTCAAAATCTATTTTATTTTCTTTTAAATTCTTAGCTAAATTTAATTCAAATAAAGATCTATATCCTGCATATCTGTCTTGTACTTTCAATGTAACCTCGCTATAGGAGTGATGGGAAAAACTGTGGCTAGAGAATCTAGTCTTTCCTGAATGTATTCAGTTACAACAGGAGACTTTTTTTCTAACAGTATATGCTCTTCAAGTAAAGGATATAATGGTAATAAAATTAAATTATTTCTTCTTAGCAATTGTGATATGTAATCAAATTGTATTCTTAATTTTTTTAAATCTCTTATTTGAGTAGAATGATCTAAAAAACCATCATCAGAAAAATTATTTCTCATTGTAAGAGGTACTCCTCTATCATGCTGTCTTAAGTACACTGCATCTCTGCCCCCACCAATTTCGTTATGTGACTCTACATATACACACATTAAATTCTCATTCATATCAATGAGCCCACTATTATATAATTTAGTGTTGAGTAAAGGCATTATATTTCTTTTTTAACTAACTTAGAATACCAAACTTGAGGGGGGTTTTTTGCCTTAGATGTAATCTTAGGATGAAGAACGGCTTTTGACCAACAATGATATTTAAAACCACACATGGAACAAAGTTTAGGTACTACCTTGTTTCCTGTTTTTTGTAGTTCTCCATTAACTCTATATGTTTCCCATTCTGCTTTGAAGGGAACTTTAAATTTAGTCTTAGGGTTGTTTAAAATTTTTATATTTTCTGCAGCTCTCTTAAGACATTCTTTTCTATCTTCTTCTTGCCACTCAGGAGCTTCTACAACAGCTATTTCACCACTTGATTTATTAACTACTATCCAACCACCAAACGGCATGTTCTTGGCTTCTGCATAGAGATGTCCTTGCATTATGTATCCAAAAGGATCATCCTCTTTTATTCTATCGTATCCACCTAAACCTGTATATTTATATTTAAATGCCCATTCACTAGATGATTTTATATCCCAAACTTTTTTAGTTCCTAATTCATCTTGAATAATTACATCAAGAGTTCCTTTTACTATAGTATCTCCTAAAGTTAAAGATACTTCTTCTTGACTTTTTATTACGTCTATACCTGCTTCTTCTAATATAAACATAATAATACTTTCCGTTATGTCTCCATACAGAAATCTAAAGATAGCATTATAATCTCTATCTTCTTTATAACCTTGTTTTTCTAATATTTGTTGGCAGATAGGTTTGCCAATTTGAGACATCCTAATTCTAAATTCTCTAGGTTCAGATGTAAATTGTTTTGATAGGGCATCTTTACAAGATAACCCAAAATCGTTAATAGCACTAAGGGGGAGAACAATCCCCCCCTCAGTAGCCTTAGACAGAAAGTCCTGTATTTTAAGCTGCGTTAACATTGAAATCTGACGCTAGATCAGAATCATCCTGAGAACCAACCAACTTAGAATTTTCACGGTATTGAGCCATGATGTTTTCATTATGAGACTTTACAGATTGAGCAAACATGGACATAAGTTGCTTATCTGATTCTGTTATTTCTACGTTATCACGTAGCGTAGGAACAGGGACCCAATAAGTTACTCCCCCATTCTTCTTTCTTGCAGTTTTCAGATTAATTCTGCATTTCTGCATAATCTTCTTCTGCTTAGTTAGACCATCAATAAATTCTCGTATGGGTCTAAATCCTGATTTTTTAAAATAAGATACAAAAGGATCGTCTGCTACAACAACCTTTTTACCATCTGCAGATTTAAATTCACCTGTAATTGTACCATATATAACTTGGTTACATGCAACTGATCGTGAATTTAAAAGAATAGGATCATCTTGTGCTAGTTTTTCCTCTTCTTGTTTAGATAAACGACCACACTTATTGCCACCTAAATTATCAGGAAAATCTCCAGATATACTAGGTTTTTGAACTGACTTAGCAGCAAATGTACCAGCTTCTTGATCCCACACGCTCCATTCATAAGTTCTAAGTATTGGTCTAATAATTACTTCTGGCGAATATATGTTTTGACCATCATAATACATTCGCCATTGACCTCTTGGTAGCGTTAAGCCATCCTCAGTTTCTGTATCATAATTAATATTTAGTCTGGGCAATCCTGTGTTTTCACTTTCGGATTTTTGTCCTGATAGTTTCATCAACGCTGCTTCGTCATCTTGACTAAAAGCATCAACTAGGGTTTCCATTTCGTTATCTATTGTTAAAATTCCATTCATAAAATTTCTCCTTTTTTGAAATTGTAAATTAATATTATATCTAAACTAAATTTAAGTCAAGCCAATTTTTTCCTATTTTTAATTCTATATCAATAGGCATGTTGTAATCTATATTGTACCTACGTTTTGCTTCTTGATCTATGTGCTTCATTGCAAACGTTAACAACGATACACAGTCATCATATTCATCTGGATGGACATCGATGACAATACTATCATGCACTGTGTTGCAAATAACAGATTTTAAATTGTGTCCTCGCATATTGTAATCTAGTAGTACTAAAGCCATAGGTAATAGGTCAGCAGTTGCAAATCCTTGAACAGGATAATTACAAATAGCAGTTGCATTTGTAGCAGTGCCCCATCTTGTCCACTGTGCATCAGGAAAAGAATACTCTCTACCTGATGGCAACTTTATGTATTTATTTTCTACGGCATGTTTTTGCATGTCTTCTTGCCACGATGTAACACTAGAATATTTTGATTTAAAAGTTTTATAATATTTTTGCTGTTCAGACGTTCCACTAACTCCACCGTATAAAGGCTTGAAAGTATGTGCTTTTGCAGTTTGTCTATCGCAGCCAATAATAGATGCAGTAAACGAATGTACGTCCGTACCTTCTTTAACATCTTTATACACCTCTTTATCGTTAGCTAAAAATCCTGCCACTCTAAATTCAAGTTGAGAATAATCACCCTCAAGTATGTAGCCACCATCAAACCTACTCTCTACAACTTTGCGAATAGCAAACGTATTACCTCTAGGCATGTTTTGAAAGTTAGGGTTTCTAGAAGATAATCTACCTGTAGCAGTTACGCATTGCATAAACTCCGGGTGTATGTAACCATTTACATCTACATTGTTTTCCATGCCTTCAACAAAAGTATTTATGTACGTCTTTAGAGCATTGTATCGTGTGTATGCTTTTATAAATTCGTGTGCATCTCCCTCTAAGGCATCTAAACGATTGGACAATGTAACTTTATCTGTTTTAAATCCTGCAGATGCTATGTCTACAGGACTTCTAGGTACAAGCTTAAATCCTGCAACCTCTGTTGTCTTAGTGTATATAATACCATTTCCTTTACAAGATTTACAGACTCTCATTGCTTTACTTTTTTTACCACTCTTTAGTATAAAAGAGTTTCTTCCTTGTCCGTTACAAGATTCACAATGAGATCCTACAGTCTTATACACAACATCAGTCATACTTCTTATGTTTCTTTTAAACTCATCATGTTTCATTCTAGTTTTAAACTTAGGTCTGCTTGTTGCACCTCTTATTTCGTGACCTAAATTAAATACAATAGACCATATGCTTTTGTCTTTTACTTTTCTAGAGTACAGGAGTATGCTTCTATCGTCTGGAGATGCTAAGTTTATAGGAGTATCGCCCATAGCATCTTGTGCCATTTTAGTTAATTTTATATCTAGCTCTGACAGTTCTGTTTCATACTCCTGTCGTATTGCGGCCAACGTATCTAAATTAATTTTTATTCCGTTTTGTTCTATCCTAGATAAAACATTTGTCATTTCAAACGAGAGTTTTAAAGTTGGTATCATATATATCCTCAAAGGTTGTGCCAAAGGCTTCTATTTGTTTTAATGCAACTTCTTCAGTAGCTTTTACATCTGCTATACCATACTCTTCTACTATTTCATAGGGTATATCATAAAAAGTTTTTCCGTTTTTTAAATAATCTTGTGTTAAATCTTTTTTCTTTCTAGTAACATCATACTTTTGTGATAAAGCATCTAGACTCAATCCCCATCTCCTTGATCGTGCAAGAATATACTCAGCAACCATAGTGTCATACAAGTCGCCATCGTAGACAAAGCCACATTCTCTGAGCCAACAAATGTCAAACTTAATATTGTGACCAACCAAAACTTCTGCATTGTCTAGTGCATCTTGTAATATTTCGTTACCCTTATAATCTGGTTCACGATCAGAATGATAAAAGCATAAATAATTGGTAGGGCTATCCATGTACTTATAGCCCACGCTAACAAGCCTGTTACCGAAATAAGGTAAAGGAGTATGTCCACCATTTTTTTTCTCCATGTGAGTTGTTTCTACGTCTAAAGTTAAAATTGTTTTCATGTGCAATATATCCCTCTATAAATGTCAATCTGTACGTTGATCATGCCATGATAACCGTTTATTTTATTTTTGGAAATACAAATATGTCTAACGTCATTTTCTACTTCACTTGATCCTGTCTTACCTATGCCAACAATGACATCAGCTTCACCTGCTTTTCCTGTTCTAGAGTTATCTAACATAGAATAATCTATAAATTGTCTATCGTGTGCATCATAACTAGCTTGACTTACAGCCCACAATAATAGTTTATTTCTTTTGGCTATTTCCCTAGCAGTGACGTAAGTTTCTTTTAGTCTTTCATCACCTCTATTGTACAATCCTGCAATCCTAAACTTATCCAACTGATCACAAAACATAACATCTGGTTTGTTTAATTTAGAGTACTCATCCAATTCCTCTACAGATGTACCGACAGAATCCATTATAGTTAAATAGGGTTCTATCTCTTTAATGTATCGTTTGGTTAACTTTTCTTTATTGGCTATCATCTCATCTTTTTTTAAACTAAAGTATGATTGTATGATCCTTAATTTTATTTTATCAGCAGGTTCTTCATTTGCCCAATAGACCACTTTAAATTTTTGTCGTATGTATGATGCACACAAAAAACAACAGAAAGTTGTCTTTCCTACTTCTGGTCTAGCAAATATAATACCTAAATTGCCCCTATCCATACCAGACAAATTTTCACGGATAGGGGCATAATCAAAAGGAAAATCACTATCCTTCTCTTCCTCTTGCAGCAGTTCCTCAAAATTTTTGTCAACCTTAGTGTAGGTTGTTTTATCAGATATCCTGCCATCCTCTATGTTATCTATTAATTTCTTTAGTTCTCCAAACTCTTCACTTTCTCCTGTAAATATCTCTAAGGCTTTTTCTCCTATCTGCCTTGCCTTATCTCTTAGCCAAAAATTATTTACGATGTCTTTGTGCAGTTCTATATTGTCAGCACTACCAACATCTAGTTCTACTATAACTTCATGTACTCTCTTTTTAGTACTTTCAGGCAATGAAGGGTTTCTGTCATCAAACAATATACCTAATTCATTTAGGCTTATGTCTTTTCCGTATTTTGTATGAGAAAAAGATATAACATCAAAAATATCTTTTAGTTCTCTATCAAACATTGTTCTGTCTATGATGTTCTTTACACTCGCAAAAAACTCATGTGATAAACAAAATCCTAAAACTTGTTTGTCAACTAATTTGGGATCGTATAAACTCATTTCTATCCTCTCTTTCCATATCCTTTAAATCTTGTTTTAGTACAACTAATTTAGTCCTAACATAAGACACTAATCTCCTAACCATGTCAATTGATTTTTTTGTTGCATCTTTATCTAGGGCAACATAGACCTTATCGAATGTTTTTATCTTATCGATGTAATCGTCTAGTAAGTTAGTACCCATCAATGCTACACCAGTGACAATATCACTGACAGCACAGGCACTAGCACAATCTTCAACAATGAATCCATGACTCCTTGAGTCTCCACAAATAAAAGGATGTTTGCTATGTCCATATCTATACCACTTCGGTTTAATGTCAGCTAATGCTCTACCAGATGCATCGATGACTTTGTTATTGTCAGTTATTAAATACACCACACGATTCTTTTTAATGTCAAACCTTATGTCAACCAATCCTTTTAAATAAGCATCATAAGCCCCTACTCTCTTGACATAATGTTCTGCAGCCAAGTTTCTAGATAAGCTCACAAAGGTATGAGGAACTTCAAAATCTTTGTCAATCAAAATATTGTCAACCATTTTGTTTTTAAAAATATTGTCAGCCTTAACATTTTTGTCAAAAGAAATGTCAGTAATACCTGATACATGGCAGTCAACATGAAAACAATTCCACATTCTCTGAAAATTATTTTCGTTAACACTAAAAGTATTTTTACGATTGCACACAGGACAATCCAATCTTAGTCTTCCGTTTTGAGGAACGTCTAAGGTTGTGACATAATTTTTTAACCAATTAGGTGATTTCATAAAAAAAGTATTAGCATTGTTAATTGCCATTGACAAGTGTTTTTTTTGCGTGTAGTTATATAAGAATAACCCCTAAGGGGCAACCTATAGTAAACAGAAAGGAGGGTCTATGACCCAATATTATAGTAAGACTAAAGATGAAACAGTTAACATCAACGATATGCACCATCAACACGTATGGTATGCATTTAAAAAACTTTGCGACAGAT
>MDTB01022882.1_pt1 | contig 11362 bp, 9 predicted proteins | sample 811161 | NCBI WGS metagenome assembly MDTB01 (sample SAMN05326650, study PRJNA326480) | marine metagenome | isolation source: seawater | place: Mediterranean Sea | collected 2009
CGGTCACAAGGGTAGACGTTGCATCGGCTCCTATTGCCAATTCCACTACCGTCTTGGGCATCATCTCGCCTTTTTCGTGATGGCCAGCATGAGCGAGAGCGTTAAAAGTCAAGGCGCTAAAGAACGCCAAAAACGTTGCAAGAACTAAAGAAATTTTCCGCATGTTCGACCTCCATTGGTTGAGGCCTCATTTAGGGGGCAAACCGATGAAAATTTCGTTGGTTCTCAGTGAGCAGCAGATCAATCTGCCGTTACTAAGTGAGACTTCTTTGCGACTATTAGGAACAAGTGCTGAATCATGGGAAACAGTAGCGAGCTAAAGTCCCTAGGGCCGTCTTCGGAACTAACACTGCCTGAGCATCCTTGTCAGCCTGCAGGTTGAGCGTCATTCCTGTCCATTATCCTCAGGCGCCTTTTTGCCCTTGAAAATCAAAGGCGGCAGGACAAGAAGAAGCGGAAGGAAAAGGAATCCCGCTTTGCTACTAATTTTGAAAACGATGTAGCAGCAGTACAGCACCAAAACGGTGATCAAGAGGTTTCTTACTAGAATCATTGGCATACCCTACCAAAACACCCTCTCAGACGCACATACAGGCCCGCAGAGGCGTTTTAACGGCCGGTTAATAGAAAGAATTTTTATTTCTCATAGTGCTTCTTAGAGTTTCGCTGAGCCCATCCTGTTTTTGAAGGTTTGTCAAGACCATTTGTAATATTCACGTAATCACGATCGTGTTTGCTTAATTGACCTAAAATCAAAAGGGAGACAATCTATGGGGTTACGTGAAATTTGCGTTGCTGCTCTACTAACCAGCAGTGCGACGGCCGTTGTGGCCGATGACCACATGCCTACACCATTCTTTCCAATCGAAACGTATGCATGCAGTTATAATGAGGGTAAAGGTCTTAGTGACTTACTCGAAACTGGAGCGAAATGGAACAAATGGGCGGATAAAAACTATCCTGCGGCAGGATTTGCTGCCGTCCTAACGCCCTACCTTGCAAATGTTAACGAGATGTCCAGCGACGTTTTCTGGATGAATATGTCGAAAACCTTCGAAGCTATGGGAAGTTGGCAAGATCACTGGGTTGCAAACGGCTCGGAACTTGTTGAAGAGTTTGACGAGGTTTGTGCGAACGACAGCCATTCAATGTTTTTTGGAGAAATGGTCAAATTCGGAACTCCTAACGGGCCGACAACAGGTTACATCGCTTTCGAATCTTGCAGTTTAAAAGAGGGCGCTTCGAGGCAACTGTTATTAGCCGCCGATGAGAAATTTAGGCAACGGCAGGCCACTCTTGGTAACGACAGTCCCAGCGTACGCTGGTGGCCCATGGCTGGCGTTTCGCGACAGATGGAAGGAGACTTTTATCTCATGTCGGGAGTCGACTCCATGCAAAGCCTTGGTCAAAATATAGATAAGGCCATTGCAAACATGACGGGCGAGTCAGGAGCGTACGATGATCTGGTTGACTGCTCTGGAAGAAACGTCTTTTCATGGCAAGCAGTCCGCTCACCTAATCAGGGTTAAAGCAACATCAAAGGAGCCTCTATCTCGGTAGAGGCTTCTTTTTTACAACCTCCACGGCCCTCAAAATGTCCGCCCATGCCTATACCTAGGTGACTAGGGGGTATGGCCTCCTCCTTCACTTTGACTTGCTACATTTCGTGCTACATTCTGGAGGTCTAACTGGCTGATACAGGCTTGTAAGTGATTGATTCAAATACGGTTGGAAATACGGGTTAAACTCCCGCCGCCTCCACCAATTTTACTGCCCTCACATCGGCCAACCCCGGGGCCGACTTCAGATCAGCGCCCGACCCAATCCCAACCGCTTTGCGCTATATTCCCCACGGAGCGCGCTTAAGCTAGGCCATCGTCTGGCCATCCTCAGTTCACTACTTCAAGGAATACTCCGCCATGGGCCTATACGATTGGCAGTCCGCGTTAAAGGAGGCGCTGCGTAAGAACAAACGCGATGCCCACAACCGCTACCTTCAGCTAGCCACGGTGCGTGAGGATGGCTCGCCGGCCAATCGTACCGTGGTCTTTCGGGGGTTTACCGAAAATTCCAGCCAACTGTGCATGGTCACAGACCTGCGAAGTGAGAAACTGGCGGAGATCGCCCTGCAACCTATGGGCGAAGCGTGCTGGTACTTCACGAATACTCGGGAGCAGTTTCGGCTGCGCGGTGAGCTGACTGCTGATGGGGCCTCGGATTCCGTCCAGCGGAGAGCCACCTGGGGGAACCTTTCTGATGCCGCCAAGGCCCAATTCTTTTGGCCCGAGCCGGGCGCGCCGCTCACATCGACTCCATCAGATGTTCCCGCGCCTGAGCTACCGGATACGCCACCGAATGACTTTGTGTTACTGCTGTTGGCCGCCGAGGAGGTGGACCACCTACGCCTGCGCGGCACACCTCAAACGCGTTTTCGCTCGCGCCTTGTGGATGGCCTGTGGCAGGCGACAGCGGTTAATCCCTGACGGGAACCGTCCCCTTGGGCAACCACCCTGACTCTTTTCGTAACACTCAGTAGCGCTCAAAAAAAGATCGCATTCAGTGACGGTGGCGTGTCCCCCACCAAACTGGGCGAGGGCCAGGGTATCTTGGAAGCACGAAGCCCTCGCTGCTGGGTTCATAGTGCGGTCGACCATCGAGCCTTGGCTTGCCAGAACAGGCATCTGCCGCCACAGGATGTCTATTATCTTTTGGGAATCGTGCCGAGTTTTTATGGGTGCTAAAGCGCCACCCTACTGCCGACCCAGTCCATATCTCACCGGGCGCCTAGCCAATAGTTGGTTCTTGAGCACCCGTCGATTGCACTCGCTATCCCGGCGTATTGAAGACCTCTGCAGGCAGGCAAAGCCACAGCGTCTCAGTGACCTCTGTGTTTTTTTGGTACTCAGCAATAAATGCCTGCCAGGCGTCATCGCCCTGCTGATCCCGGGCATCACGACTCGCATTGGCGTTTAGGTGCAGTGTAGCGACTCGTTGGGTATCGCCATTTAGAGCGTCGGAATCTGCGTCATAGGTCATAAGGGGTATCACTACCTGCTCGTTTTCGGTGACGCCATGTGACCGGTACCAGGCCGTGTGCTGAGCAGCAGCCTCCCTCAGGCCTGCTTCTGAGCCATCGGCAACATATTCCGATATTCGCAGTATGGATGCCACGCCGGAGCAGCTGGATTCAGGCGTATCGGCTGCCGAAGCTTGAGTTGATATACCAAGGAGAACGACCAAACACGCTAAACCACCTAACTTCATAATCAGCTCCCTTATTTTTTGCCAACTATGATAGGTAGATATGTCAATTGTGTAAAACGAACGGCGCTTACACTCATCACCGAAACCAGTGAAGAAATGGGCTGCGGATTCCGTTCGCTACTAGGCTCCAAACTTATCAGACCCCTGCGGCCGGCACTCAAACGCGCTTTCGCTCGCACCTCTTGGGAGCCCGTGCCAAGAGACGGCGGCTAGCCTGGCTCTTCGAGTAGCTCCCCAAAGAAGATCGCGTTCAGCAACAGTCGCTGAGTCCCCCACCAAAATGCGCGAAAGGCGGGAATATCCAGGGACAGCACAAAGGCACCTCGTCCTTGCTGCTGGACAATTAGCCCGGCGGACCCTCGGGCAAGCTGTTGGTTTTCCTCAGACATATAGCCCGAAATCAGGGGCGTGTCGGTGTACAGGATTGGGGTCGAATAGGCATTTTCGGACCTCGCCATAAACTTAGCGTCGCGCCGAAAGGTGGGCAGCGTTTGGTTCGTGTAGCCGAAGCCCATGGGGTGGGTCCGATCAATCATCCCATCCAAAATAGCTCCACGCACCAACTTAAAAGCCGCCTCGTCCTTTGCCGCCGCGAAGGGCCGGCGAGCAGGGAGCAGCGCCTCTAGCTCGTCGGAGGCAGCGTCGGACACCGTCCGCTGCTGGTCTATTTTCGCCGTTGCCTGTTCGGCCTTGGTCTGTCGCCACAGGATGTCTATCAGCTGTTGATCCTTGAGCCAGCCTAGGGCGGCCGCTCCCTGGGCCCAGACAACCCCACCACCCCCAACAAAATCATTAAGCTTTTTGGGGATACTCTTTGGTAGTTTGCCCAGGGCACTCGTAAGAATCACATGGCTATAACGGTCGAGATTGACACTGGACAACCGATAGGTATCCACCATTGTGACCGGCATTTTCGCCCGCCGATCTAGCAGGTGCCATATCTCTCCTACCTGATAGCTTGACGTATTTGGGCCACTCACCAGCAGCACCTTGGGCAGGGTTAGCACTTTAAAGTCCCGGCTCCCCAGGTCGATACCCGATGGGGTATTGCTGCTGGCGGCAGCATATATTGGCGCACCGCTTAACGATGCCTGCCGCAGCAATGCCAGCGCCCTGGAAGGGATTTCCTGGCCCAGGGCAGGCGCAACGAACAACGTACCGTAGTCAAAGGTAATCTGCCCGCTGCTCACTGTTTCAGCCGCAAGAGGGCGAGTCGCCACGCGTACATTCGCCTTGGCCTCCAGCAATCCATACAGCAACTCGGGTGAGCCCGAGTCTCGCCAGTCCACCAAATAACCGATACTGGATTCTGCCAGGGGCGCGCTCTGAACCAGAAAGTCCTGGGGTAGTGGCGCGGTGCTCGCTCCCCTGACCGGGTCCGGGGTGTGATCTAGCGCAAAGGCCAGGGGCATCGTCCAGGTTGAAACGTCATAGAACACGTTTTCCGTGAAGGTCACCTGACGTTGCCACATGGCCCGTAGGTAGGTCGCGTTGGGCTGGTCCAGGGCTATGGCGATGGTCTCCCCCGCTGGATATCGAGTGCCATCCACGGTGATGTCTCGGGTAATCCCCTCTACTTTTATCTGATGACCCTGAAGAATCCGAACAAATTCTCGCAGGCGGGTTTTGTCTCCCTCTGCCTTGGCCAGATAGTGTCCGCGACGCTGTTTTTTTATCTGCTCTGTATAAAAACTCCGCTGGTAGGCCAGCAGTTCATCCTTCAGCGCAGCGGTGCCCTCTATGGAGGACAGCGAGGCTCGCAACTGATTCACGATGGCGTTCTCAAACGTAAGAAGGCCATTTATCGTGTCTTGCTTTGCCCCCCTGGACGAGGGTTGCTCGAATAGGATGCCGACGCAGCCGAACAAATCTGGATAGGTGGAACCCTTGCCAACATAGAAATCGTCGTAGCCCTCCCGCGTAAAATAAAGCACGCCGTCCCGGTCAAAGACCTTGCTGTGAAACTCACTGATTTTTGCCGTCAACGTTTGATTAATTGAGGGCGTCAATGGATAGGTTCTCTCGGCCTTACCGGGCATGAAGAAGTAACTGTTGTTACTGCCCTGTTCATGGAAATCTAGCTGCACGTTTGGCTTCCATTCGTGGAATAACGCGACGCGACCCTGACTTTCTGGGTGTTGGTGGGGCAGCCAGTCACGATTGAGGTCGAACCAATAGTAATTTGTACGTCCGTTCGGTGCGGCCTCGGCATGTTCACGGTCCAGAGGATCGGCACTGGGCGTCAGACCTCGGTGATTGTTGGTCCAGGCCGCGAATCGATCTAGCCCGTCGGGGTTTAAAATCGGGTTAAGAATGATCACGACCTTATCCAGCTGGGCAACAATGGCGGGGTCCTGGGCGGCAGCTAGGTAATAGCTCAACAGGGGCGTGGCATTGGCACCACTGGGTTCATTGCCGTGAATGCTATACATCATATGCAGCACGGCCGGCTGGTCCCCAAGGTCGATTGTTGAGCCCGGGTCGACGATGGCGGCGCGCGCTGCTTTGATCTCGTCTAGTCTCGCTAAATTTCTTTCAGAGGAAATGGCGTAGCTCCCCAATGCCCTGCCACCGTAGCTTTGGGCATGAACGCCAAGAGGCTGCATCCGTGACGAGGCCGCTGCCAGAGCATCTAGGTAGTGCACAATCTCATGATGGAACCAATGGCGCTGCCCCACGCCAAGACCTACCACCTGCTCCGGTGTTGGGATGGCCGAATCCAGGGCCGGTTCCGCTGCCAGAACGTCCGTTAATTCAACGGCGCGTACCTCTATCGCCACCACTACCATCAGAATCGTGACTAGGATTCTATGCGCCATGTTTCGGGGTAAGACCATCGTGCCCATGATTTATGCCCTGTGGATGCCAGACTGTCGAGCTGGCTGCGAGTTATCGTGACTGGATGAGGACTTTAGCGAAACCAAGGGCAAAGCAGAAACCCAGGGTTTGCTATTTACCTAATCTGAGTGGTGGGTTCAGCCCGGCGACCTGGCCGCGCGGTGATCGCTCTGCCTATGGCCCCAGACCACCCAGGCAGATGTACTTGATATCCAGGTAGTCATCCAGACCATATTTGGATCCCTCTCGGCCGTGGCCGGACTCCTTCATGCCGCCGAAGGGCGCCATCTCGTTTGAGATGATGCCTTCATTGATACCCACAATGCCGTACTCAAGTTGCTCGCTGGCCCTAATCATGGTCTGAGGGTCCGTGGTGTAAACGTAGGCGGCCAAGCCCGCCGTGGTCTGATTGGCCAGGGCTATGGCTTGCTCATAATCGAAAAAACTCACCAGGGACGCCACCGGCCCGAAGATTTCCGCGCTGAAGATTTCCATCTCGGGCGTCACATCTTTGAGCACCACCGGGGCCACGAAATTACCGGCGGGGGTTGCTTTATCGAGCGCTGTCAGAGGCACGGCACCCTGGTCGATGGCACGTTCTACCAGCCCTTCGACCTTCTCTACTGCCTGCCGGTGTATGAGCGGGCCGATGGTGGTTTCCGGCGCGACGCCATGACCAACCACCGCTTTCTCCAAACGCGCTAACAGCTTTTCGATAAATACATCCAATATGTCGGCAGAGACCAGAATCCGGTTCGCGCAAACACAGGTTTGGCCGCTGTTGCGAAATTTTGAAGCCATGACCCCGTCCATGGCTGCATCTAAATTTGCGTCCGAGAAGACGATAAAGGGGGCGTTGCCGCCCAGCTCCATTGACGTTCGCTTCATTGTTTGCGAACACGCGGCGGTGAGCATCTTTCCGACCTGAGTCGAACCGGTGAAGGTAAGCTTTCTAACCTCGGGACTGCTGGTTAGCTCGTCGCCGATTTCCGCCGTCTTCCCGCAAAGCATATTAATCACACCCGGAGGAATGCCGGCCTCAATAGCGTAATAGCCCAGGGCCAAAGCGGACAGAGGGGTTTCATTGGCAGGCTTGCACACCACGGTACACCCGGCGGCGAGGGCTGGCGCGATCTTTCTTGCCAACATGGCGTTGGGGAAATTCCAGGGCGTAATGCAGGCAACTACGCCAACAGGTTGTTTGAGGGTTACTATTCTTTTGTCGATCCCTGGGGCCGGTATGACGTCGCCATAAATCCGTTTCACCTCCTCGCTAAACCACTCCACATAGCTGGCCCCGTAGCGCACTTCCCCAAGGGCTTCCGCCATGGGCTTGCCCTGCTCCAGGGTCAGCAGATAGGCAAGTTCGTTTTCGTTCGCGATGATCAGGTCAAACCAGGCCCTCAGCAGCCTTGACTTCTGCTTGGCCGGCACCTGGGCCCAGGCTGCCTGTGCATTGGCGGCTGCGGTGATCGCGAGCCTGGTTTCTTGGGCGCCGCAGTTGGCCACCTGGGCGATGATTTCCCCGGTTGCGGGGTTATCCACAGCGAAGGTTGTACCATCCATGGCAGCTTGCCAGTGGCCGTCGATCAGTGCGTCGGTTTGCAAAAAATCGTATTGGCTGAGGCTTGGGATTTCTTGTTCCGTCATGTCTACATACTTTCTGTTGAGGACAAATTACTAATAAACACTGTTGTATATTTCAAGCGCGTCTTGTTCATTTACCGCCACGGGATTATTGATCAGCAGCCTTTGCTGAAGCATGGCATCGCTTGCCAGGGTTGGTAGGTCTTGGCGACCCACCCCACATTCGCGCAAAGTTTTCGGAAGAGCCACATCGTCGATAATGGATTCCAGCTCCATGATGAACTGATCGCACTTTTCCTTGGTTGAGGAAGGCGCGTGGTCAGGCTTTATTACGTCCAGCAACTCTGCGTAGAGGCCAGGGACAACCTTAGCGTTAAAGCGCAGGACTGGAGGCAAGACCAGGGAGTTGCTCAAGCCATGAGGCACATGGAAGTGTCCGCCCAGCGGGTAGGCCAACGCGTGCACGGCCGCAACGGGCGCATTGGCGAAGGCCTGGCCTGCCAGCATGGACCCCAGCAGCATTTCTTGACGCGCCGCTAGATCGCTGCCGTCTTGAACGACTCTGCGAATGTTCCTCGAAAGCATCTGCAGCGCCTGTTTGGCGAGCATGTCTGAGTAGGGATTTTTTTTGTTTTTGGAACTATAGGCTTCAATGGCATGCACCATGGCGTCAACACCCGTAGCGGCCGTGACATGGGCCGGCAGACCAACGGTGAGCTGTGCGTCCAAGATCGCGTAGTCTGGCAGTAGGCGTTTGGAAACGATGCCCGTCTTCTGCGCCTCCCCCGTCGTGACGATGGAAATAGGCGTCACCTCTGAACCGGTGCCCGCCGTCGTCGGCACCTGGATTAACGGCAGCCTGGGGCCAGTAATCAGGTCGATGCCATAAATGGATTTAAGCAGCTCGTTGAGGTCGTGATCACTGCAGGCGAGCACCGAGATCAGCTTCGCCACATCTAGCGAACTTCCGCCGCCCAGCCCGATCACCCCGGTGATCTTGGCTTCCCTAGCGAACTGCGCCGCGCGCAGAACAACGGCCTCTGGAGGGTCGGCCTCAACCTCGGAGTAAATGATGACATCAGTTGCGCTTGCGTCAAACAGGGCGGCCACCCGGTCCACGATCCCGGTTGTCATCAGCCCCGGGTCGGTCACGATAAGGGCTCTTTCCACGGCCAGGCGCTTGAGCAGGTCGGGCAGTTCCTGAATGGCATCAACGCCACACATAAGCGAGCTGCAGGTCGAAAATTCAAATGTGTTCATGGGTTTTCCCGGTCAATCTATTCATGTCCTTAGCTTCGGCCTAGCCAGTGCTCGTCTGCTCATCCACCGCGCTGGCACTGGATAGCTCCGCAATTAAACTGTCGATTTTTAAGCCAATTTGAATACAGTTTTTTATGCGTGGAATTTCACCCAGGCTGTTGGACTCACCGTCCCTGACTAAATCCAGGGCGGCTTCCGGCGGGATGATTTCGAGCATAGCGTTTGGATTCACAAATTTTTGGGTTGGCAAGATGTTTACATCAGCCGTGTAGTCCTGAGTGAGGATGGTGGAATACATCCTCATCATGAGGTTCACCGGGTACATATTTTGGACCATGCGCTGGGCCGGGGGATAAAACGCCTTAACCCACTCCTTGGAAGCTGACTGCCAAAAATTTATCCAGTCGCTCATGGGTCCGGCAGAGTTGGGATCTTGCAGGCTCCAGAGAATCATAGGGTTCGTCTGGCTTGCGATAAAAAAGTTGCAGCCAAATATCCTCCGCAGCCTAGCCGCGGGCAGGTCGTCCGTTACCGATCCGTCTATCCAGCTTCTCGAGCTGACGTAGGGCACTCTAGTCCCGTCTATGCCCCGAGCCATCAGCCTAACCGGCTCCATAAAGCCTGGCACTGCACAGGAGGCCTGTATGGATTCGCGCAGAAGTACGTTGGGGGTGGTCACAGAGTTGAGGGTTCTTGACTGCTGGTGCAGTTCCGTGGGTGCCACAGAGATACACAAATGCCGACCCGTTTTCTCATAGGCCTCGGCAAAGGTCATGTCGGGAATCCAGGCATCGATTATTTTTGCCACATCGGCGCCCGTCAAAAGCTTGGTATTTTCTTCGTAGGTGGCGTGCACCAGGTTGAACATTTCTGAGAGTTTTTCCGACTGGAGCAACGTGCAAAGCTCCTCGTCATTACGTGTACAGATGATGGAGGCAATGATCGCGCCACCGCTAGACCCAGAAATAACGTTGGGCAACAACCCCTCTGCAGCCAAGGCTGTGCAGGTGCCCAGATGGAAGGGCGCCATAGCGCCAGCTCCGCTGAGCATCAGCGCACACCGCCCATAGGCTTGGGATGTTCGCTGGAGGAAATTCAGCTTTGCCGCGTCTGACAGGGCCGACGCCGGGAAATCGGCAATTTGCGAGAGTCCCAAGGTCACCTCGTCAACATAGGCCTTAACCAGATCGAAGGCTTCGTTGTTGTCCTCTGACTCATAAATTTCCGGAGAGCCCATACCCGCCATGTTGCCGTGTATGCCCTCACTGAAGTAATAGAGCAGTTCGTTAGGATCGCCCTTCTTTCGGAAGGTCCTCAGTTCATCCAGCCGGGACTTTATAATCGTGTGGTCAAACGACCGCATGCTCTGCCTGTCGACCCACGGAAAATAGTCTGGCGCGTGTGCTCTATCGAATTTCATTCGGCCTTTGTGGCTACCCTTTCCCAGATTTTATGAGTTTGGATTCATCTTTCGCTGCCCTAGTCGGAACCCCCGCATTGGGAGACCAATGCAAGAGTTGGGCCTGCTTATACAGGGCGTATTGGCACGGAACCTGCTTAATCCCCTGACATGGAGCCTACTGTTGAACGTCAGCCACGGTTTAAACCCTAGAAACCGCGCCATCACCAGCAATTAAGCAGTCTGCTGGCTGACTCAGACTTTCGCAACCGGTCCAGCGGTGCGCCCCCTTTTGGGGCAGATCCGCCAGTAATCAGGGCATTGATCAGCAAATCAGCATGATCCTTGTAGACAAATGAAAGGCATCTAAAGTGGTCGCGGGCAAAGATAATATTTTCGATAGGTGGGCGACGTTCATGGGAGATTTACACGCCCCCTTCTCTGGCAGCTGGTTTGAGCCGGCGCGTCCTAGTGCACCCTGGGACACCACCGAACATTCCTTCAATACCTTGATGGAGCACTACGAGCGGCTCGTTTTTAGCGATGACCCAGATCACGACTTCCCCAAGCTCGATACCTTCATGGGCTTCGATCTGAAACTTAAGGCCATGACCAGCGCCTACATGGAACTGATGGCGGCCATCAACCAACTTAACCTGCTCAACGTTGAGGCAGCGACAGCAGCCTTCGCCGAAGCGGATTTAACCTCTCTTGAACTAGAGCCGGCCAAAGATCGTGCAGAATCAGATTGGCCCCAGGTGATCGATACGAACATCGTTGAAATGCAGCGCTCTGAGGCCTATCTCTCGGCTAAATCTGAATACGTGACCTGCCTGACCCGCTTTCAAAAACAGTATCGAGCGCTCCTGGAAAGCTTCCAAGAGTACAACCACATGCCAACCCTCTCTGAATACGAGGACCTGTCGAAGACGGTTCACGAACTGAAGAGAGACATTTGGGCAATGAAGAAGCAGCAATCATGAATCAAGCAATCTGGGACATCGGCGACGTAGC
>MDTB01211715.1_pt1 | contig 11362 bp, 8 predicted proteins | sample 811161 | NCBI WGS metagenome assembly MDTB01 (sample SAMN05326650, study PRJNA326480) | marine metagenome | isolation source: seawater | place: Mediterranean Sea | collected 2009
CGCTGAGTGGCGGAATACATGCATGCAATAAACCTTGTGAAGATAAAGAGGCCACCAATACCCCAAGCGCAGTTCTTGCCCATTTCAACTGCTCCTTTTCATACATGCGTTTAAAAGCGTAATGCGCATATACAAGTAACACAAGCGGTAACACAAAAGCACCATAACCAAAAAAGTACAGCAGTGAATCAGCAACAGAAATACCAAAAGAACCAACAATAGGATCACTAGTAGCTGGTTTAACAACCCACTGTAGCATCTGAATATCATACAAGGCAATAAGTACGTAAACAGCAGCAAATACGCTGCCAATCGCTGTCGACTCATAGACAGCATGTTTAACTGTTCGGCTCATTAGCTTCCTCTAATATTTTTAATATCATAGCTCAGAACAGCCACAAATGTAAATAATCAAGGTAGATATAGAATTTTTATAAAAAAATATTGCTATTTACTGACCTCTGAATTATAATATGTAAAATTTTTCGAATTACGTTATGGCACAAAGCATACACCCAGAAATTATCACAGCAGAAGTAATATGCTCAAACTGCTCTACTAAGTATAAACTTACTGGTGCATTCTACCAAAACAAGTTTAGTGTCGAGCAATGCAGTAATTGCCACATGGCATTTACTGGCCAACGCACAGATACTGCTAAGAGTAGTGCAATTGAAAAGTTCAACGAGAAGTTTGGCAATTTTGATTTCGCTAAAAAGAAAAGCTAAAGTATCAAGTTTAACAATCAAAAAAATATATACTTTTTAAATCCTATACTTTCTCTAATACAGCGGCGCTTTCGTTTATTTCTCTAATTAAAAGACTAAGCCTTTCAACACCAAGGTATTCTGAGAGCATCAACTGATAACAAAAACACACATCACTACCTTCACGTAAAGACGGATATCGAGCGGCTGAATTAAACCATATTGCCCGAAAACTTTTATTCAGAAACATCAAATCTAATTGTATATGCTGTGACTTTAATAAACGCTTTGCAACTACAGTAAAAGTATTATTAAACAATGGCACTGGGAAAGCCTGGCCCCAAACACCAAATTCATTAATTAATTTAGCAGTCTTAATACTTATTTCATCTACTATCAAAGGTCCATCAGTAACAATATGCTCTATAAATAGCTCAGGCGCAACACCAGCACACAAAGCAACAAAGATATTATTAAAAGCTTCAAAATCTGCAGCCATTATAGTCAAACCTGCAGCCATAGCATGGCCACCAAATTTACTAAGCATGTTAGGATAACATCTAGCTATTTCAGCTAATATCTCTCTTATATTAACGCCAGCAATTGATCTGGCAGAACCTTTGATGGTATCGTTATCGCCAGGAGCAAATACAATTACTGGCTTATAGCACATTTCCTTTACTCTTGAAGCTAAAATACCAATCACACCTTGATGCCAGCTATCATGATACAAACACACACCTTTATTGGATTCAGGCATACTAGTAAGCATTTGCTTAGCAATATCATACATATCATGCTGCACTTGCCGTCGATCATTATTAAATTCTACTAGAGTATTTGCATAGCTATATGCTAACTTTGTATCATCAGATAACAAACAAGCAACGCCTATGTGCATATCATCCATACGACCAGCAGCATTAAGCTTAGGCGCAACACGAAAAGCAATATCCTCAGCACTAACCGTACTAATTTCAACTTTAGCCAATGATAGCAATGCCTTGATTCCATCAGAACATCTACCAGAACGAATCCTCAACAAGCCCTGATAAGCTAAAATACGATTGTTTTTATCAAGAGGTACCAGATCAGCAATAGTTCCTACAGCAACCAAATCTAACAAACTAACTAAATTAGGATAACTTATACCCATAGTACTAAAGCAACCTTGCTCATGCATATAGGAGCGCAAACCTAAACAAAGGTAAAAAGCTACACCTACCCCAGCTAGCGCAGTTGAGGCAAAACTATCAGGACAACACTGCGGATTAATAATAACATCAGCATCCGGCAAGCTATCACCAGGCAAATGATGATCCGTTATAATAACATCTATACCTTGCGATTTTGCATAGGCAACACCTTCAATACTACTAATACCATTATCTACAGTAATAATCATATCAGGTTTAATCTGCAACTCACATGCTTGCGCAACAATAGCAGCACTTAAACCATAGCCATTAATAAATCTATTAGGAATAAGATAATTAATATTTTTAAAACCACAAAGTGATAAGCCACGGTATAAAACTGAAGTTGCAGTAGCACCATCTACATCATAATCACCAATAATCAGTATATTCTTATTTTTGTTTAGAGCCTCTAACAACAACTCACTTGCCCTATCCACACCATCAAGACCAAGTGGTGATAGCAAAGAAGACAAACCAAGCGCCATTTGCTCAGAATTAACGATACCCCGATTGTGAAAAAGACGTTCAATAACCTCAGGATAGCCCAGATTTTGTACAGTAGATGCTGCTGACCTGGTACTAAAATGCTTCATAAACAATAAAAAATTACTATAACTAGGGAGACTAATGCTAGTACTATTAAAAGTCAACTCACAAATCACAGTACAGAATTACAACTATACATATCAAGCTAAACACTTTATAATTTTTAATCAATTTAGTTACTATCAACTCATGGAAACCACTTACGCATACAACCAACAAGATATACAACTAATGTATGATAATATAGACATACAAATAGAAAAATTACTCACTCAATTTTCAAACAAGCACTGCCCAACTAAAAAAGAACTCACAACATTACTTAAACAATGCGCCAAAATGGGTTATATCACCCTACACATAGCAACAGCTAAACACGGCCTAGGCATGCCAAGTAAATTACAATGGCACATCATTCGTAAGCTATCACAATACAATCCAGGAATCGCATTAAGCTACCTTGCCCACAGTATATTAATCACCCAAACTATCATTACGCACAACACCCACCCTAGCAACAACACTATCATAAACAAGCTATGTGGCGGCGAATATATTGGATGCTGCGCAATTTCTGAACCCAATGCCGGCTCAGATGTAATGTCGATGCGCACCTATGCAAAGCGACATAAAAATGGGTATAGCATCCAAGGAGAAAAATGCTGGATAACCAATGCACCCTACGCCGACTATGCCCTAGTCTATGCAAAAATTGCCGATGTAAACAGCAAAGAACTTGGCGTATTTTTAGTAGATTGTAACCAAAATACTGTTGAAAAAAGCAAACCAATAGAGAAAATAGGCATGCTAAGCTCACCAACTGGCAGCATCTATTTTAATAATAGCTTTGTACACAGCACACAAAGAATAGATAATAATAATGCTAAAAAAATACTATTTGAACAACTACACTTTGAAAGACTCATGCTATCTGCAGGACCTATAGGTATAATGGACTACTGCTACTACAAGGCGGTTAGTTATAGTAAAGTACGTAGACAATTTAACAAACCCATCTGTGAACACGGCCAAGTACAGGCCCTACTTGCTAACATGTGGGTTAAATATCAAGCAAGTATTGCCCTTTGTGAGAAAGCACTTAAACTTGAGCATCAACATAAAATAGACCCAGAATGGGCATCTGGATGTTACTTACATGCTGCAGAATCTGCATTAATTATATGCGACAGCGCCATACAATGCCTAGGGGGCAATGGCTACACCAGTGGTGAAAAGCTTGGACAATACAGCCAGGATGCAAAATTATACACAATAGGTGGCGGCACAAGTGAAATCAGAAGAGGCATTATAAGTAAGGCAATAACAAAATAGCTACCTTATAGCTGAGACTAACAGCAGCACGCAGCACTATGCTGTGCATGCGTTTCACTACGATCATTATCAACTACCTTAGCTTTCTTGCTAGCATTTTTAGATGTAGCACTGGCTTTAGATTTTGTAAAAATATTACTAGCTAGTGGACTAAAAAGACGCTTTAAGGCATCTGATTTATTGGTAACCTTATGAGCTCCGTATGCTTGAAAAGATAGCTGTAATCTCTGCTGTATGTAATAACCAACGCTAGTCAGTATACCTATCAACCGGGCAACACCAGAAAAATGCAAAAAACCACCTGCAATATTCAACACACAGACCATCATAATACGACCATATGTAAAAGTAGACCTGACATTAGGGCCCTGTTGCATAAGATCAATAACAGCATTATCATGAATACGATTATAAGCTTTATCATCATAATCTTTCACATTAACCTCATTGTAATGCTGGAAGTTGTATCCCCAAATACAACAACGCTCAATAAGCGTGCTAACAAAAAAGAAACCCGTCAATGAAGTTGATAAAAGAGCAGGAAGCACAAGTAAATTTCTTTGTGCGAGCACATAAAACAATGCACCCATTTGCATAGAATCACCAATAGCATATAAGCTCGCGCCTATCAGTGAACCAGTAAAGGTAACCCAAGGGTGACTTAGATACCAGCGCAAAACACGGGCAAGCAAAGAAGGCTTTTCAGCCTTTAACGCATCCTTAGACTTATGCTGTACAACCTGATCTTTGGCATGAAGTTTATCAGCACCACTGAAAATATTAGTAACAAAATACTTATGCGTAAGATTTAAAGCATTGGTAAGTATATATACAACTGCAGTAGTAGCAAAAAAACTATAATAAATACTTTGTAAAAAAACTGGTACATTTACCGCATACTGCTGCAAGCTATTAAGCTGCAAAAACACCATGTTAATAGTTCGTGTGTAGATCTCGCATAATGACAAAGCTATAGTAAGCGCAGCAGTTGCCGATACAGTAGGCACGGCCCAATACCATGAAGCCTCTGCAAACCAAGCTTTGTAATAATTCACTTTTGGATTAACAGTAACTAACATGTCGATTAATTCATTAATAATTGCACAAGTCGTGAATAAAAAAGCAATCGTAGCAGCAGTTGGCAAGCCTACATGCAAACCAAGCATCAATAAAACCAGGTTGGTAATAGCATAGATAGCAAGTATTGCATAATAACTTAAAAAGCTAATCTGGTTGACCATAGAAAATATTATATTACTACACATCAAACCCCAGTAATGTAGAAACTGCACAGCCGCTGAACGGCTTTTAGATTTAACAGGCTGCTTAGCAGATTGCACGGGTTGCGTGTGTAATAAACCTGAGGATAATTTCTTTGTAGCACCGACCATAATAAACCTACTTACCAATAAAAACAGTATATAAACTAAGTCAGCGTATTGTCAAACAATATAAATAAGATATATATAAGTTACTTAGCGATATTATAAAACAATAAGTATTGATTTTAAGATAAAATTATTGCATAATTTGACTAATTTTTTCAATTAGATGACTATGAACAAAGATGTGATGCAATTTGAAGGTGTGGTGACAGAATGTATGCCTAATACAGTATTTAAAGTAACATTAGAAAACGGCCACATGATTACCGCTCACATTTCAGGTAAAATGCGCAAAAACTATATTAGAATACTCACAGGAGACAAGGTCACAGTGGAGATTACTCCCTATGACCTCACCAAAGGCCGCATTATCACAAGGCACAAGCAGCCTAGAAAAACAGATGAGAACGCTTCCTAAGCATTTTTGACATTTTGCTTCTTACGAACAATGTCAATCTCAACTTTATTGTCTTTGAGTTTAGCGACAACTTTATCACCGCACTTCAGGTCACCAAACAGCAACGCATCTGCAAGCGGCTTCTTTAGTGACTTGCTTATCAGTCTACCCATTGGTCTTGCACCCATTTTAGCATCATAACCATGCTCAGCAAGATAAGCTCTCACATCTTGACCCACTATAAACTCAATCCCTTGTGATTGCAGTTGCACCTCAAGCTCTGATAAAAACTTATCAGCTATTTGATTAACATTTTTTCTATGTAGTGGATTAAACTCAATAACAGCATCCAGTCTGTTTCTAAATTCTGGTGAAAAACCAGCTTCAACAGCTTTAACTAGACCATTATTACCTGTATCCGAAGCAAAGCCAATAGAGTTTTTTGTTTGCTCCACAGCACCACAGTTACTGGTCATAATAAGAATAACATGTTTAAAATCAGCTACCCTACCACTATTGTCTGTTAATTTACCATGATCCATCACTTGTAATAACAAATTAAACAGCTCATGATGTGCCTTTTCTATCTCATCAAGTAACAGCACACAATAAGGGTTTTTAATAATCGCTTCAGTAAGCTGACCACCTTGATCATAACCAACATAGCCAGGAGGCGCACCAACAAGCTGAGAAGCACTATGTTTTTCCATAAACTCAGACATATCAAATCTTAGTAATTTCAGGTTTAGTAATGAAGATAATTGCTTAGCCAACTCTGTTTTACCAACTCCTGTAGGCCCAGAGAATAAAAAGCTTCCAATTGGCTTATTGATATCTGACAAGCCTGACCGCGAAAGCTTAATAGCTGTTGCGATATGATTAATAGCTGAATTTTGACCATATATAACCATATTAAGATCACGCTCCAAACCTTTGAGTAACACTTTATCTGATGCAGCAACATGCTGAGGTGGAATTTGTGTCAGCGATGCAACAACTTTTTCAATATCACGTACCACAACCTGCTTTGACTTATTGTTCTTGTATGAAAACAATGACTTTGCCGCGCCTGCCTCATCTATTATGTCTATAGCCTTATCTGGCAAGTAACGATCATGCATATAGCGACTTGACAATTCAATTGCAGCTTTAAGGGATGCTGCAGAATAATGAACTTTATGATGTTTTTCAAACTTGCTCTTCAGTCCTTTTAAGATTTCTAACGTATGTTCTTTTGAAGCTTCTTTGACATCAATTTTTTGAAAACGACGTGATAGTGCGTGATCTTTTTCAAACAACTGCCTATACTCAGTATAAGTCGTTGCACCAATACAACGTAAGTTACCTTTTGTAAGCAGTGGCTTTAGTAGATTAGCAGCATCTAATGCGCCACCAGAAGCAGCACCAGCACCAATAAGAGAATGAATTTCATCAATAAAGATCATTGCATTCTCAAGCCTTGCAAATTCTTTTAAGACTTTCTTAAAACGCTTTTCAAAATCACCTCTATATTTTGTTCCAGCTAACAATGCTCCCAAATCCAAAGCATACACTACAGTATTCGCCAGCATTGGGTGAATTTTCTTGTTGACTATTTGAAGCGCTAAACCTTCAGCAATAGCAGTCTTACCTACTCCAGCCTCACCCACTAGAATAGTGTTGTTCTTGCGGCGTCTACACAAAATCTGCTCTAGACGTAAAATTTCCTTATCTCTACCAATGACAGGATCTACTTTGCCTAAGCGCACCTGCTCATTTAAATTGGTCGAATACATTTCAATAACACTTTCCTCGTGCTCTATTTCACTACTACGCATAATGGATGTCTCATCTAACTCCTGTGGTTGAATAATATCAAGCTGTTGCTTGTCTGCTGAAATCTTTTGGTGCACAATAATTTTATTGACACCTTCTTGCTGCAACATATAGTAAGCCTGTGATTCAGTCTCACTTAACAGTGCTGCCAACACATAACTACCATCCACTTCAGGCTGGCCAAGTGTTTGTGCATGAAATATTGCGCGCTGTATAACACGCTTAAATGCATCTGTATGTTCAAGTTGTAAGTTGTGAACTTTACTATTTTGAACTTGATCTTGTTTTTCAAGATACAAACTCACCTCTTTTTTTATGACATCCGCGTTAGCACCTATAGACTCAACTAGCAGCTTAGCATCCTGATTATCCATCAAAGCTAAGAGTAGATGCTCTAAAGTAATAAACGCATGCCCATGAATAGCTGCATAATTATTTGCAGCATTTAAAGTATTTTCTAAACTTTCACAAAACATGTTCAACCCCTAATGCATAAATTCTACTCACCAGGTATAGACCATAAAATAAAAAAAAGCCTAATTGATATTGAAAAGATTTACATGTATATGATTATTGGATTTTTTTATATTGTATTTTGTTTCAGAAATCACTTTTTATCTTTGCCAACAGTTTTATTCAAGGTGTCAGTTGGACTTGGGTTATCTGTAGTTGACGGCACTTTATCCTTAGTTTTTGGCACAACATTTTCGGATAGATGTATATTTTTTTTGTATTCAGGTGATTTTAATGGCCTATGTGGCTTGTCTATAACATCAGGTACAGCATTAATATCATTATCTATATCATTCTCAATAGCAGACATTATACCATCTATGACCTTATATTCATTTTCTAAATCCATATGTTTGGTTTCTGATTTTTTTAAAAATTCTTTAATCCCTACCAGTGAACCAGACCTTTGCTGTCTAACCCAAAACTTCGATTTAAGTGTATCAATACGTAAAGCCAGCTCAGTACTCTGCTTAGTAGTATATTTACAAAAGCGTTTCTTTAACATATCCAGCTCAGGACATTCATCACTGTGTACATTACTATTAGCATACACAACATAATCATGATCTATACATGAAACCAAAGAAGAAACAAAAGCCCAGCGATCATCTGTATAACAGTTATACGCTGATTCACTTAACCTTTTAGTTGCTGCTGAAGATTTAAGAAAGAATCTATGCTCATCTTGCATGATATGCTTTACTTTTGCATATCTCTCAGTATAGAAAAAACTTGCAATGAAGGATGGAATACTAAGCAAAAGCTTGTTAAAAGGACTAAATAATCTTGCACAGACATCTACGGTATAACGTAGTGGCGTCTTAGTAAAAGAAATTGGATTAATATAGATTGAATCATTAATACTTGGTTGTTCAACATCCAGCGATAGCACATCTATCAACACACTCTCAACATCAAGCAACCATTGCTGACATAGATCATAGTCATATTCTAACAAGTCAGTACTTGTATGCTTAACACTACTAAGAACTGATTGGGCTTCATTTTTTTTATACTTCTCTATCAAACCTTCAATGACAGATTTCACCCTTCTAGCATTTGTATAAGCAAAATTATCAGGAAACCTATCCTCATCCAGACACAATAAATCATCAAGAGCATTATTAGATTTAAGCAATAATTTGTAAAGTTTAGTACTATGTTCAATAGTTCTAACACGATTAAGATGAAAACATTCAAACAAACTTACAGCAACGTTATTGAAAAAAGAAACGGCTGCAACACCTAAAGCCAAAGCAGTAAAAATAGCAAAGGCAGCGAATACTAGGGTCAATCCAATTTGCGACACCACCGCTGCTACAGCAAAACTAATAAGAATAATACCGCCTGAATACCCTACTTGAGTAGAAGATGCTATTTTTGATATTAGATCTATACAAGATGCACGAAAGCGACTTAGACCATAAATATAACGACAATCCATAAACAACCAAGCTAAAAACTTTTTCAAAGAATCCTGGAAAGTATCACCGTCAAAATCAGGTGACTTGCAACCAAAATTCAATATGCGACTTTCTGCAACCTTATTCGAAGAATTCGATTCTATTTCATTTAGCTCGTTATCCATTATAGAACTGTCTTAATTATTAATAAAATTATAGATCAAAATAAATAAATATCATAAAATACATACATTTAAACAAAAAACACCTAGAAAAAAATATAAAAACATTATTATTGGACAAAAAGAATACTTACTGATATAATTATGCCCTGTATAATTGAAATGAAGGATCCCATGCCAGAAGTTGATGTAGGCCGCTGCGGCGGTGTAGACCCAGCGCTACGCAAGTTAAAAAGACTGATTGAAAGCAATAGAATAGTGCAAGATCAGCGCAGCGAACACCATATACCTCCGTCTGAGAAACGCGCAGTTGCAAAAAAAGCTGCCTCGAAGCGCGCAGCTAAACGACGTGAAAAAGAGGATTTATACAAAAGATCTTGTCAATTATCGCACAAAATAACACTGGCGAGACAAAACAAATCAATAGCTCGAGATGTAAACATAGTTAGTCCTAAAGCAGTCAAAGCTAACAACACAACCGAAACAGCAACAGAAGCCTAATATTAACAGTGCGGATACTAAAGGCTACTAAGCAGTAGACGCACTACCCAGCTTTTACAGGCATAAATATTAGCAAAATAATAAGCAGCTACTAAGATTAATGCGATATTGCATGAGCGCCCTAAATGTTATAGATTAAACTTGAAGCGAGGCAAAACGCATGCAAGCAAAAGATATTACTAAAACATTACTAGCTAAAATTGACATCGTTGATGTCATATCAAAATATGTACAACTCAAAAAAGCTGGCAAAGAATACCAAGCATGCTGCCCTTTTCACAATGAAAAAACACCATCATTTACCGTAAGCCCACAAAAGCAATTCTACTACTGCTTTGGCTGCCAAGCTAAAGGTGACGCCATCAGCTTCATCATGCAACACTTACAACTAAGCTTTAAAGAAGCAATAGAAAAACTTGCCCACCAATATCAAATAACTCTACCCACCTTCTCGAAGACAAATAGCAACCTTATAAACAGAGAACACTACAAAATCACCCGTGATATCACATTAATCTGCAAACAAGACCTCCAAGATAATCAACAAGTACTAAACTACTTGCAAAAAAGAAAAATACCGCAAGAAATAGTCAAAAAATACCATCTAGGTTATTGCGGAGATAAATATCAAAAATATATGCAAAACATGCTCAAAAACAGCTTAAAAGATATGCAAGACATAGGCATGTGTAGCAGTAACGAACACGGTAAACACAGAGCAAAATTCTATCAGCGACTAATGTTCCCCATACAAGACACCACCGGCAGAATAATTGCCTTCGGCGGCAGGGTACTAGATAAACGTCAACCAAAATATCTAAATTCACCAGAAACCGAAATGTTCAAGAAAAGAGAAACCTTATACGGACTCTGGCAATACAAAACAAGTAAAGAGAATACCGTGTTTATTGTAGAAGGATATATGGACGTAGTATCACTTGCCAGTAACAATATCTACAATAGCGTTGCTTGCCTTGGCACGGCCTTTACTGAAAACCATTGGCGCATACTGAGACGTTTTACAAAAAAAGCAACTTTTTGCTTTGACGGAGACGCAGCTGGGCAACGTGCTGCCTGGCAAACATTACAGAGAATATTGCCAGTTCTAGCACCACACAGCCAGGCCTACTTCATGTTTCTACCCGACGGAGAAGATCCAGATAGTATAGTTAGCGAAAACGGTAGAGAAGCCTTCCATACACTGGCAAAAAAAGCAATCTCATGGGATATATACCTCAAACAATTCTTACAACAACAGCACGATATCAGCACAGTAAATGGCAAAGCCGCATATATGAAAGAAATACAACAACTAGCTGACACACTACAAGACGAACACTTAAAGTCTGCACTACTAGACAGTATTAACCAAACTAAAAGCA
>MDTB01043939.1_pt1 | contig 11361 bp, 10 predicted proteins | sample 811161 | NCBI WGS metagenome assembly MDTB01 (sample SAMN05326650, study PRJNA326480) | marine metagenome | isolation source: seawater | place: Mediterranean Sea | collected 2009
TAAATCATTAAGAAAATTAGAATTTTCTGACCGTAAAAATGTTAAGGAAATTATTATATTTAAAAATAAAATAGGTAGAATAAGAGATATACAGATACACCCTTCAACTGGTAAGATATATTTATTGAGTCAAGATGCTCTATGGTTAATGGAGAAAAACAATTAACAATATTTTACTATGTTGGGTAAAGTGCTAATTAATTATTTTTTGTAATTGATTAAAAGGTTTTTTCAATGGAAATTTGAAACTACTTGCATCGTAAAATGGAAATGTCCAACTAAAAGTATATAAAATTATAAATATAAAGAATATTTTTTTCGGAATATATTTTTTGAAGAAAAGATTTTTAAAATTAAATTTTAAATTATTTTTTTTTATTAAGAAAATATAAATAAAATATGATGAAAAATAAGCCATAGAAATGAATCTTCCCCAATCTAAACCCAATAAATAAATTGGAAACGTAAATAAAAATAATAAGAAAAAAATAAAAAGAGGACTTGTTCTATTAAGATATTCATTATTCGTATTAAACTTTGCTGATTTTAATTTTAATGAAAAGAATAAAAAAACTAACATCAAAGAGGAGAAATAAATTGTAAAATAATCTTTTAAATTTGTTTTAAATTTCAAGGTAATATTCATATGTTCTGATATTGGGGCATAAAGCCATAAAAATTGACCTCTATTTACGCAATCATTTTTAACATAATCTTTTACTGAATTGCAAATATCTACAACTTGTATTTTTGAACCTTGATTGAAATAAATTAATGAAATTATTGTTATGAGAGAGACAATAATTAAACAAATTTCTAATAAATTAATTTTCTTATTTCTATCAAATCTAATTAAAAAATATAAAAAAATTAGATAAGGTGAATAAAATAATAACCCTGAGTGAGTTAAGCTACAAACAAAAATTGCTAAAATAATTGTTGTTAATAGGTACTTATCTTTTAAGCATTTCTCAAAAAAAACAATTAGTCCTAATGAAACAAATAAAAGAATTTCTTTTCTTCCAATTACTTCGGAATTCATTATTGGGTAAAGAAAAAAGCCAGGAGATAAAAATATTAGTGTATCAATTTTAGAAGAATCTAAAAAATTTAAAGATTTAATTAAAACTATTGTTAAAATTATATACAAAAATATAACAAAACATAAAACTAAAATATCAAGATTTATTAAAGAAAAAGTATGAACTTTAAATAATAATTCACCAATAAAACCTCTTCTAACAAAACCTCCCTGATAATTTATTATCCAGTCTGCGTACTGCCAATCTGAATATTCATTATAATAAGAATAAAATTTTGATACCTGAAAAATAAAAGCAACAACTAATAAACTTATAAAAAATTTTTTGTACTTAATCATTTCAGTTATTTATTATGTATCATTAATTAAATTAATTGATAAAATAATACTAATCTTAAATATTAATTAATACAAAACAATTAAAATGAATAAAGTTGAATTAAGTAAAATTGTTAATAAAATTTTTATAAGATATGGCTTAAGTAAATCTTATGCAAAAATTTCGACTGAAGCCTTGATTAATGCTGAGTTAGTGGGAGCTCATTCTCATGGTTTATCTAGATTAAAAATGTATTGCGATAGAATTAAAAAGAATGTCATTAATTCAAATCCTAAAATTAAGATAAAAAAAATATCTCAATCTATATCCCTGATTGATGCAAATAATAGTATTGGATTTGTAGCTGCCGACATTGGAATAAAACAAGCTATTAAAAATGCAAAAAAATCAGGAATAGGTTTAGTTGGAATTAAAAATAGCGGTCATTATGGACTTTCTGGTTATTACGCTGAGCAAGCAGTTAAAAAAAATTTGACTGTAATGTGTTTTACTAATGCTCCTCCTGCGATTGCTCCCTATGGAGCAAAGAAAACATTATTTGGCACAAACCCAATTTGTTTTGGAACACCAACATCTTCACAGATTCCATTCATTCTAGACAGCTCTATGTCTCTTATAAACAGAGGAAAAATTAGAGTTGCCGCACAGACAGGGAAAAAAATTCCTTATGGTGTAGCTTTAGATAACAAAGGTAATCCTACAATAGATGCACAAAAAGCCTTAAAAGGTATTCAACTGCCTATCGCTGAATTTAGAGGATCAGGTTTGGCCTGGATGGTTGATATTTTAAGTGGTGTAATTACCGGAAGTAGTCACGGCGGAAAAGTAAAAGACCCTTTTGATGATTTTTCTGGACCTCAAAATGTTGGGCATTTATTTATTACAATAAAATCAAATATTTTTACAAAAAAATATAAAAAAAGAATTAAAACAAATATTTTTAGAGTGAAAAGACTGCCTAAATTAAAAGGTGTAAAAGAAATTTTATATCCAGGTCAAAATAAATTTCTTAGATATAAAATTAACAAAAATAAGAATATAAATTTATCAATAAGTTTAAAGAATGAAATACAAAGACTTTTAAAGTAATTTATTTGCTAATTTTCTTTTTTATAATCCAAACGTCCTGTTCGTATATATTTGAGTAATTTCTATTGATATGCTCCTTTGCATATTTAAGTCTGTAATTTGATGAAAATTTATGCTCATAAGTATCCGAAATGACAATATCAGTTTTATTTAAAGAATTAATAAATTTTATTTGGTTTTTTTTGGAACCAATAACTATGGGAAAATAATAAATTGAACAGCTTGGTTTTCTTAGTAAATATAGTAGCATTGCATCATTGGTAAAAAGTTGAATGCAATCATAATCTTTAACAATTATCTGCGCATTTTCAATAAATTGAATTTCTTTATCTTTTAAAAAATGACGATCTTCGAGGCTTGTATATTTATTAATACGCTCCTTATAATTTATTATATTTTGAAAATTTATATTAAAATTTAAATAAGATAAAACTAATATTAAAAATAAGAGAATTTTTTTGTTAGTAAAAAATTTTGAAAAATTGTTAAGGTAATATAAAAAAAAATACAAAATGATTATAGAATAAAAAATTATCACAAATCCAAATGATGATTTTATATGTGGACCATCACTTCTTCCAGTAGCATATCCATAACTTAAAAAAGCTATTACTGAAATTATTGAAATACATAATATGAATTCTTTATTCATTGAGGTTTTTTTTAAAAATAAAAAATATAAAGATATTAAAGTTGATAAAGATATGAGTATCAAGGTTTTGGTTGCTCTAGATGAATTAAGATCATCTGTTAATGGGATTGGATGTAGTATTCCACCTATTTGATTTATTTCACCAAGAGTAGAAATTGTATTTTCAACAAAAAATTTAAATTCTTCGCCAAAATATAAATACGAGACAAACCAGGAGGCAAATAAAGAAAAAATAGAAATTATTAATGATTTATTTCTCTTAGATAAAATTAAATAAATTAATATTACTAATACTAATAAATTACAGTTTATGCCCCTATCTAAACTCCAAAATACTGACAAACAACTTATAGGACCGGTGGTTGCTAATATAATATTTGTATATTTTGGAGTTATAAAAATTTGAAAAAACACTATTAAAATAAAAAATACAAAAATTTCTCTCCAAACAAATTGACCGATCTGGTGGTAATAATCAATTAAATCAAGACCTATAAGAGATGCAAAGAATAGAAATACTAATTGCAAATTTTGCTTTAAATTAGAAATTATTGTAATTTGAAATAAATTTACAATTATTAAAATTTTTAAAAAATAAATAAAAAATAAATTTAAGTACCTTGTTGCTCCAATACTAACATTGTTAAAAAAATCCCAAATTAAATTTGATGCAATCGTTTCAATGAAAATACCAACTGTTACATATGAGCCTGACCATAAACTTCCATCTTTTCTATGTTTAAATGCTGAGCTCATTTGCTGGCCCTCATGGAAAGTATCGATTGTGTGTAGTGGAAAATCTATCGATAAAAACTCAATCGTGACAAGTACAAAAAAAGAAAAAAATAGTAAATTTAAATAATGGTTAGATTGAAATTTTGATTCATCATTATTTTTAAATTTATCATTAAAATAATAAATATTTTCTTTAAATTTGTAAGATTTTGTTAATAAAAAAAACAGAACAGGAATAGAAATAAATATAATGTATCTTATTAGATCATTATTTGGATTATATTTATTTGCACTGTAATCTCCAATTATACTTGTTTCTTTATAAGGAATTTCAATAAAGGGCCATAAAGATAAAGAGGCGATTATTATAAGAATAAATAATAAACAATAGAATAGCTTTTTAATCATTAAAATTTATATTTTTACATTTTTTTTTTTAGTATTGTATCTAAAATAATTATAAAATTTAAATTATGAAAATATTTAAAGAAAAACATATCAGTATTATAGGAGGAGCTGGACATGTAGGTCTACCACTAGGTTTAGCTTTTGCAGTTAAAAATTACAAAGTTCATTTAATAGATCAAAATGAAAATTATTTAAATTTAATAAAAAATAATCATATGCCTTTTTTTGAAGTTGGTTCAGAAAAAATACTTAAAAAAATTAATAGATTTAAATCCTTTTATTATGAAACTGATTTAAAAAAATTAAATTCAAGTAAGTATATTATAATTTGTATAGGTACCCCCATAAAATCTAATCTTAAGCCTGATTTAAAAGGATTTTATTCACTTATTAATAATTTAAAAAAAAAAATAACTAAGGATCAAATTTTAATAATAAGAAGCTCTGTTTTACCTGGAACAATTAAAAAAATTAAAAAAATTCTTGAAAAAAAAAATAATAATATTGTTTATGGCCCTGAAAGAATAGTTCAAAGCAAATCATTAATTGAATTACCAAAATTACCACAAATACTTGCAAGTGAAAATAATAATGCTTTTTTGCAGTCAAAAAAATTGTTTAAAAAAATAACAAACACAATTATAAAAACTTCTATATTAGAAGCTGAGTTAATAAAGTTATATTCAAACGCAAATCGTTATATAAATTTTGCAATTGCAAATCAGCTTTATGTACTTTGTCATTTGCATAATTTAGATTTCAAAAGAATAAGAGACATTATGCAATTTGGATATGAGAGAAATCTAAACTTAACAAAAGCTGGATTAACGGCTGGACCATGTCTTGTTAAGGACACGATGCAGTTAAAACATTTTACAAAAAATAATTTTGAACTTGGTACAGCTGCAATGAAAATTAATGAAAAAATTCCGGATATAATAATCGATAAATTAAAAAAAATTAAAAATTATAAATATAAAAAAATTGGTATTCTAGGTTTGGCCTTTAAAGGTGAAACTGATGATATAAGAGACTCTTTAGCTATAAAATTATTAAATAAGTTAAAAAAATTAAAACTTAAAATTTTGACGTCGGATGAATATTTTAAAAATGAAAACAATATTAGTAAAAAACAACTTATAAATAATTCAAATATTATTATTATAGGTGCTCCACATAATTCGTATAAAAAGATTAAAATTACTAAATCAAAAAAATTAATTGATATTTGGAATATTATTTAAATTTTAATTTTTTTGGCTGGGTTTCCAGCAACAATTTGATTGTTTTTGATATCATTAACAACTACTGCACCTGCTCCAATTATCACATTCTTTCCGATTTTAACATTTTGCTTTATAGTTGAGTTGGCACCTACATATGTATACTTGCCGATTTTTACAGAACCTAAGATAACTGCCCTAGGTGCGATTGTGCAGTATTTTTCTATACTAACATCATGATGAATTTGCGCACCAACATTAATTTTTACTCCATCACCAATATTTACGTTAGATGAGACAAAACAAAGTTTTTGTATAAATATACCTTTTTTCTTACTTATATTTTTAATTACAGATTTTTCTATATAACTATTTTTTAAAATTAAATTTTTTAAATTATTTTTAAAAATTTTATCATGTAATCTTTCTCTTACTTTGCCTTCATCAATCAAAATAAATACATCTGGATTATGTTTTTTTTTTATTTTAAGCCAATCGCTTAAATTTTCTCCTCCAATCACCCTTCCAAATTTATAATTTTTTCCTTTTAAATTAGAAATAAGTCCAAGATATTTGCGCCTATTCTCAAAAATAAACTCTTGAATATCCTTATCTACACCAACAATACAAAATTTACTTTTTAACATTATAAAATGATATATTAATATTGTTAATAATTAAACTTTAGAATGGACAACCCAAATAAAATTTTAAAATTTATCTCTCCTATTATAAACCATAAAGAAACAAACTCTATAATAGCTAAAAGTTTAAAATCTGGATTACCTAACGAAGGTTACATAACTAAAGAATTTGAAAAAAAAATATCAAAACTGCTAAATGTAAAACATGTTGTGGCAACTACTAGTGGTACAATTGCAATTTTTTTAGCACTAAAAGCATTAGGTATAAATAAAAGACACGAAGTTATTGTACCTAATATTACTTTTGCAGCTACAGTAAATGCGGTTAGTTTAACGGGAGCAAAGCCGGTACTAGCAGACGTTGATAAAGAAACTCTACTGCTAAACTTAGGTAAATTAAAAAGTAAAATCTCAAAAAAGACAAAAGCAATAATTCCCGTCCATGTATCCGGGAGGGGATCAAATATAAAAAAATTAAAGGAATTTTCAAAAAAATTTAAGATTAAATTAGTTGAAGATGCTGCTGAAGCCTTTATGTCTAAAGTGGGTAAAAAATTTTTAGGAACATATGGGGACTTAGGTTGTTTTTCATTTTCTCCTCCAAAAATAATTACTACAGGTCAAGGAGGTATTGTAGTCACAAATGATACAAAATTATTTAAAAAAATATTACAATTAAAAAATCAAGGAAGAGTGGGTTTCTCAAACGGTGGTGAGGATAAATATGAATCAATTGGTTATAATTTTAAATTTACTAATATTCAAAGTGCCTTAGGAATTTCACAGCTAAATTCAATAAATTGGAGAAAAAATAAACTTATAAAAAATTACAAACTATATAAAAAGTATGTGTTAGAAAATTCAAATTTAAAAATTTTTAATTTTAATATTTCAAATGGTGAGGTTCCATTATGGGTAGATATTTATTGCAAAAGGAGAAATAAATTGCATAAGTTTTTATTAAACCAGGGTTTTGAATGTAGACTTTTTTGGCATCCAATTAATTTTTGTAAACCATATAAAAAATCTTTTAAAGGTTTAGAAAACTCTCTAATTTTGAAAGAAAAACTTATGTGGCTTCCCTCTTCACTTTCACTGTCAGAGAAAAAAATTAAAAAAATATGTAATTTGATTAATTATTTTTCAAAAAAATATCTATGAACAATAAAAAATTATCAATAATTCTTCCTGTTTTTAATGAAAAAGAAAGCTTATTGATAATGGTAAGGTTATTAAACTCATCCTTAAAGACAGATACAGAAATAATAATAGTTCATGATAGTCTTAACGATAATTCCCTGGAGTCAGCAAATATATTAATTAATGAATATGAAAACGTTCAACTTGTTCATAACAAAATTGGACCTGGTGTAAAAAATGCAATTCAAGCTGGTGTAGATAAATCGAAAAATGAAATAATTCTTATAACTGCTGTAGATGAAATATTTCCTATAATTTCTATTGAAAAAATGCTTGAAGAAATTTTAAACAAAAATTATGACTTTATTAGTGGAACAAGATATTCAAAAGGTGGTGAAAGACTTGGTGGATCTCTAATAGGATCAATTCTTTCAAGAACTGCAAATAAAGTTTTTAATTTATTTTCTAAAGTGCCTTTAACTGATTGTACAACTGGTATCAAAATGATGAAAAAAAAAGTTTGGGAGGACATTGAATTAACTTCAAATCCAGTTGGTTGGGCTTTCGCTTTCGAATTATCAATTAAAACTTATTTAAAAGGATACAATATTTCTGAATATCCAATCAAATCCGTAGATAGATTATTTGGTGGATCTTCTACCTTTAAATTGGGACCATGGTTTAAAGAATATTTAAAATGGTTTTTTTGGGGTATTAAAAAAACCTTTTAAAAAAATGAGCTAAATTATTATATTTATTAATGATTTCATATAATCTTCAAAAAGCTTCAATAGAAAAAGTATTATTTCTATTTTTAATTATATTAGGGGTATTCTATAGATTATATAATTCAAACTTTGAAGATTATTGGTTAGATGAATTATTTGGTTTTTGGCTTTCTGATCCAAAATTAAGTTTTAATGAAACATATGAAAGAAGTTTAGGACCTGGATGGGGTCAAAATATGCTATTTGATTTCGTTTTAAAGTATTTTTATAAAATTTTTAGTTACTTTCCTGAAAATGGTAGAATTTTTACTGCAACAATAAGTTCTTTAACAATACCTCTTGTTGCATTTCTCTCTTATCAAATAGATAAATCCAAAAGTTACTTGCTAACTACATTTATAATTTCTCATTGCTGGTATTTAATCAGCTATGCTCAAGAAGTAAGAAGTTACTCCTTTGGATATCTTTTAAGCGTTCTCAGTTTAATTATCTTTATAAGCATAATTCAAATAGACCAAAGAAAATTAAAAAAATTATATATTTTAATTTTTTTACTGTTAACAATAAATTTGCTTGGATTAATAAACCATATTTTTTTTGGTATAATAATTTTTTCTCAGTTTTTGTTTTTCTTAAATTTCACTAAAGATAAACTAAAATTTAAATATATAACTTACAGCTTCTTAACTTTAGGTTTAATTTACTTAATTTTAATGTTTCCTTTTTTATTAAAAAATTTAACTTCAGATGATTTTTGGGTATCAAATATCAATTTAAAATTTTTTACCGACCTTATTTTTTTTCCTAGATTTTTTGGCTCTAAGATAATGGGTTTTATTTACTTAAGTTCTTTAATATTTCTAACTTTTAAATGTAGAAAATTTATATTTAATAAAAAATCAAATTATCAATTTTTATTTATTTTATTGATATCGTCTTATTTTTTACCAATAATTTACGGATTTGTTAAAACTCCTATTTTGATTGATAGATATATAATTTTTGTTGTAACTCCGATAATACTTTTAATTTCTCATTTCATTTTTAAACAAAAAAAAAATGTTAAATGGATTTTGATATTTGTTATTTGCTTATCGACTTTTGGCAATAATTATCTTGAAATTTTTATGAGAAAAAACTCTAAACCTGAGTTTAATAAATCTTTAGAGTATATAAGTAAGTCTAAAAATAAAAACATAGTACTTATTAGTAGTAATAAAGATAGTGATGAATGGATGATAAACTATTTAAAAAAAATAAGTTATTCAAAGTACAAAAATTTAATTTTTCTCGAAAATAATCAGTTTAATGATGTGCAAAAAGTATGGGCTGTATGTTATTTGCCTTTGAGCTACTTTAAATGTAATACTGGTAATGAATTTGAAAATTTCAAATTAGTTAATATAAAAAAGTTCCACTTAGTTAATATAATTTTATATAAAAAAATATGAAAAAAAATATATTATTGCTTGGGGGTTCTGGAAATCTTGGATCTAATATAATCAAGTCAAAGCTATTTAAAAATTTGAAAAGCCCACCAAAAAAGATATTGAATATCTTAAACAAAGTAAAAATTGAAAAATATCTTATGAAAAATAAGATTGACTTAGTTATACATGGTGCAGGCATAGCTAGAGTAAAAACATGTGAAAAAAATAAAAAAAAAGCATATAACGCAAACGTAACTGGTACTTCAAATATAGTTAATTCAATTATTAAAATAAAAAAAAAATTTAACAAAGATATAAAGATTGTTTTTATTTCAAGTGATGCTGTATATCCGTCTACAAAAGGCAATTATAAAGAGACAGACAAACCCAAACATTATAATTATTATGGGTATACTAAAATAAAGGGAGAAAAATTAATTAAAAAAACACAAAAATATATAATTATAAGAACAAGATTTTTTGATAAAAGAAAAATCCCTTTTTCATATTCGGCGGTGAATATTTATAACTCAGGTTTGGAAGTTTCAGTTTTTATAAGATTTTTAAAAAAATTAATAAATAAAAATTTTCATGGAATTATAAATGTAGGAGGAAAAAGAATATCTGACTACAAAAAGTACAAAAAATATAAAAAGAATTTAAAACCAGTTGATAAAAGTAAAATATTTGATGAATTAAATTTTAGAATTGCAATCGATGCGTCATTAAATATAAAGAAATTGAAAAATTTTTTATAGTAAAATTTAATGAATATTTATTTTATGAACTTGAACATTAAAAAAAGACAAAAATGAAAAAAAAAGTACTTGTAACAGGTGGTAGTGGTTTTATTGGATCTGCTATTACAAAATATCTTGTCAAATGTGGATATAAAGTTACAGTTTACGATAATAATTCAAGAGGCAAGATAACAAGATTAAAAGAAATTATTCACAAAATAAATTTTAAAAAGGGAGATATAAGAGATTATAAAAAATTAAAATCAATATCTGGAAATTTTGATATTGTTATTCATCTAGCTTACGTAAATGGAACTAAATTTTTTTATAAAAAGCCATTTGAAATATTAGATATTGCTGTAAATGGTTTATTAAATATTTTAAAATTTTCAAAAGATAAAAAAGTTAAAAATTTTTTTTTAGCATCTAGTTCTGAAGTTTATCAAAACCCTTTTAAAATTCCTACAGATGAGAAGGAAATGCTTAAAATACCAGATATTCATAATCCAAGATACTCTTACGGTGGAGGAAAAATTATTTCTGAACTTTACGGAATACATTTCGCTAAAAAATTTTTAAAAAAATTTATTATTTTTAGACCACACAATGTTTATGGTGCAGATATGGGTAATGAACATGTGATTCCTGAGTTTATTAATAGGTTAAAAAAGTTGGGAAATAAAAAAAATTTCCTTATTTATGGAACAGGACAAGAAATCAGGTCTTTCATTCACATTGATGATTTTGTTTCGGGATTTGATAAAGTTTTTAAAAAAGGTAAAAATCAAGAAATTTATAATATCGGAACAAATGAAAAAATTAAAATATCTAGATTAGCTAAATTAACAGCAAAAATACTTGGTAAAAGTATAAAATTTAAAAAAACTAAAGTTTTAAAAGGAAGTCCAAGTGTAAGGTGTCCAAATATAAATAAAATAAAAAAACTTGGTTTTAAACAAAAAATACGTTTAAAAGATGGAATTAAAAAAATATTAAAATAACTTAATGAAAAAATCTTATTCAAGACCAGTTACAAAATGTCAAATTTCAAATTCAAAAAAATTAAGTTCTTTGATTTTTTTAGGTTATCTTCCCCCTGTAAATACATTAAGAAAAATTGGTTCTACACCTGAGGAAGAAATATCATTTCCTGCCGAATTGCTATATTGCAATAAATCTAAGCTTGCTCA